>OGJE01000147.1_pt1 | contig 39108 bp, 30 predicted proteins | sample 1571981 | NCBI WGS metagenome assembly OGJE01 (sample SAMEA2582118, study PRJEB24529) | metagenome | biome: Human gut stool | place: China | collected 2011
TTTTCTCCCACAGAATTCACAGAATTCACAGAACCTTCTCGCTGTGATTTTCTCCCACAGAATTCACAGAATTCACAGAACCTTCTCGCTGTGATTTTCTCCTACAGAATTCACAGAACCTTCTCGCTGTGATTTTCTCCCACAGATTTCACTCTAAGTTTGCAGAAGAATGCGACTGCGTCGCATTCTTCTGCAAACTTAGAGTGAAATCTGTGGGAGTTTCTTCTCAGCAAAACACCCTAAAATGCAACAAAAACAAACTTTTTTTGAAAAAACTTGTAGAAACATTTGGTGGTTTCGCAAAAAAGCAGATGTAGGAGGGTATGGCATCCTTGCCGTACCCACGCAACCACTAACGCAACCAACCATCTGTGTTGATCAGTGCAATCCGTGGGAGAACTGTATTCCCACAGAACGCAGAATTCATAGAATTCCAAATACGCACCATCTGTGAGAATCTGTGACATCTGTGGGAGTTTCTTCTCAGCAAAACACCCTAAAATGCAACAAAAACAAACTTTTTTTGAAAAAACTTGTAGAAACATTTGGTGGTTTCGCAAAAAAGCCATACCTTTGCACTCGCTTTAAGGAACTAAGCAATACTTTAAAGCAACCGATACAATATATCGGGCGTTTAGCTCAGCTGGTTTAGAGCATCTGCCTTACAAGCAGAGGGTCGGCGGTTCGAATCCGTCAACGCCCACAGGGGTGTTTCCTCGTGGTCCTTCGGGACTGCGGGGATTTTTTTTTTGCTCCAAACCGTAGGGCGCTTAGGGGGTGCAGTTGTCTCAACTGCACCGATATTTCTAAAACACATACTTCTTTGTTGGTGCAGTTGGGACAACTGCACCCCCTGGAGACAACTGCACCCCCTGGGACAACTGCACCCCCTGAGACAACTGCGCCCCCTTTGATTTCCCTTCGCTTTTAAAATAATGTGGTTAAAAGCGCAGAATTTAGTCGAAAAGTAGTAATTTTGCAGTTGGAAAGATTTCTCATTCTTATAATTACTATATGAAAGAATTAGCACTCAAGTACGGATGCAATCCGAACCAGAAGCCTTCACGCATTTACATGGAAGAAGGCGAACTCCCCATCGAAGTACTTAACGGTCGTCCAGGCTACATCAACTTCCTCGACGCGCTCAACTCTTGGCAGCTCGTTAAGGAGCTGAAGGCTGCAACCGGTCTGCCCTCTGCAGCATCGTTCAAGCACGTATCGCCTGCAGGAGCCGCTGTTGGTCTGCCTTTGAGCGACACTCTGAAGAAGGTGTACTTCGTTGACGACGTGAAAATGGAGCTCTCTCCGATTGCATGTGCGTATGCCCGTGCTCGTGGTGCCGACCGCATGAGCTCTTACGGCGACTTCGTGGCGCTCAGCGACACTTGCGACGCTGCTACGGCTACACTCATCAAGCGTGAGGTGAGCGACGGCGTGATTGCTCCCGACTTCACCGACGAGGCTCTCGAGATCCTCCGTGCGAAGCGCAAGGGCACATATAACGTAATAAAGATTGACCCGAACTACGTGCCGGCTCCAATCGAGCGCAAGCAGGTGTTCGGCGTGACGTTCGAACAGGGACGCAACGAGGTGCGCCTCGACGACCCTGCACTGTTCGAGAACATACCTACAAAGTCGAAGAATTTCACCGAGGAAGCTATCCGCGACCTCATCATCTCGCTCATCACACTGAAGTACACACAGTCGAACTCTGTATGCTACGTGAAGGACGGTCAGGCTATCGGCATCGGCGCCGGTCAGCAGAGCCGAATCCACTGCACACGCCTCGCTGGCAACAAGGCAGACATCTGGTGGTTGCGTCAGCACCCGAAGGTGATGAACCTTCCGTTCGTTGACGGCATCCGTCGCGCCGACCGCGACAACACCATCGACGTGTACATCTCTGAGGACCACGACGACGTGCTGCGCGACGGCACATGGCAGCTCTTCTTCAAGGAGAAGCCCGAGGTGCTCACAATGGAGGAGAAGAAGGCTTGGATAGCAGAGAACCGCGGCGTGGCACTCGGCTCAGATGCGTTCTTCCCGTTCGGCGACAATATCGAGCGTGCGCACAAGAGCGGTGTAGAGTACATCGCTCAGGCAGGCGGATCGGTACGCGACGACAATGTTATTGATACCTGCGACAAGTATGGCATCACAATGGCGTTCACCGGTGTGCGCCTCTTCCATCATTAATTTGATGAGTTGAAGTGGTGAGAGGTTGAGATGTTGATATATGTTGAGGCTTTCACCCGATAAACGATTTGAATAACTAATAAAGACAGATATGAGCAAAGGTGACGATATTGATGCAATCATTGCTAACGGCATTTCTTGGGGTCGTGGCGGCGCGTCGAACAGAAAGGACGATGACGGCAAAGTAAAGACCAAGGCAAAGAAGAAGAAATACATCACAGGTGCCCATGGTAGTGGTTCGGCACGTCAGAAGGCGAAGTATCGCGAGCAGCGTGCCAACAGAAATAAGAAGTAATGATTTAAAACAAATAAAAAGCAGCGAAGACACAAAAGTCTTCGCTGCTTTTTATTTATATGGTTTAATAACCGTGTCGGTCTACTGTCGGTGCTATTCGAGCGGTTCGGTTGTCAGCTCTGTGACTGCTCCCGTTGCGCTGTCGAGCAGTATCTTCGATGTTAGTTTCTTGCCGAAGAGAGCTCCGTTGAGCATTTCTATCTTTCCGAACTGTGCTGCCCACATCTCGTAGCGAGCTATCTTCTTGTCGTTGTTCGAGAGTGTGAGACGTATCTTTCCGGGCAAACACACTGCGAGTTGCAGTTCGTCTTTCAGTTTATTAGCCATTTCGTGCACGACGGGCGGTTCTGCCGTCACGTTCTCCTCTGCGATATCCACGTAGTAGGGCTCGCCAGAGAGGTCGTCGGTGGTAGAGAGTCCGAACTTCTTCGAGAAGCGGAACGCCATGACGCGCTGTGCCTTCTTCTCGGGTACGAGCGTTACGACATACTCTGTTGTGTCTACCGTTGTAGTGCCCTGGAAGAGCTGCATGAGTGCGCGCTCCTGACGGTTCAGCTGCTCGTACATCAGTCGGAGCTGCTCGCCATCCTTCGGCATGAAGTCGGCTTCGCCACGCGAGAGCAAGTTGCGCGAGTCGCGCACGTCGTATATCTCCTGTGCCACGAGCTGTGCCATCTTTGGCTGGTTGGCTGCGGCGAGGATGTCCTGGCTCATATAGTCGCGCGGATTGAGCGGCTTCGCCTTTGGTGCGGGGCGGAATGGTTCCTCCTCCTTTGCTGCCGGTGCCTTTGTGTTGATGGCGCGCAGCACACCATTCGCGTCGCAGTCTACCGACAGCACTGTGTGCTTCTTGTCGATGCCGATGACGTGGCGCTGACTCTCGTCGCGCATAGCTGTTGTGCTAAACGTTACGCCAACGATGCGGTAGTCGGTTGTTGTCACCTGCGGTGCTGCGGTCTTGAAGTAAAGGTCCGAGTACTCGTTGAGCTGTCCGGGTGTGGTGACGCTTTTCTCTACGAGCACGTGCACACGCACTGCCGTTTTCGGGAGGTAGTAGACGAGTCCGTCAGCCTCCTTCTTGCCGCCTGCGAACGCTGGTAGGGTGGTGAGTGCGGCGAGGATTAGTGTTGAAAGGATGTGTTTCATATTCTATTTCTCTAAGTTCTTGAATGCTTCGGGCAGACTGTCGATGATGTCGCTTGCTATCAGACTCTCTTTGCCTACGCGCTTGGCGGCGATGTCGCCTGCCATTCCGTGCAGATACATGCCCATGAGGCAGGCGTTCTTGCGCGAGTAGCCACGTGCGAGCAGTGCTGTGATGATGCCGGTGAGCACGTCGCCGCTGCCGGCTGTTGCCATTCCGGAGTTGCCGGTGGTGTTGAACACCACGCCTCCGTCGGGCAGGCAGAGTGCCGAGTAGTGACCCTTCAGTATGATATAGGCGCAGAGGTCGCGTGCCATGTCGCGTGCGAATGTGAGGCGGTCGTAGTCGGAGGTGATGCGTCTGCCAGCGAGTCGGTCGAACTCGCGCGGGTGTGGTGTCATAATCATGTTGTTAGGCAGCTGCTGCACCCACGAACCGTGTGCGCCGAGCATGTTCAGCGCGTCGGCATCGAGCACTATGGGGCAGTTGGTCTGCTGCAGCTGCGACATGAGTGCGAGCGCTGTGCTCTCCTCCTTGCCCAATCCCGGACCGATGCCCACGGCTTGATAGCAGTCGGTGTCGATAGCCTCCGAGTAGTAGTTCTCGCGGTCGACGAGGCATATCGCCTCCGGCACAGCCATCTGCATGATGTTAAGGTTGCACTGCGGTGTGAGTGCAGTCACCTTTCCTGCGCCACTACGCATACACGCCTTCGAGGCGAGTATGGCTGCGCCCGCCATGCCGCGACTGCCGGCTATGAGCAGCGCGTTGCCCATGGAGCCTTTGTGTGCGAAGTCGTCGCGTTTCAGCATCAGACTTTTGATGTACGAGGTCTCAATGGTGTCGTATAGCGAGGGGAATGTGTCGATGAAGTATTTCGAGAGGCGTATGTCGAGCGTGCGCACCTCGCCTAAGTACTGCTGGCAGTCGGCGAAGAACATGGCGAGCTTCTTGATGTGCAGCGTCAGTGTCACGTTTGCCTTCACCACGGCAGGTTCCTCCTGCGGGCGATTGCTCTCCGTCATCAATCCCGATGGTATGTCGATGCTCACCACCTGCGAGGGCGACTGGTTGATGTACTTCACGAGTGAGGCGAAGCCACCCGTCAGCGGTTCCTTCAGTCCCGACCCGAAGAGTCCGTCTACGACGAGCGTCTTCTCGGTAAGTTGTGGCGGTTCGAAGTTGGCAGTTATCTCTGTAAACTTACGCACTAAGCCTTCGCCGATGATGCGGTCGCGATTTTTGGCGCATTCCTCCGATAGGTGGTTGTGTATGTTGAAGAGGAACACATCCACCACGTACCCTTTCTCTGCGAGCATACGCGACATGGCGAGTGCGTCGCCGCCGTTGTTGCCCGGACCGGCGAACACTACAATTGGTGTCGACTGTGTCCACTGCTCGCAGATGGCGTTGCAGATGGCTCTTGCCGAGCGCTCCATGAGGTCGATGGATGCTATGGGTTCGTGTTCGATTGTATATTTGTCGAGCTCTCTGATTTGAGCTCCTGTTAGAATCTTCATATCTTCAGTTTTTTGCTTTTCTTTTTCAAATTACAAAGTTAGTGCAAATTGAAGACAATACAAAATAAGCGTGTTTATTTTTTTGTTTACTGGATAGCAATAATAAAGTCACTAAATAAAGTCATCAAAAAGTGCTGCGTACTTAGCCTATGGGCACAAAAAAAGGGGCTCCGCCGAGTCCCAACCTTTGTTAACCTTAAATCTAATACCATGAAAAACATTGCAAAGGTATTGATTTTGAGGTACATCGCCAAATTTTAGTGCCTCTTTCTTATGCTTTTAATATCGCAACAGAAGCTTTTTTGATGTATGTCAATAGTATAGGTGGTTTACAGTAGGAAAAGTAAGGTCAACAGGTGCTACCATAAAGCTACTTTTCCTATCGATCCCATGTCAAGACATGCAGGAATATTCATTGCCTTGAATATCCTTGCCATAGTAGCGAAAGTGATGCCATGTCCACGCTCCAATCTTGAGATTTGAGCTTTTTGCACACCTATTTTCTCTCCCAACTGTTCTTGCGTGAGGTTGTTTGCCTTGCGAGCCTGTTTAATGGCTTCTCCTATTCTGTATGCTTGTATGGCATCATCCACTTTCTTTTCAAACGCATCGCGTTCGGGAGTGCCAATCTTTCCAAAATTCTTATCCTGGAATTCCTCAAATGATGTCAGTTTCATTTCTTCCATTACTAAACCCTCCTATGTTTTATTTCAAAATATCTACGTTTTATATCCTCCGCCTTTGTTATTTCTTTTGATGGAGTTTTCTGTGTCTTCTTGATAATGCCATGTGTTGCTATCACCAATGTCTCATTCTCTGTGTCCCAAAAAGCAAATAGGCGGTATGCTATTTTACGATAAAGAGTGCGGAACTCCCAAATGCCATCAGAATTCTCTAACTTTTTGAAAAGTTCGTTATTCATTTCGCCTGCCATTACGCGACGGATGTTGTAGGCTATTTTTTCTTTAGCCTCATGGGGTAAGGATTCCAAGAATGCTTGCGCACCTTCCGTCAAGACAACGCTGAATTTATTATCGTTCATATTGGTTTGTTTACTGCTGCAAAGATATATAAAAGTTTCTGAAACACGAAACTTTTGTATATCTTAATAATGTTTTTTCAGTGCAATATGTCTATGCAAGTCATCGTTCACCGTACGGAATCCGATTGGACGGCGTACGGAATCCAATCGGGTGGCGAACGGAATCTGATCGGGTGGCGAACGGAATCTGATTGGACGGCGAACGGAATCCGATTGGACGGCGAACGCGAGCGGTGGCAAAACGAAAGAAACCACAGCACCAAACAAGGTGCTGTGGTTTCCGTAAGTTTATGAATAAAGCTACGCTTTAGTATATATAAAGTAGCGCTTTAGTATCTATAAAGTAGCGCTTTAACTGTCTTAAAGTAGCACTTTAGCACTGCTAAAGCAGCACTTACTTCAGCACTACCTTCTTGCCGTTCACTACGTAGACACCGCTCTTGAGAGCCTTTGTGTTCACGCGCTGACCATTGAGGTTGTAAACCTTTGCGTTCTCAGGCATGTTGTCGATGGTGATGTTCTGGATGCCGTTAACCACCTCGTCGACAACCTTGAGTTTGTAAGAAGCTGAAGCTGCCTTGAAGTTCTTGTCGCCAGCGAACCATACGGTGATTGTTGTCTCGCCAGTGCTGCGAAGTACTACAACGCCATTGGCTGCCACCTCTGCCACCTCTTCGTTAGAGCTGGTGTATGTGAGTGGAGCAACCTCTAATTCGTTGTATAGTGTAGCACCGCTGAAGGTGTTACCCTCACGCATGTTGGCTGTGTACTCCTCCTGGTCGAACGAGAGTTCTGGTGTGGTGCGGTAGTCGTTGACGATGAGTGTGCAAGAAGCAGAAGCTGCCTTGTACTCGTCGTTGCCTGCGAATGTAACGTCGATGTTCACGCGACCAGCCTTCTTCAGTGTCACGTTGCCCTCTGCGTCAACCTCTGCAACGTCGGTCTTGTTGGAAGAGTATGTCACTGCGAGGTTGTTCGGATTCAGGAAGCCGAGGTCCTTAACAGTTGTGTTCGGGTTTGCAAGGTCTATCATTATCATTGTGTCTTCGAACGAGATGCCTGCGTCCTTCTTCTCCTTCTTAATCACCTTAATGACGTACGAAGCCTGAGCCGGCAGATAGTCGTCGTTGCCGGCGAACTTGGCTGTGATGGTCACTTCGCCCGGGTTCTGCGAGAGCAGCACCGTGCCGCTACCGGTTACCATGCAGAAGTCTGTGTTGCTGCTTGAGTATTTAACGGGGAGGTTGAGTTCCTCGCCAGCTGCGTTCTTAATGGTCGGCTGGAAGCCGTCGAAGAGCGGAGCCTCGTTGGTGTAGCAGGTGTAAACGTCCTGCGGGAATGTCATCGTTACGGGCTGAGGTTCCTTCTTAGTTACGTTTATCTTGTAAGAAGCCTGGCAAGCCGCATACTTCTCGTTGCCGTAGAAGTAGGCAGTGATGACGGCAGTGCCTTCCTTGTCACCGAGAAGCACTTCGCCAGTGTTCTCGTCTACCACTGCGATGTCTTTGTTGTCGCTGGTGTAGAGGAGTGTAAGACCCTCGATAGTCTTGCCGTCCTCGCCCTTCACTGTTGCTGTAGGAGCGGTGAAGTCGTCACCGATGTTGAGTGTGTACTCTTTCTGTGGGAATGTCATCGTAGTAGACTCCTTCTTTGCAAGCGGAGTAAGCTCGATGCTCTGGACGTAAGTAGTCTGGCTTCCGGCTAAGAGTTTGAATGTGCCGTCAGCGAACGGTACGTCCATGTACATTGTACCGTTTGCATCGTCTTGTGAGCAAACTTCTGTCTCATGACCCGGGCATTCGAGGTCAGGTGCATGACCCTCTTTGTATGTCACGGTTACGCGGTAGCCGTAAGGGAATTTGCTGAATGTCGGTGAAACTACGTAGCCCTGCTGTGTAGCGTCAGAGGCAGAAACTTTCTTCAGCTGCAAGCTGCCGTAGTTGTTGAGCATAGCGTTGTGAACGGTGAAGGTGTAGTTGTCGCCGTTGAGGTCTACGAAGGCATACTTGTCGTCTTTAGGATAGCCACTGGTAGACTTGATGCTTGCAAATGCATCCTCGTCGGAAGCATCGAATACGATAGTGTTTGGGTCGGCTGCACGCTTGTGCTTTACATAGTAGAAAGCCTCGCTATCCGTGAAGAGAGCCTTTTCGGCAGCTGTGTATGTGGCTGTAATCTTTGCTGTACCGTAGGCTGTGCCCCATGTGAGTGCACCTGTTGTCTCGTCAACAGCGACGATGTCTGTACGGTCGCTCTTGTATGTGAGCGTACCATTGCTTGTGTTGAGAGCCTCTGCAGGAGTAACGCTTGCAGACTTGCCTACAGGTGTTTCGTCGCCAGTGAATGTGATGGTGGTTCCATCAATGTCGCTGCCGAAGGTTGTTTTTGTTTCAGTCTTTGTAGGAGCACCTGCTGCTTCGAACTGCATTTGAGCGATGTAGTAGGAAGCGGTTGCTGTTGTGAAGATGAATTTGCAACCTGCTACCTGTGCTGCAGTAGGTATGTCTACCGTAATGTCATTCCACTTACCTTGTTTTACTTCTGTTGCAGTGATGCTCTTAATGTCTACTGCCTTAGCTGTACCAATTTGGTAGGCAATGGTCAGTTTTGTACCATTGCCACTTCTTGTTGTTTGTATGGTAAGCTTGGTTGCTGCTTCTGTCATTGCTGGGCTTGTGATAGAAGTGTTTTTTTGCAGCTGTATGCAAGGTTTTCCTGCATAGGTTTGGTTTTTAACTGTGCCAGTCTTTGTCCAGTCGCTTGGCAGACCATTTGAGAACACAACTCTTGTCTGCGCCATAACCGCTGCGCTAACGAGCACGAGCAGGTTAAGCATGAAAAAGCGTAGATGTTTAATCATAATGCTTGGTTTTTTAGTTGTTTATAATTAGTTGTTTATTCGTTTTTGCTTGAATTTGTATTGTTCCGCTTGAATATATTCTGTTATTGATGTATTACAACGCAAAGTTACTAATTAATTGACATATAAACAAGTGCGTGTGACAATAAAGATTGCATTGTAATGTTTTATTATCAACCGTTGCTGTTCGGTGAAACAGAAGTGTTAAAATGAAAATGGTCGGTTAGCATTGCGCCAACCGACCATTATGTCTTGATTTATCGGAAATCAAATCCTTACTCGCCAAGGCTGATAGCCTCCTGCGGGCAAACGCTTGCGCATGTGCCACACTCTGTGCAGAGGTCAGGGTTGATTGAATACTTTTCGCCTTCAGAGATAGCCTCTACTGGGCACTCGCCAATACATGTACCGCATGCGATGCAGTCGTCACCAATTACGTAAGCCATAATCTTTAATTTTTAAATTGTTATTGTTAAATGTTTATTGTTTCTGTCGATACCTACTTTTGTAGTAGTTGCAAAGGTAGTGTTTTTCTTTGAGATACCTACAAATAGGTATTACATTTAACATTTATTTTCTCTCCAGCGTGAGTTTTATTTTGCCTACGAACACGGCGTGCTTGCCGTTCTGGTCGTCGGGGATTGGCTTGCCGTCGGCGTTGGGCGCATACTTCAGTTCGGTGAAGTAGGAGTGGGAGTGTCCGCCGAGCACGAGGTCGATGTCGTGGTTTTGTGCGAGCATGTCCTCGTCGTCAACGTCGTTCTCCATGCTCCAGCCGAGGTGGGAGAGGCATATCACCACGTCGCACTTCTTGTCGTGGCGCAGCTCGCGTGCTACCTTGTCGGCTGTGGTTACGGGGTCGAGGTATTTCACGCCGACGCATTTCGTCGCGTCGACCAGTCCGTCAAGTTTCGGCGACACGCCGAACACGCCGATGCGCAAGCCGTTGCGCTTCAGTATGATGTAGGGTTTGGTGAGTCCGTCGACGACGGTGCCACGGAAGTCGTAGTTGGCGCAGACGATGGGGAACTTGGCTTCGCGGAAGATGCGTGCCATGTTCTCCAGTCCGAAGTCGAACTCGTGGTTGCCTATCGCCACCGCGTCGTACTTCATCGCCGACATCAGCTCCGTTTCCACCGAGCCTTTGAAGAGGGTGTAGTAGGGCGAGCCTTGCGAGAAGTCGCCCGAGTCGAAGAGCAGTACGTCGGGGTTGGCTTCACGCTCCTGGCGTATCATCTCCATGCGGCGTATGAAGCCGCCTCTGCCGGCTACGAGCGTGTCGGCGAGGTTGGGGTTGAGCGGCATGATGCAGCTGTGCGTGTCGTTGGTGTGCAGTATCTCTATGGTCTTCTGCGCTGCCGCGCTGAGCGTGGTGGCAAGCGCAATGGCTATGGTAAGTATGTAGCGTTTCATTTTTATATGCTTTTAGGCTGCGTGGTATGGGCAAGATGCCCATACCTCCTATTCTTTTTACTCTTTTACTCTTTTACTTTTCAACGATTGTCATGCGTCCCTCTACGGTGCGGGTCACTGCTTCGCCTTTGGCGTTGGCAGCTTTGAAGTATTGCTCGATGAGGAAGCGCACGTTGTTCTCTTCGCCCGTGGGCGACACCACGTCGGTCTTCTTGCGGAATGCCTCCATGTGGTCGTTGCCCTGTGCCAGGTAGTCGAGTGTAGCCACGCGATACTTAGCATTGGGGTCGACGGGCTTGCCGTTGATAGTGGCAGAGACGAGTTTGCCGTCAGCCGTGGCGGTGAGGCGCAGCGAATGGCTCAAACCCTCGCCGTGGCGCATGGCTATCTGCGCGAACAGCTCCAACACGTCGTTGCCTTTAAGCGTGAGGAAGCATATCTTGTTCTCGAACGGAGCCACGTCGAGGATGTTGCCGCGTGTCACGGCACCCTTGCTCAGCGCGGCACGTATTCCGCCTACGTTGTATATGGCGAAGTCGGGCTGCTCGTCGAACTTCGCGCTGCTCCATGCGAGTATGTCGGCAAGCAGGTTCGACAGCGGACTCTCCGGGCGTTTCACCCACAGGTCGGTGGCAGCGTAGCCCTGCACGGGGTTCATCTCCGCGTCCACCTGCTTCTTGTGTACGAGCAGGGCGGCGTTGGCTTTCTGCACCTCTGGGTCGGTACTGTTGTCGTAGCGCGAGTCGATGAGTATGCGTGTGCGCTCCACTGATGCTACCTGGTACTGCTTCGTAGAGCACGAAGCGAGGGCGAGCGCAAGGGCGGCAGCCGAAAGGCTTATGGTGTGTAATCGGTTCATTATATGTGAGTTTTGATTTTAATAGTGTTATGTTAAACTTTATATAAACATAGTGCAAAGATACTCATTATTTCTGATAAAATTTTGCCGAACGAATAAAAAGTCGTAACTTTGCATCCGCTTTTCGGCGTAACCGATGACGGGAAGATGAGTAGCCCGATTATGTTGCGCGAGAACGATAAACAAATTTAATTATCAAAAGAAATGGATTTAATTAAAGTTGCTGAAGAAGCATTTGCAACCGGCAAGAAGTTCCCTGAGTTCCGTTCAGGTGACACAATCACAGTCGCTTACAAAATTATCGAGGGTACAAAGGAGCGTATTCAGCTCTACCGTGGTGTAGTTATCAAGATCTCTGGTCACGGAGACAAGAAGCGTTTCACCGTTCGTAAGATGTCAGGCACAGTAGGTGTAGAGCGTATCTTCCCTATCGAGTCGCCGAACATCGAGAGCATCGAGGTGAACAAGCATGGTAAGGTACGTCGCGCTAAGCTCTACTACCTCCGCAACCTTACTGGTAAGAAGGCACGTATCGCTGAGCGTCGCGTTGTTGCTCCTTCAGCTGAGTAATCACCCGTCAGACAACAAGAAAAACAAAGGCAGAAATACATTGCGTATTTCTGCCTTTTGTTGTTTTTATACCTCTTGTTGATATGTTCTGCTTTGTTGTTTATAGGTTGCAGAACTGGTCGATGAGTTTCTTGCGGAAGAGCCGTCCCACCTTCACATCCTCAACCTTATCGAACGGCGGATAGAAGCGGCAGGTGTTGTTTGTCACCTCCATGAGGTAGCCGAGGTTGATGATGTGCTTCTGGCTCACGCGCACCAGTTGGTTGTTCAGCGAGAGCAATGCATCGCTGCCAACGTTGCGTTTCAAGCGTATCGGTGCCTTCTGGTTGGAGAGTGTCATCTCCCACAGGCGTAGCTCGCGGTTGTAGGTGAGCACGCCAATCTCGCGTATGTCCACCATTCGGAAGTCGACGGAGTTGGTGTAGACGATGAACTTGCCGTCGTTGCGGCAGGTGATGCCGTTGTCAGCATCAAGCGCGTTGTAGTTGCCAAAGTCGGCAGTTGGTGAGCTTGTGTCGGTAGACTGATGGGCAGCAGAGGTGCAGTCAGCATCGGGTACGCCAGCCATCTCGATGCATACGCGGCGTATGATGTTGCGCAGCTCGGTGTCGTCGATGGGTTTCATCAGATAGTCGAACGCCTTGTTGCGGAACGCCGACAGCATGAAGCGGTCGTGCGCGGTGTACATCACCGTGCGGCACTTGTATTGTGGCAGAATGTTGGCACGTTCCAGAAACTCAATGCCCGAGATGTCGGGCAGCTCGATATCGAGGAATAGTACGTCGGGTCGCGTCTCGTTCACGAGGCGCAGTCCGTCCATGCCGTTGAGAGCTATGCCGCATAGCTGTGTCTCGTCGAAGGCGGATAACTTTTGGGCGAGTGCGTCAGCGGCAGCTCTGTCGTCGTCTACAATTACGATCTTCATCATAAGTCTTTTCTTTTTAGTTGTTATAGGAACCTCACTCCGTCGGGCACGCGCAGTGTGGCACGGCATCCGCAGACAGTTCCGTTGTTCTCTATGTTGGTAATCTCGAAGCGTATTTTGTTCTTGTTATGCATGTTGGTTATCGCTATGGTCTGCGATATGATGCCCATTCCGGTCTTCTTCTTGAACGTTCCGTTAGAGGCGTTGAAGCCCGGTCCGTTGTCGCTTACGCTGATGACGGTGGTGCGTTGCTCGCGGTGTACGTCGATGGTCAGTTCTTTGTGTCCGTCCCATCCCTTCAGTCCGTGTATGATGGCGTTCTCGGTGAGTATCTGCAGGAACATCGACGGCACGCGCACCTGCTCACGGTCTACGTCGGGTGCAACGTTGATGTGCCACACGAAGTCGCTGCCTAACATGAAACGCTCCACGCGGATGTACTTCTCCACGAAGTCGAGTTCCTCGGCGAGCGTCACGGCAGGCTGTCGCGACATATCGAGGTTGGTGCGTATGAGGCGTGTCAGGTCCTGCAGCTCCGTTGCCTCGCTCTGTTCGGAGTTGACGATCTTGTTGTTCAGCACGTTGAACACGAAGTGGGGCGAGATGCGGTTGCGCACGATGTTGAGGCGCAGGTTCATTATGTCCATCTGTGCCTTCAGCTGTTTGCGTTTGATGTACATGAACCACAGTATGAGTATCAACACGAGTATCAGCATGATAGCGATGGCGAGTGTCAGTTGGTTTTTCGTCTTTGCGATGGTGGCGTTCTTGTGTTCAATCATCAAGTCGTGGCGCAGCTGCAGCGTGTCGCTGGTGAAGCGTGCCATGATGTCGGCAGAGCGCATGTTGGAGTGGTTATGTTCGAGCGAGTCGTTGTATGCGTAGTTGCTCTGCAACAGTTCGTAGGCGCGGCGGAAGTTGCCCACCTGCTCGTAGTACTTCTGTAGGTAGCGGTTGCGCAAGTTCACGAGTGTGTACTGCACGGGGTGTTGTGTTTCGTCGTTGTCTGCAATCAGGCGTTGTGCGGCAGCGTTGTTGCCGGTCTTTGTGGCTATGCCGATGTGTATTGTCTTGCAGTAGTGGAGTGCCGTGAAGTCGTCGCGCTTGTGGAAATAAGGCTCCACCTCGTCGAGGTAGCGTTGTGCTGTGCGGATGCTGTCGAGGTTGAGATAGACATCGGCGAGGTTCACCTTGCACAGGTACATGTCGAAATTGTTCTGCATACCATGGCGTTCGAGGTTTTGCTTCATACGCAGAAACTTGTCAAGAGCCTGTCGGTAGTTCTTTTTAAAGTAGTAGTAGTTGCCGAAGTTGTTTAGGAAGTAAGCCTGCATCGACGGCGACATCATATTGAAATGCTCCTCTGTAGCTTTATAATAATGTAGTGCGGTGTCGAAGTCGTGCAGAGAGAGGTATATCTGCGCCAGTCCCATGTAGAGTGTGACGTTCTCCTTCGGGGGCAGTGCGAGCGAGTCGACGAGGAAGAGTGCACGTCGATACCATTGCGCTGCCATTGGCATGTTGTTGTCCTGTATGTAGGCGTCGGCAAGGTTGGCACACACCTTAGGCATGTTGTGTTCGGAGTCGCTGTTGGCAAGCAATGAGTAAGCTGCCTTATAAAGTTGTATGGCTTGATGCTGCTTGCGATGGAAGTTGTGGTAGTAAGCCGCGCGGCAGTTGTATGCGCCGGCGATGAGCGTGTTGAGTCGTCGCTTCTCTGCGTTGTTCAGTTCCCGTTTTTGTTGCTGTTCGGCGAAGCGCAGTATGTTCTCGATGTTGTCTTTAAAGCGTTCGGGACGGTCGGTAAGCGTTAGGTAGCGTGCTTCGCGCAGGCGGTACTCGTAGGCGGTCATACTGTCGGGCGCGGTGCGTATGCCGTCGGCGATGAGTTGCTTGACAGAAGGTGCAAGGGTCATCACCGAGTCGTCAATCTGCTTGAGTTTGTTTATGCGTGTTGAGTCGCTATTGTTAGCGTCGCGTGCGCTTCTGTCGCCGCACCCGATGGTCAGTAGCGACACAGCGAGTGCGGCGAGAAGCGTTGCGCATATTCGTTTAGCGAATGCTTTTATGCAGTTTAGTAGATTGTTCGGCTCCATTGTGTTTTGTTTTAGTTTTCAAGAGCAGTTAGTTGAGTGTCAGTCCGTCGGGTGTTATGCTGATGAGTCGCTGGCGGTAGAGGTCGCCCACGGCACGCTTGAACACCTTCTTGCTCACCTGGAAGCGTCGCTTGATGTCTTCTGCGTCGCTCTTGTCGCCCAGGTCGCACTTGCCGTCGTGCTCCTTTAGGTATTGCAGCAGCGTGTCGGCGAAGTCGAGTGTCTGCTGTCGTCCGGTAGGTTGCAGCGTAACGTCGATCTTTCCGTCGGGACGCACGGTGCCGATGTATCCCTTCACGCGGTCGCCGGTGTGCAGGTAGCGGAACACCTGTCCCTCGTAGACCAGACCCGGGTAGCAGTTGTCGATGATCACCTTGAAGCCCATCTCTGTCTTCTGCCATACCAGTAGGTCTACCTCCTGCCCGTGGTTGTAGAACGGGTGACGCTCTGCGAAGTACTTCTCCACCTTAGCCGATGCCACGATGCGGTAGCTTTCTGGGTCGATGTGTACATGTACGATGTAGCTCTCGCCCTTCTGCATACGCTTTTTCTGCTCGCGGAACGGGCAGAAGAGATCCTTCATCAAGCCCCAGTTGAGGAATGCGCCGTACTCGTTCACCCACGACACTTCGAGGTAGGCGAAGTCGCCCACCTTACACAGCGGTGTCTCTGTCGTTGCCACTGGTCGCTCGTCCTGGTCGAGGTAGATGAACACGTTGAGTTCGTCGCCCGGCTTTGTGCCTTCGGGCACATAGCGTTTCGGCATGAGTATTTCTCCTTCGTCGCCGCCGTCGAGGTAGATACCGAAGTCCACCTCCTTCACGACGGTCATTTTATTGTAGTCGCCGAGTTTTATCATATTGTTTTGTTGTTCGTTTTGTTGCTTGTAGGTGTTTGTAGGAGGGTATGTGCATTCCTGCCATACCCTTGTTAATGATGTTCACTAATGTTACACCTTTATCTGTCCGTCCACGATGTGTATTGTGCGGTCGGTGATCGAGGCGAGGTGTTCGTCGTGTGTGACGATGACGAACGTCTGTCCGAACTTGTCGCGCAGGTCGAAGAAGAGCTGGTGCAGCTCAGCCTTGTTCTTCGAGTCGAGCGAGCCTGAAGGTTCGTCAGCGAACACCACTGCCGGGTTGTTCACCAGTGCACGTGCCACAGCCACGCGCTGCTTCTCGCCACCCGAGAGTTCGTTGGGTTTGTGGTTGGCGCGGTCGGCAAGTCCCATGAAGTCGAGCAGTTCGAGGGCGCGTTTCTTCGCCTCCGCCGTGCCTTTGCCGCCGATGTAGGCGGGTATCATGATGTTCTCGAGGGCGGTGAACTCCGGCAGCAGCTGGTGGAACTGGAAGACGAAGCCGATGTGCTGGTTGCGGAAGTCGCTCTGCTTGTTCGACGAGAGGCGCATCACGTCGACGCCGTCAACGCTGATAGCACCACTATCGGGTTTGTCGAGTGTACCCATTATCTGCAGCAGTGTTGTCTTGCCGGCACCGCTCGGGCCGACAATGCTCACTACTTCTCCTTTGTCTATATGCAAGTCGATGCCTTTGAGCACTTGCAGCGAGCCGAAGCTCTTGGTTATTCCTTTTATGTCGATCATATGGTGTTGAGATGTTGAGGGGTTGTTATGTTGTTATGGTGAGGTGTTGAGATTAGTCTTTCAATTCAAAATTCAAAACTTCTTCTTTATCCACTTTCCGATTGCCTCGTATGCACTCTGATCCTCGGTATGCTGCGGCTGAGCGAAGGTCATTTCGTCCATTGCGTCGCCATGCTGGTCGGGGAAGATGATCATGATGTTCGAGCCGGAGAAGTGGTGCTTTATCTCTTCGGGCAGATGCTCCAACGCATTCTTGAACGACACGGTACCCTTTCGTGCCGTAACCACTACGAAGAGGTGGTCCTTCTGTATGCTCTCCGCTATGCGTGGCATCTCGTTCCAGTGGGCCATCTCGGTGAACGAGCAGCGCATCGTGGGGTAGTGGTGCTTGATGTATTCGGCTATGAGCGGCAGTGTGTCGCCACGTCCGTGGAACTCCGTGTGGCACTCCATGTTGCACGCCAAGCGCGACAGGCGTTCGAGCCAACGGTAGAAACCAGGTTCAAACTGTGCTCTCGACGGTACTACCACCTTTATGCGGCGTATCGTGGGGAGCGGTTGGTTGAGACGAGCCATTATTATCTGCGAGTTGAGGCCGTTGAAGAGGCTCTGGTGGAACGCGCCCCAGAACTTCTGCGACACCTCTGGGTGCATGTGCATACCTATTATGATGTCCGTAGCGCGGAACTCCTTGAAGGCGTGGCGTATGCCGTTGGCAATGTTCGCTGCCACGCGCACCTGCGTCTGCATGGTCATATCTGCCGATGCAGCATACTGTGTCATGCGCTCGAGCAGTCGGCTGCCCTGTTCCAGGTTGCGCTGCATGTCGTCGTCGTCGTACACCACGTTCAAGCCCACAAGTTGTGTGGTGTTCTTCGGGTTGCGCATGAGCATCGCCATGTTGACGAGGCGTTGCGCGTATTCGGGGTATTTCAGCGGGATGAGTATCTTCTCCTCGGCTGTTGGCTTCTCGTCGCTCGGCATCTCACGGTCGCGCAGCGTAATCTGTTGCGCCGCACGCTCGGTCATCATTGTTGAGATTATGCACGTCACGAGAATCATCAGCACCACGCTGTTCAGCATGTCGTCGGTGACGAGTGGCTTGTCTGGTTCCAGCTCTACGCGCATACCAATCATAAGCATGGCGATGGCACCGGCTGCGTGTGCCGAGGTGAGTCCGAACATCATATTGCCCGACGACTTCGGCAGGCGGAACATGGAGGCTGCGCTATAGGCTGCGATGGCTTTGCCGAGCGTTCCGAAGCCTGCGATGACGAGCATGGCGATGATTATGGTGCTGCTCTCGAAGAGCAGTCGCACGTTGATGAGCATACCTACGCCGATGAGGAAGTAGGGTATGAAGAGCGCATTGCCGATGAACTCGATGCGGTTCATTAGTGGCGACACGTGCGGTATGTAGCGGTTCAGAATGATGCCGGCTACGAACGCACCGATGATGCCTTCGAGTCCTACTGCCTCGCTTGCTGCCGCACTCATAAAGAGCATCGACATAACGAAGATGAACTGCATGACGGAGTCGCTATAACGTCGGAGAAAGCAGCGTGTGAAGCGCGGTATGAGCAGGAACATGGCTACGCAGTAGCCCACGAACTTGCCCACGAAGAGCAGCCAGAACCACACGCTCGTCTCGCCTCCATAAGAGGCGACGATGGCGGTGAGCGTCACGAGTGCCATGAGCAGCGAAATCATCGAGGAGCCTACCGATAGCGTGACGCTTGGCTTGCGCTGCAGACCGTAGCGGCCGACGATGGGGTAGGCGATGAGCGTGTTCGATGCCATAAGGCATCCTAACAGTAGCGAGGCGAACACCGGGTAGCCGAGCAGCTTGGTGCTGGCTAAGTAGGTGAGGATGAGCGGAAAGGCGAACGTGAGCACGCCGAAACCTAAGAACCGCCCTTTGTTGCGCTTTACGCCCTCCATATCCATCTCGAGTGAGGCGAGGAACATGATGTAGTAGAGTCCTACCTTGCCAAAGAGTTCAAACGAGTCGTCGCGCGCAAGGATGTTGAAGCCGTACTTGCCTATGGCTACTCCGGCGAGCACCATGCCAATGATATGCGGGATGCGCAGCTTGCCCATGATGATTGGGGCAAACAGAATGATGAGCATCACCACAAAGAATATCAGGGTGGGGTCGGTTATGGGGAAATAGCTTGCAAGATCGGTCATAAACTGATTTGTGTATTTTCTGCAAAGATAAGCATAAAAATCGGTAAATGCTTAATCGCTACAGACAAAATGAAAAAAAGGTGCAACAGGTGTTTGCCTGCTGCACCCACATTGGTATAGTGTGTCTTTAATAAAGTCGTTTAGAACTCTGCGCTCTTCGGAGTACGTGGGAACGGGATAACATCGCGTATGTTTTGCATACCCGTTACGAAGAGGATGAGACGCTCGAAGCCGAGGCCGAAGCCTGCGTGCGGACATGAGCCGTACTTGCGTGTGTCGAGATACCATGTCATATCCTTCATCGGAATGTTGCGCTCCTCAATCTCGTTCATCAGCTTGTCGTAGCTCTCCTCACGAACCGAGCCACCGATGATCTCGCCAATCTGCGGGAAGAGTACGTCGGTGCCCTGAACGGTCTGACCGCTCTTGCCGCCGAAGCCGCTCTCCTCTGCGTCTATCTTCATGTAGAACGCCTTGATAGCCTTCGGATAGTTGGTCATAATGACCGGCTTCTTGAAGTGCTCCTCCACGAGGTAGCGCTCGTGCTCCGAAGCGAGGTCGTCGCCCCACTCGCATGGGAACTCGAACTTTTTGCCGTTCTGTATAGCCTCCTGCAGGATGCGGATACCCTCGGTGTAAGGCAGACGAACGAACTCGGAGTTGAGTACGCCTTCGAGACGTGCGATGAGGCTCTTGTCTATCATCTTGTTGAGGAACTCGATGTCGTCCTTGCAGTTGGTGAGTGCCCAGCGGATGCAGTACTTGATGAAGTCCTCTTCGAGGTCCATCAGTCCGGCAAGGTCGAGGAATGCCACCTCCGGCTCTACCATCCAGAACTCAGCCAAGTGGCGCGGAGTGTTCGAGTTCTCTGCGCGGAATGTCGGACCGAAGGTGTAGATGGCTCCGAGTGCTGTTGCTCCGAGCTCGCCCTCGAGCTGTCCCGACACGGTGAGCGATGTCTGCTTGCCGAAGAAGTCGTCAGAGTAGTCGATCTTGCCGTCCTCGGTCTTCTTCAGGTTGTAGAGGTTCTTGGTCGTAACCTGGAACATCTGACCGGCACCCTCGCAGTCGCTTGCGGTGATGAGCGGAGTGTTGAAGTAGAAGTAGCCGTGTTCGTGGAAGTAGGTGTGGATAGCCATAGCCATGTTGTGGCGTATGCGCATCACTGCACCGAATGTGTTGGTGCGCAGACGCAGGTGGGCGTACTGGCGCATGTACTCGAACGACTGGCCCTTCTTCTGCATCGGGTAGTCGCTGCCGCAGAGTCCGTACACCTCGAGGCTCTCGCACTGTATCTCAGATGTCTGACCTGCACCCTGGCTCTCTACGAGCGTACCTACGGCACTGATGCAGGCACCGGTGGTGATCTGCTTCAGCATCTCGGCATCGAACTTGGTGGGGTCTACCACGATCTGTATGTTCTTGATAGTAGAACCGTCGTTGAGCGCGATGAAGTCGACAGCCTTCGAACTGCGGTGAGTGCGCACCCAACCCTTTACGTTGATTTGGCTTCCGAAGGCGGTGCTACGGAGAGCGTCAATAACTTTTGTTCTTTCCATTATATTGTTTAAATTGGAAAGTTGAAATGGTGCGATGTCAACATCTCAACACCTCACCACTTCAACTTGTTTATGTTTTACTCGAATGCTCCCATGCGCAGCATCTCCACTTCCTTCTCTGTGAGGAAGCGCCAGTCGCCGCGGCGGAGGTTCTTCTTGGTGAGTCCTGCGAACTGCACGCGGTCGAGCTTAACGACGCGGTAGCCGAGGTGCTCGAAGATACGACGCACGATGCGGTTCTTGCCGCTGTGTATCTCGATGCCTACCTGGCTCTTGTCTGTGTCGCTTGCGTACTCGATAGCGTCTGCATGTATCTCGCCGTCCTCCAGCTCGATGCCCTCAGCAATCTGCTGCATGTCGTGAGCTGTTACGTTCTTGTCGAGGAATACGTGGTACACCTTCTTCTTCAGGAACTTCGGGTGTGTGAGCTTGGAAGCGAGGTCGCCGTCGTTGGTGAGCAGGAGCACGCCGGTTGTGTTGCGGTCGAGTCTGCCTACGGGGTAGATGCGCTCCGGGCACACGTTCTTCACGAGGTCCATCACGGTCTTACGCTGCTGTGGGTCGTCGCTTGTTGTCACGCAGTCCTTTGGTTTGTTGAGCAGCACGTACACCTTCTTCTCGAGGTTCACGGGCTGGTCGTGGAATTTTATCTCGTCTGTGCGCTTGATCTTGGTGCCGAGCTCGGTCACTACCTCTCCGTTCACAGTCACCACGCCTGCCTGGATGAACTCGTCAGCCTCACGGCGCGAGCAGATACCTGCGTTGGCGAGGAACTTATTCAGACGAAGCGGTTCGTTCGGATCGTAGTTCTCCTCCTTGTATTCAATGCGCTTTTTCATGCTGTACTTAGCGTTGGGGTCGTAGCCCGGTGTGCGCTGACGCTGCTGGTAGCCACCCTGGTTGTAGCCGCCCTGCTGTCCGTAGCCGCCGCGGTTGTAACCGCCGCGCTGCTGATATCCGCCCTGCTGACCGTAGCCACCGCGCTGCTGATAGCCGCCCTGCTGACCGTAGCCGCCGCGCTGCTGATATCCGCCCTGCTGACGCTGACCGTAGCCACCGCGCTGCTGATAGCCGCCTTGCTGACGTGGCTGGTATCCGTTCTGCTGCTGTTCGCCGTCCTGGTTGTAGCGTGGGCGATAGCCCTGCTGACGTGGCTGGTATCCGCCCTGCTGCTGTTCGCCGTCCTGGTTGTAGCGCGGACGATAGCCCTGCTGACGCGGCTGGTATCCGTTCTGCTGCTGTTCGCCGTCCTGGTTGTAGCGTGGACGATAGCCGCCCTGAGGACGCTGCTGATAGCCGCCACGGTTGTAACCGCCCTGCTGACGTGGCTGATAGCCGCCCTGGCGTGGTTGGTAGCCGCCCTGCTGCTGAGAGCCGAGGCTTGAGCCGAAGCCTTCCGGACGGAAGCCGCCGTCTTCGCTCTGTGATGAGGCTGAAGCCGAGTGCTGTGTGTGAATACGCGGGCGACGTCCCGTCACGCTGCGATACTCTTTCTGATAGTTTCCTGCGGCACGGCCGTAGCTCTCGCTATTGCCAGTAGTCTGATCCGCTGTGTTCTGTTCCTGATTCTTTACGTTTTCTGAATCCATAGTTACTTGTTGGTTTTTATTGTTTATGTATATAGCCTCACGGCTATTGTCGAATTATATCGGGGGGAATTTAAATGCCTGTGTAGTTCATTGGTGTGATAGCCATCAATTCCGCCTTCACAGCGTCGCTCACGTTGAGTGTCTGTATGAACTCATGGATGGTCTCCTCGGTCATGTGCTTGTTGGTGCGTGTGAGTGCTTTCAGTGCCTCGTACGGATGCGGATAAGCTTCGCGGCGAAGTATTGTCTGTATAGCCTCTGCCACTACTGCCCATGTGTTGTCGAGGTCTTCCTTGAGCTTCTCCTCGTTGAGGATGAGCTTGCGCAGGCCCTTGAGTGTGCTCTCTATTGCGATTACGCCGTGGCCGAACGGTACGCCCACGTTGCGCAGCACGGTAGAGTCGGTGAGGTCGCGCTGCAGACGGCTCACGGGGAGCTTCTGTGCGAGGAACTGCAGCACGGCGTTTGCCATGCCGAGGTTACCCTCCGAGTTCTCGAAGTCGATTGGGTTCACCTTGTGCGGCATTGCCGATGAGCCTACTTCGCCTGCCTTGATCTTCTGCTTGAAGTACTCCATTGAGATGTACATCCAGAAGTCGCGGTCGAGGTCGATGATGATTGTGTTGATGCGGCGCATTGCGTCGAACACCGAGCCGAGGCAGTCGTAGTTGGAGATCTGTGTGGTGAACTGCTCGCGCTCCAGACCGAGCTTCTCGCTCACGAAGCGGTTGCCGAACGCCTTCCAGTCGTACTCAGGGTAGGCTACGTGGTGGGCGTTGTAGTTGCCGGTGGCTCCACCGAACTTGGCGGTGAGGCGGCACTCCTTCAGTTGGCGCAGCTGCTCCTCCAGGCGATATACGAACACCATCACCTCCTTGCCCAAGCGTGTGGGCGATGCTGGCTGTCCGTGGGTCTTGGCGAGCATTGGCACTGCTGCCCACTCCTCTGCGTACTCGCGGAGCTGTGCGATGAGCTCCTCGCAGAGCGGATAGTAGAACTGCTCCAACGCCTCCTTTATAGAGAGGGGTACTGATGTGTTGTTGATATCCTGTGAGGTGAGTCCGAAGTGGATAAACTCCTTGTAAGCGTCGAGTCCACCGATGCGGTCGAACTCCTCCTTTATGAAGTACTCCACAGCCTTCACGTCGTGGTTAGTCACTTTCTCGATGTCCTTCACGCGCTGGGCTTCTTCTTCGCCAAAGTTGCGGTAGATGTCGCGCAAACGCTCGAAGAGCTGATGGTCGAACGAAGCAAGCTGCGGCAATGGCAACTCGCAGAGCGTGATGAAGTATTCGATTTCCACACGTACGCGGTAGCGTATCAGTGCATACTCAGAGAAGTAGTCGGCAAGGCGTTCGGTCTTGCCACGATAACGGCCGTCAATCGGCGAGATGGCTGTCAGCAAATCAAGTTTCATAATTGCTATTATATATAATATGTGTAATTACGGGTGCAAAATTACAAATAAGTTTTTATTTGTGTGTAGTTTTTTTGTGAAATAATGTGATTTGTGGTGTTAATGCGTAGTAGGTAAACAAAAAAAGCGAACAAGTTTTATAACTTGTCCGCTTTGTGTGGGCGTTGACGGATTCGAACCGCCGACCCTCTGCTTGTAAGGCAGATGCTCTAAACCAGCTGAGCTAAACGCCCTTGCTTCACAATTGCTTTGTTCTTGAAAGCGAGTGCAAAGGTATAGCATTTTTTTGTAACCACCAAATGTTTGATGAAAAAACTTCTTGTTTTAACATCCTATAACTAAAAATGGTGTATTCGAGATTTTCATTTTACAGCAGTTTTACATCCCTCAAATTACCGCGGCGTGGCAAGGTTGTTTGCCTGCTGCGGCAATGTCGTTGTACATGCTAAGCAAACAATGTTGCCACGCCGTGGCAATTTGAGGGTTGTTTTTGGCAGATGTTCCGATGGCTTTGCCTGCCTGCTTTTTTAGTTGCGCTTCTGCGTTATACCGCCGTTCTTGGTGAGTATGAGTGTAGCCTTCTGCAGTCCGCGCGATTTGTGTTCGAAGATGAGGTTGGGGTTGAAGCGGCGTCCTTTGAATATTGTTTCAAAGTGTAGGTGTTCGGTTGTGGCGCGTCCGGTGCGTCCGGTCAGACCGATAATCTGTCCGGCTTTCACCTTGTCGCCCACCTTCACGAGGTTCTTCGACTGGTGCGAGTAGAGCGTTTCGAGTCCGTTGGCGTGCTTGATAACGATGCACAGGCCGTAGCCGTAGTGTGTGGCTGAGCGTGTCACTACGCCGTCGAAGGCTGCCACTATTTCGTCCTTCGGCTTCGTCTTCAGGTCTACTCCGCTGTGTCGGCGTTTGCCTCCGTATGGGCTTATTACCTTTGCGCCAGGCAGCGGGTATGCCCATGTGCCCTTCTTCATCTCTTCGAGGTTCCACTTGTAGGTCGACTGTTTGGTGAAGACGTCCTCGGTGGTGAAGTTCTTGCTGTCGTCGAAGTCTACCTTCTCGCCGATGGTCGACACGTTTATGTAGTTGTACTGCTTCTCGCAGAGCAGTGTGTGGCGGTGGAGCCGGTGACTGCCGATGCCCACAACGGCGGTTGGGTTGATGCGTTTGCCGTCGATCATGATAGAGAAGTCGCAGTAGAACTTGCCACCGCGTTGTCCGACGATGGCTATGGTTTGTCCGGCGCGCACGTGTTGTCCCACCTCTACCACGTTCTCGGCGTTGTTGGCGTAGACGGTCTCGAGTCCGTTGCGGTGGCGTATCACGATGGTGTAGCCCATGTCGGGGAACTTGCGCGAGACACGTACCGTGCCGTCGAACATTGCCTTCACGGCATCGCCGTCCTTGGTGGTTATCTCCACTACGTTGTTCTTGCGCAGGGTTGCCTTGCCTACGGGCAGTGGGAAGGAGTATTCGTTCGGCTTCAGTGCATCGAGGTCGATGTTGAAGGCGTTGGAACGACTGAAGAGTCCGGGTGTGGATATGCTTATCTGCTGCTGCTCAGCAGCGGTGAACTGATGTTTGACGGGGGTTGCCGACACGAGTGTGAGTGTGGCTATGGCTAATAGTAGTTTCTTTATTCGCATTATAGTTTTTTGGTTTATAGCATGATGCCCGTGTAGATGCGTCCCGACTCGGTGCCAAGGCGGCGTGCCGAGAAGTAGTTGTCTACGTTGTCGTACGTGCAGATGTTGCTTTCGTTGATGTTCTCTGGAGCCACACCTGCGAATTCGAGCAGCTGTCGGTTAGCGAGTATTAGGTCGATGTGCCACTTCTTCTCAAACAATTTGGAGGGGTCGGTGGCATCTGCGTTGCGCTTTATCTCCTGCTTTGCGAGTGTTGTCATATCGAAGCCTGCAGCTTCAAAGGCGGCGTACACCTCGTCGCCCACCTCGAAGTTCTTCTGCGAAATGCCCGGACCGATAACCGCCTTCAGCTTCTTCGCGTCGGTCTTGTAAGCCACGCCCATGTCAGCAATCGCCTTGCTCACGATGCGTGCCTGTGTGCCGCGCCATCCGGCGTGTATGGCTGCCGTAGCGCGGTGCTCCTCGTCGTAGAGCAGCACTGGTATGCAGTCGGCTGTCGACACTCCGATGCACACGCCCTCCACGTTGGTGAGCAGCGCGTCGACACCTTCGAGCAGCATTTGGCGTATGCGTTCGGGCAGCGCGCAGAACTCCTCGCCGATGATGCGTGTCTCGGTGCCGTGCGTCTGGTGGGGCAGTATGAGGCGGTCGGTGCTGATGCCGAGTTCGGCTGCCAGCAGCGTGCGGTTCGCAGCCACGTGCTCGGGCTTGTCGCCACAGTAGGGGTTGATGTTCAGCGAGGCGTGGTTGCCCTCGCTGGTTCCGCCGTGGCGTGTGGTAGAGAATGCACACACGCCGTCGGCTATATTATAATATGTAAGGCGCAGCGCAGAGTTACTCATTGTCTGCCTCCTCTTCGTATTCAAAGTCGTCGAGGTCTTCCACGTCGTCAACGTCCTCGATGTCGTCGTCGTCGATGTAGATGATCTCGTCCTCGCCCTCTGCTTCCAGCTCAGCCATGAAGCGTGTCATGTCCTTGTCGCGGTGTACGAGGGTGTCCTCGGCGGTGATGGTCTGCAGCTTGTTGCTCTCCGAGTTGAGCTCCTTCCACAGGGTGTCCTTCAGCTCCTGTAAGCCTAAACCGCTGACAGAAGAGATGAACACCACGGGTAGGTCGTCGGGCAGCGTCTCGCGCAGCATGTCCATAAGCTCCTCGTCGAGCAGGTCGCACTTCGTCACGGCGAGTACGCGGTGCTTGTCGAGCATCTCCGGGTTGAACTTCTCAAGCTCGTTCTTCAGCAGTTCGTACTCGCGTTTGATGTCGTCGGTGTCGCCCGGCACCATGAAGAGCAGCAACGAGTTGCGCTCGATGTGGCGCAGGAAGCGCAGACCGAGTCCCTTGCCTTCGCTCGCTCCCTCGATGATGCCAGGGATATCTGCCATGACGAACGACTTGTGGTCGCGGTAGTCGACGATGCCGAGCGACGGTTCGAGCGTAGTGAACGGGTAGTTGGCAATCTTCGGGCGTGCGCTCGACACGGCTGAGAGCAATGTCGACTTGCCTGCATTCGGAAGTCCTACCAGACCAACGTCGGCGAGCAGCTTCAGCTCGAGAATGATTGTCATCTCCTCCATCGGTTCGCCCGGCTGTGCGTAGCGCGGACACTGGTTGGTAGCTGAGCGGAACTGGAAGTTGCCGAGTCCGCCTCTGCCGCCCTTGAGCAGCAGCACCTCCTGTCCGTCGTGCATCACGTCGCACACGTACTTGCCCGTCTCGGCGTTGTACACCACCGTACCGCAGGGCACGTCGATGTATATGTCCTTGCCGTCCTTGCCGTGACATTTGTCGCGACCGCCGTTGCCGCCGTGCTCAGCGAAGACGTGGCGCTGAAACTTCAGGTGGAGCAGTGTCCAGTAGTTGTGGTTGCCACGCAGGTAGATGCTACCGCCGTGACCGCCGTCGCCACCGTCGGGTCCGCCGTTCGGGTTGTACTTCACGTGTCGGAGGTGCATGGAGCCTCTGCCGCCCTTGCCCGAGCGACAATATATCTTTACATAGTCTACGAAATTAGATTCTGCCATTGTCTGTATTTATGCTTTATTGATGAATAAAAGGACAACTATCAATCAATCAATCGATTGACAACTTGCAAAGTTACTGAAAATATCGCAGAATAAGGCATTGTTTGCAGATATTATTTGTTTGTGATAGATGATAGAAAACAAAAGAGGGGGTGTCAAAACTCGCGAGTAGCACGCCCCGAAGGGGCAGCACTACATAGCCCAGGGCAACGCCCTGGGTATTGAATGTACATATTGAGTAGTGCGCCCTGTAAGGGCAACACCTTAATAATTAGGCTTTTGCCCTTACAGGGCGTGGATTTAGTGTGGGGCATGTTTACCCAGGGCGCTGCCCTGGGCTATGTGATAGTTGGGCTTTCAGCCCGCATTAATTGAGTTATGACACACCCTCTTATTATTTCTTAGCTATATATCGCAGCGCATACACAAGCACGAATGCGAAGCCTGCAAGCGGTATGAAGAACGGTAGCGTGAAGTTGTCGGTAGAGTCGGCGATGATGCCCATCAAGAGAAATCCGCAACCGCCTACCGGTGTCATCATCAGTATCGACGAAGCACTCTTGGTGAGTCCGCCGAGTCCGCGCAAGGTCATGGCAAAGATTGTGGGGAACATGATAGCCTCGAAGAAGTAGTTGGCTATGAGTGCCAGCACCGATATGTCGCGACCGAGGTCGAGCAGCAGAATGGTTATGCACACCACGGTGCCGAGGGCACACACGGCGAGATACTTCTCGGCAGCGACGTTGCTCATCACAGCTGCGCCGATGAAGCGTGCCAACATGAACACGCCCAAGCCGATGGTGAGGATAGTGGAGCCTGTGGCTGCCTTCATCCAGTTCTGACCCGTCACGAAGTTGATGAAGTAGGAGTTGATGGATATCTCTGCCACCTCGTAGGCAAGCAGCGCGAGCAGTCCGAACACGAACCAGCGGTTGCGGAAGAGCATCTTCAGGTTGTGTGCGCCCTGCTTGGTGTCGCCGTCGTTCTCGTGCACTATCTCAGGCAGTTGTACGCGTGCGAAGACCACGGCTATGAGCAGCACGAACGCGCCCATGATGGTGTAAGGTATCACGGCATCGCCGCCTGCGCTGCCGTCGGCACCCTGAAAGAGGAAGCTGCCTACGACGAGTGTGGCGAACATGGAGCCTACGCCGTTGAACGATTGCGAGAAGTTGAGTCGTGATGTGGCTGTCTCCTTGGGTCCAAGCTCTGTAACATATGGGTTGGCAGATGTCTCAAGGAATACCAGTCCGCAACCGATGATGAACAGTGCCACAAGATAGGCGTAGAACGTGCCCAACATCGAGCAGGGGATGAACGCCAATGAGCCCAATCCGAACAGGAGGAGTCCGCTTACCACGCCACGGCGGTAGCCCTGGCGGTTAATGAACAGTCCGGCGGGGATTGCCATGAGGAAGTAACCCAGATAGGTGGTCACCTGTATGAGAGCCGACTGTGTGATACTGATGTCGAGCGCATTCTGGAAATGCTTGTTGAGCACATCGAGAATAGCGCGTGCGAAACCCCACATGAAGAAGAGTGAGGTGATGAGGATGAACGGCACAGCATACTGCTTGCTGCTCAAAGATGCTTGATTTTGTTTCATGCGTGCAAAGTTACTGCAAACCGAAGACAATACAAAATATGCTTGCATATTTTATTGTTGAGGTGCAGCGTAACTTATTTAAAGGTAAGGAAACTTTTAAATAAATAACGATGCGTCTCGACAAAAAAATCTGCAAGCAGTTTTTTTATGTGCAAGACTTTCAGTAACTTTGCACCTAATTATAAATATTGTACCCTATGAGCGTGATAAAAATAAAGGACAAGACCTTCAAGGTGTCAATCCCCGAAGCTGAGATTCTTCAAAAAGTAAAGGTCGTAGCCGATCGTATCAACAAGGACATGGCAGGCAAGAACCCATTGCTGCTCGCCATGCTTAACGGATCGTTCGTGTTCGCTGCCGACCTCATGCGTATGATCAACGTGCCGTGCGAGATTTCGTTCGTCAAGATGTCGTCGTACGAGGGCACTGCGTCTACCGGAAAGGTGAAGCAGCTCATCGGTTTGAACGATGATATCAAGGGCCGCACCGTAATCATCGTTGAGGACATCATCGAGTCGGGACTCACTATGCAGACTCTTCTCGAGCAACTCAAGGAGAAGGAGCCGGAGTCGGTGCACATCTGTACTCTGCTGCTCAAGCCGGAGTGCTTGAAGGTGCCTCTCGACACAGAGTATGTAGCCATCGAGATACCAAACGACTTCATCCTCGGCTACGGACTCGACTACGACCAGCAGGGACGCAACCTGCGCGACATCTATACAGTGGTGGAGTAGGAGTTGTGAATTTTGAATTTCTAAAAATAAGTCAACAAATAACATTATATAATAAAGAATTCAGATGAAAAACATCGTAATTTTCGGTGCTCCTGGTTCAGGCAAGGGCACCCAGAGCGACCTGATGATTGAGAAGTATGGCTTCAACCATATCTCTACAGGCGACGTTCTCCGTAGCGAGATTAAGAACGGAACAGAACTTGGCAAGACTGCCAAGGGCTTCATTGACAACGGACAGCTCATCCCCGACGAGTTGATGATCAACATCCTCGCAAGTGTGTATGACAGCTTCGGCAAGGAGCACAAGGGCGTGATCTTCGACGGCTTCCCACGTACTATCCCGCAGGCTGAGGCTCTGAAGAAGATGCTCGCAGAGCGCGGACACAAGGTGGCTGCCATGATTGAGCTCGACGTGCCGGAGGACGAGCTGATGACTCGTCTCGTGAAGCGCGGTCAGGAGAGCGGTCGCTCTGACGACAACGCTGAGACTATCAAGAAGCGCCTCGACGTTTATCACAACCAGACCGCTCCGCTCATCGAGTGGTACAAGGCTGAAGGCATTCACCACCACATCAACGGACTCGGCGAGTTGCCACGCATCTTCGGTGATATCTGCAGCGTGATTGACGCGCTCTAAATTCTCAACTCTCAATTAGAAAAAAAGTCCTCGAAAGTTGCAACCAACTTTCGAGGACTTTTTTTATTCGTTGCTTTCGATGAACACAGTGTTGTCCATTTCGTCGAGCGACTTCTTCTTCTTGTTCTCCTTCGCTCCGGCTTTCAGCAGACTTTTTGCAGCGGTGATGATGCTTCTGCCGCTTTCCGCTGTCGACACCTTCAGCTTCGTCATCTTCTCCATTGTGTTGTTCATGCTCGTTTCCACGTCGATGAAGCGCATACCGAAGTCCTGCACGCGCTCCACGACGACGTTCGCTGCGTCCATCATCGCCTGCTGATTGCTCAGCTGGCGCACCTGGGTCCACATCATCTCTAATACACGCAGGTTCATGTACATGGTCTGCGGACCGAGAATCATCACGCCCTCGTCGTAAGCCTCGCGCCAGAGCGTGCTGTCGTTGAGCAGCGCAAGGTTCAATGCGCCCTCTATCGGCACGTACATGATGGCGAAGTTGAGGCGGTTGTATCCGTCGGGCAGATATTTCGTGTACTCCTTGCGTGCCAGTCGCTTCACCTGCGCACGCACGCTTGCCACGTGTGCTTTCAGATACTCCGACTTCTCGGGCGTGCCGTCCTCGGCGTTCATGTATCGCTCGTAGTCGGTGAGCGACATCTTCGAGTCGACCACCACGTGGCGGTTGTTCGGGAAGTGGAGGATGAAGTCGGGCACGAGTCCACGACCGTCGTCGCCCTTTGCCTGCTTGCCCGCCTTGTCGCGCAGCGTTTCCTGCGTGTCAAACTGCTCGCCCTCCTTCAGCTCGAGGTCTTCAAGCAGCTGCTTCAGCTTCAGCTCGCCGAAGTTGCCCTGCACCTTCACCTCACCCGTCAGCGCACGTGTCAGTCGGTCGGCAGTCTCGCCTAAGGCTGCGCTCTTCTCCATGTTCACCTTTATCGTGGCATCAAGGCGTGTGAGTGCTTCGCTCTGCTGCTCCTTCGACTTGTCGAAAGCCTCCTTCATACTCTTCAGACTCTGTGTCAGCGGATTGATTATCTTCGACACCTGCTCCTTGTTGCGTTCGCCCAACTCCTCCTGACGTCGCTTCAGAATTTCCTCCGATGTGGTCTGCATCTGCTCGCGGATGAGCTTCATCTGGCTCTGCATCTGCTCGCGGTTCATCTCGCGGAGTGCTTCTATCTGCTTCTCCTGCGCCTCCTTTGCTTGCTGCAGTTGCTTCTCCTGTGTCTCCTTTGCTTGCTGCAGCTGCTTCTCCTGTGTCTCCTTTACCTGTTTGAGCTGCGCCTCGTGCGCCTCTTTCAGTTCGGCAATTTGCTTGCTGTGCGCTTCTTTCAGCTCTTCTGTTTGTTGATTGTGCACGTCTTTCAGCTCCGATATTCTCTTGCTGTAAGAGTACACTACTACGCCAATTATGATGGCTGCTACTATTGCTATTATTATGCTTTCTATCATTGTTAAAAGTGTTGTTTTTATTAATTGTCAAATATTCAACAGCCAATTGATAGCTGATACAATCCTTATTTGTTTGCTGTCAATCTCTACGTTTCGTGTCTGTGTGAATGCTATAAGCGTAAGGTTATCGCAATGCAATGCTTTTGAGGCTTTCACGAGCGAACTTGTCTCCCTATTGAATGTCTTATCGCTGTCTATGTCGTATGCCACCTGAATAAGCTCCACTGCTTTGTCCTGATTGCATACTACGAAGTCAACCTCTTTTGATCGTGGAGAGGCTTTATAGTAGTATATGTCGAGGAAGTCGTTGCTGCATCTGCGTAGTAGTTCTGTATATACCACGTTTTCCAATCGCCAACCGATGTTCTCGGCTGCAAACGAGTTCTCTCTGTTGTTCTGAAGTCCCGGGTCGACGATGTATGCTTTTGCGTTTCTTATCCTTTCCTTACTCTTGAACGAGTGTTTGCAGAGTAGCTGTATAAGGAATGCCTGTCGTAGGTAGTCGACATATTTTTTCACCGTCTGGTCTGTTGTTCCCAGAAGTACCGCAATATTACCATAGTTTACTTCCTGGCAGACGTTGTTTATCAGATGATTGGCTATCTTCCGTAGCACGTCCACATTGCGTATCTTGAAACGCTGCTGTATGTCTTTCGTCACAATAGCCTCCAGAAGACTCTGTACATATCCGCGTTTGTTGCGTATGTTCTGTAATTCGGGAAAACCGCCATTCGTTATATACTCCATGAAGGCACGCTTCGTCTCTGCCTCCACTTTAGTAGTCAAGCCGTTTGTCTGTATATTATGGTATTCGCAGTATTCGCGGAACGAGAAAGGGAAGAGGTGTATTTCGTTGTATCTGCCAGTGAGATGCGTCGCCAATTCGCCGCTCAAGAGTTTTGCGTTGCTACCCGTAACAACAACGTGCAAATTGGTGCGAAGTAGTCGGTTTACAAACAGATGCCAGCCGTCTACATCTTGTATTTCGTCGAGGAATATATATTTTATGTCAACACCATATATCTGATAGATGCACGAGAGCACCGTGTTCAAGTCCTCCACTTGCATATTAGCCAAGCGGTCGTCGTCGAAGTTGGCGTAGCCATACTTTACGTTGTGCTCCAGCAGTATCTTGTGGCAAAGTGTAGACTTTCCGCTTCGTCTTACTCCGATAACCACTTGGGCAAGTGGACTGTCAAACTCGAATAGCTGTTCTTCGCGGCGCTTCACCCACTTCTCGGGATGATAGCCTTCAACATATTCCTTTTGCTCAGCCAATACCTGTATTATAGTTTTCTCTTCTATCATATGTACAGCTTTTTATAATCGATTTATAGATTGTGCTGCAAATATACATAATTTAATTGATTTATAGCACTTTACACTGTCTTTATTTCGGTAAAATGCATAAATTGGGTGTTTCTATTTCGGTAAAATGCATAAATTGGGTGTTTCTATTTCGGTAAAATGCACAAAACGAATGCTTTTACTTTGCTAAAATGCATAGTATTTTCGGTTGTGTGGACTTGCTGTTGGGGGGAGAAAAGCCCGAAGTCCCAGTTCTATGGGGCTTCGGGCTGGTTGGTGAGGTGTTCTTGCTCTGGCAAGCGGCAAAAGCCGAGCGGAGATGGTGAGGTGTTGAGATGTTGAGGTGTTGAGATGTTGAGGTGTTGAGATGTTGAGGTGTTGAGGTTTGTTACAGGAAGGCGATAGTCAGACCTGCCATCACGATGCTCACCATAGACATGAGCTTGATGAGGATGTTCAGCGACGGACCAGAGGTGTCCTTGAACGGGTCGCCCACGGTGTCGCCCACGATAGTCGCTTTGTGGTTTTCGCTGCCCTTGCCTTCGAAGTGGCCTTCCTCAATCATCTTCTTTGCGTTGTCCCACGCTCCGCCCGAGTTGGACATGAACACGGCGAGGGTGAAGCCTGCTGCCAAGCCGCCTGTGAGCAGACCGAGCACTCCAGCCACGCCGAGCACCAAGCCTACAACGATAGGTATGATGATGGCAAGCAGCGACGGGATGAGCATCTCGCGCTGTGCGCTGCGTGTGCTTATCTCCACGCAACGGCCGTAGTCGGGTGTCGCTTTGCCTTCGAGTATGCCCTTTATCTCGCGGAACTGACGGCGCACTTCCTGCACCATCGACTCAGCAGCGCGACCTACTGCGTCCATCGTTAGTCCGCAGAACAGGAAGGCAGCCATGGCTCCGAGGAATGCTCCGACGAGCACCTTCGGATTGATGAGGTTAACCTGGAAGAATTCGATGAAGTCGATAGTGGTGGCGTTGGTCGGGTCGAAGAGGTTGCCGGCTGCGTCAAAGTATTGCTTGCCGTTCTCCACGGCGCGTACCATGGCTATTTTTATCTCCTCAATGTAAGAGGCGAGGAGGGCTAAAGCCGTGAGAGCAGCCGAGCCGATGGCGAAGCCCTTGCCCGTAGCTGCGGTGGTGTTGCCTAAGGCGTCGAGCGCATCGGTGCGTTCGCGTATCTCCTTGCCCAGTCCGCTCATCTCTGCATTGCCGCCGGCGTTGTCGGCGATTGGTCCATAGGCATCGGTGGCGAGAGTGATGCCGAGCGTCGAGAGCATACCTACGGCAGCGATGCCGATGCCGTAAAGACCGGTGCTTATCGACTTAGCCGAGAGCGACATATCGAAGCCGTTGGCGCAGAGGTAGCTGAGCATGATGGCTACCGAGATGGTCACGACGGGTATCATCGTCGATATCATGCCCGTTCCGATGCCTTTGATGATGCCCGTTGCAGGGCCAGTCTGCGAAGCCTCCGCAATCTTCTGCGTCGGTGCGTAGCTATGCGAGGTGTAGTATTCGGTGGCTTGACCGATGACCACGCCTGCCACTAAGCCGCTGATAACGGAGAACGAGAGTCCGAGCCAGTTCTCGATGCCGAGCAGATATAATATAATAAAGGTGGCAACGGCGATGAGTGCTGCGCTGACGTTGGTGCCGAGACCGAGCGAGTGGAGCAGTTCCTTCATCGTTGCGCCCTCCTTGGTGCGCACGAGGAAGATGCCGATGAGCGAGAGGAAGATGCCGATAGCCGCAATCACCATTGGTGCGATGACGGCACGCAACTGCATGTCTGCGTTCATGGCGAACGCCGTTGCGCCGAGGGCAGCCGTTGAGAGTATCGATCCGCAGTAGCTCTCGTAGAGGTCGGCACCCATGCCAGCCACGTCGCCCACGTTGTCGCCCACGTTGTCGGCGATGGTGGCAGGGTTGCGCGGGTCGTCCTCGGGTATGTTCGCCTCCACCTTACCCACGAGGTCGGCTCCCACATCGGCAGCCTTTGTGTATATGCCACCGCCTACGCGAGCGAAGAGAGCCTGCGTCGAAGCACCCATGCCGAAGGTGAGCATAGTGGTGGTGATGGTGACGAGGGCTGTAGCCTCTCCGTCGTAGAAGGCGTTGAGAGCGACGAACCAGATGGCGATGTCGAGCAGTCCGAGACCCACGACGACGAGTCCCATCACCGCACCGCTACGGAAGGCTATCTTCAAGCCCTTGTCGAGTCCGGTGCGTGCGCCGTTGGCAGTGCGTGCGGAAGCGTAGGTGGCGGTCTTCATGCCGAAGAAGCCTGCCAAGCCGGAGAACAGACCGCCGGTGAGGAAAGCGAACGGCACCCACGGGTTCTGCACCTTCAGCACGTAAGCCATGAACGAGAAGACGATGGCGAGCACTACGAACACCATTGTCACAACCTTATATTGCTGCTTGAGGTAAGCCATTGCGCCTTTGCGTACATGCTCGGCAATCTCTTTCATTCGGTCTGTTCCTTCGTCCTCCTTCATCATCGAACGGAAGAAGAACCATGCCATTCCCAATGCTACAACACTGGCTATCGGGATCAGCCAAAATACTGAGGGGATGTTGTTCATAACGTTTTATTTATTAGGTTGATAATAGATATTAGTGGTTGGTCGTTGCCGATAGATTTTGCAAATATATGAAATAAAACAACACGAAAAGGAAAAACGTAGAATTATTTGCGTAAAATATTTTGATACATATATATAAAAAGGCTACGGCACGAATGCCGTAGCCTCCTATGATTAGCATTAAGAGCTATTTGATTTGCAATAATCTTAGAGAATGAATTTGTAGACGTGTGTCTGCTTGCCTGTTTCTATGCGCAGCACGTACACGCCGGGGGCGAGGTGTGATGTTGAGATGGTGAGGTGTTGAGATGGTGAGATGGTGAGGTGTTGAGATGTTGAGATGGTGAGGTGTTGAGATGTTGAGATGGTGAGATGTTGAGATGGTGAGGTGGTTATCAGCTCGCCGCTCACGTTGTAGAGGCTTACGCTCTTGATGCCTTCGCCGGTGACAACAATCTGCGAGCCCTCGCGACTCACGCTTACGGTAGAAGCCGCAGCCGACTCAATGCTGGTTGGTATGTCGTTGGTGAGTGTGAGCAGGTCGCCCTCGCGCTTGATGTATGTTGCTGGTGCGTCTGCCACCTTCAGCTCCATGTCTTCGCCGTTCTTTGTGCCCATCATCATCACCTTATATATATGTCCGTCCTCGAACGGCACGTTGCCCTTGCGCAGCCAGTAGCTGTAGAGCGGAATGTCGAAGGCAGAAGACACTGTAACGTCGTCGTCGATGCCGTTGACAGCCACCTGCTCGCAGCACTCCACGTCCTCGCACATCATCTTCACGTGACCCTCGTACGAGAGTTTCTCGTTGGTGCGCAGCAGTACGCCGATTTTAAAGAGCGAAGTCTGCGACATATCGAGTACGCCCGACTCCACCTTCTGCTCCGAGTTGTCGCTGAAGAACACCTCCACCTTTGCCATGAGCGGTTTCTCCTCAGCCTTCACCACTTCGATGTAAGCTGCATCCTTGTCGTGTATGTTGTTGATAGGGTAGAAGTCGGTCTCCTCCTTGTCGCGTGTCGCCTCGAGCTTCACCTCGTAGCGTGCCGGGGCGAGGTCGGTGGGTATCGAGAGTTTAACGGGTATCTCCATCTCGGTGAAGCCCTCAATCTCCGTCAGCTGGTCGACACGTGTGTTCAGCACCACCTGCTTAGCCTCGTCGAGCAGCTGCACGCGCAGATAGCAGTCGCGTGGCACGCCGTTGAGGTTCTTCAGGTTGAAGTAGGCGTATATGGTTTCGCCCTGCTCCGCTCTGGCAGAGAGGCGTGGCTGGTTCATAAGCTGGAAGATGACATTCTCCGTAGAGCAGGTCTCGGAGATGCGTCCCTTGCCGTCGGTGAGCTCCACTTCGATTGTCGGAGCCTTCTTCATGCGCAGGAAGTCGCCCCATGTTCCGTCGTCGCCCATAGCTGCGCATACGGGCACGAGGCGGTAGTAGCCGTCTGCAAGTCCGTCGAAGCTAACCTTTGTAGAGAGTGTGTGCACCATGAGGTTGTCGGTGCCCATGCTGCCACCGTAGTCGCCGAAGATGCGCTGCGTAAATCCGCCCGTGGCGTGGTCGTCCGAGTAAGCCACGCTCTTGAAGTTGCCCTCAGCGTCGTATATAGCCACGCCCACGTCGCCCTTGAACGCCTTGCCCTTGTTTACGAACGAGGTCATCTCTATGGTCTGCTCCTTGTGTGCGTCGAACGCCTTGTCTGCGGCATCCTTCATCGTGAACGTGCCGCCCTCGTTGAACATCAGCTGCGGCATGTTCTCAAGCAGTCCGGGGTCTATTGCGGGATACTTGCCGTTGTTCGGGTGTGCGAGTATGGCGGTGATGGCGCGGTTGAACGCGAGGGGCTTGTTGCCGAACTCGTCGCCCGTCTCCTGCAGGCTGAGGTTGGTGAGCGAGAAGTAGGCGTCGCCTCCGCCGTCCCATCCGAAGTTCATGTGGAAGAGTCCGTTCTCGTCGAAGCCGTCGGTAACCCAGGCGTGGCCCGAGCTTGAGCCGGCAGGGCGGCCCTCCAGGTAGACGGGGCAGCCGTTTAGCAGTTCCTCGCGCAGTATCTCGGAGAAGCGTGTTGCGCCCTCCATAGCCTTCGTCACGTAAGCCGCGGTGTAGTCGAAGTGCTTCTGCAGCGCGTTGTATGCGTTCACGCCCTGTGTGCCGCTGAGTGCGGGGGTGTACTGCATGAACGATGCCACGCCGAAGTCTCTCATGAGCAGCGCCACGGCAGCTCGCTGCTCCTTCGTGGGCTGCACGGGGTAGCGGTAGTCGTCGAGCATGTTCGCCCAGTCGTAGTGCGACTGAGAGAAGTCGACGTACACGTCGTCGTCATAGGCAGCCACCTTGTAGCCGTTTTCGCCCTTGCCCTGTGCAGGCCAGCGGTGGTAGCGCATTATCTGCGCCATAGCCGTAGCCACGCAGCCTGTGTAGGGATAGCCGCAGAGCTCGTTGTACGGCTCGGACTGTCCCCACTTGCTCTTGAGCAGGGGTGTGACGGTCTTGGTGAACAGGCCGGTGCGTGCAGGAGCGTGTGCTACGACTGTTCCCTCCTTCAGTGCCTGGTAGCCCTGCCTGTAGCCTTCGAGCAACAACCTAATGCAAGGATTAGCGTTGAGCGTGTCGAGGGTGTGCTCTTTGCTGTATGCGAGCACTTCGCCCATAGCGTCGTCGCCGGCAACGATCACGAAGCCGCGACCGTCGGCAGCGTTGAAGAGGTAGTAGGGTGAGGGGGTGAGGGGGTGAGATGGTGAGATGTTGAGGTGTTGAGATGTTGAGGTGGTGAGGTGTTGAGATGTTGATCTCATTCCACATTGTTTCTCTATGAATCGTTTTGCGATCTGCGCCGCCTTTTGCGGGCTGATAGGGTTAGCGTTTGCTGTCTGTAGGGCGATGGCAAACGTGCACATGATTACCGATAATACGGTGCTGATTTGTTTCGGATTATGTTTCCTTTTCATTAGTAATGTTATTGTTGTGTGTGAGGTTGCAAAGTTACTGACTCTTTTTCAAACAGATATGCGTTTGAGCAGTAATAATTGTTAAACACCATATACGGATACGTTTTTTTTGCGTATCTTTGCAGAAGATAGGCTGCACCTCAGCATAACACTCAAGCAAGCTTGATGTTCTGCCTTCGGTTTGCACTATCTTTGCAGCAGTGTCTTTGTTGATACGTACATATAAAAATTACATACTATGCTATATTTGTTACAGTTTGCATGTCTGATATTAATGCTTATCAGCGCATTCTTCCTTGCCGTCACGCGTATTCACGTAAGATGGACAAATCGGCGGTACGAGTATTCGCGCTGGATGATATCCTCGGCGTTGCTTTTGATGGCAGCACACTTCTTCCTGCAGATGCACTATGGCTTCCGCGCCACGAGCACATACTTAGGTGCTGTTATCAACATAATGGTTTATCAGCCTTGCTTCACGCTTTTCGCGATGGCTATCTACAACGTTGAGGCCACCCACACCAAGCGCCGTAAGATGAACCTTATCTGCGCCGCCGTATACGCCGCCATGCTTGCCGCCTTCGCTGTGGGCTACAGCTTTAGCGGTTCCATGAACATTGGCGCATGGCTTTACGTGATGCTTGCTCTCTTTTTGGGCAATATTGTCTACTGCATATACATGATAATAATAGAGATGAACAAGCGGAAGAAACTCCTTGAGACGATGACAGCCACCGACATGCGCCCTTTCACGCGATATGCTTATGCCTGCCTTACGCTGCTCTTTATCACAGCCACCATCATCCCGTTTGCCATCCTTTCCACTAAGTCGCTATAGGGCAGTTCTAAAAATTAACTGATTGATATTTAGTAAATAATGCTGATTTTCCGA
>OGJE01000151.1_pt1 | contig 38301 bp, 47 predicted proteins | sample 1571981 | NCBI WGS metagenome assembly OGJE01 (sample SAMEA2582118, study PRJEB24529) | metagenome | biome: Human gut stool | place: China | collected 2011
GTCATCGGGCATTATCTGAACATAAAACACTATCAATAAGTTGGAGTCATTACCGGTAAAACCTTCGTCTATTACCTCTATCCGGTAACTCACAATCGTAGTCTGATATTTTTGCTTGGTCTGGAGCGTTTTTCTTTACTGTCAAAATCGCTGGCGATGGACAGCGAGAACCTGATGTTCTCTCTATTTAAGAACGGTAAACCGGTGACCGGTGATGAATATAATGCTAAAAACGCCATCTTCACCGTTTCGGAAGCGATGGAGCACTTCGCCTATTTGCCGACCGGATTGTACGTATTTGCGTATAAAAAAGATGTTTATTTGCGGGTCTGTACATTGATTATTTTCTTTGCCGCATTGGTGGCAGTGATATCGGGTACCAGTTGCCTCTATCTGGTACGCAGAGTGATTAATCGTGGTATTGTGGAGAAAGAAGCCATCATTAATAACCATTTTGAACGCGTACTGGATGGCGGGCTTTTCTTTTCGGCTGCCGATGTCAAAAAACTCTACAGTATGTATAACTCGGCGTTCCTGGACGACCTGACCAAAGCAATGGGCAGAAAATCCTTTGACGAAGATTTAAAAGCGCTGCCGGAAAAAGGCGGTTATTTGTGCCTGTTTGACGTCGATAAATTCAAAAACATTAACGACACCTTCGGTCATTTGCTGGGCGATGAAGTGTTGATGAAAGTGGTGAAAATCCTTAAATCACAGATCCCGGTAGATAAAGGTAAAATCTACCGCTTCGGCGGTGACGAATTTGCGGTGATTTATACGGGTGGAACGCTGGAAGAGTTGCTATCGATTCTAAAAGAAATCGTTCATTTCCAGGTGGGAAGCATTAATTTAAGTACCAGTATCGGTGTAGCGCATTCAAATGAATGTACCACCGTCGAACGCTTGAAAATGCTGGCGGATGAGCGGCTGTATAAGAGTAAGAAAAACGGCAGGGCTCAGATAAGCTGGCAGTAATCATTATTCGCAGGCCGGACAAATGATTTTGCCCGGCCTGAATTAATTAAACCCGGCTACCCCACAAATCGTACTCATCGGCGTGCTCGACTTTCACACGCAGGATATCACCCGGCTTAACGTTGGTTTCACCATTGAGATAAACCGCGCCGTCGATTTCCGGTGCATCTGCCATGCTGCGACCAATCGCGCCTTCTTCGTCCACTTCGTCGATAATCACCAGAATTTCACGGCCCACTTTCTCTTGCAGGCGCTCGGCGGAAATCTGCTGCTGCAGCTGCATGAAACGGTTCCAGCGTTCTTCTTTAACTTCTTCCGGAACCTGGTCAGGCAGGGCATTGGCGTCTGCACCTTCAACCGGGCTGTATTTAAAGCAGCCAACGCGATCCAGACGCGCTTCTTTCAGGAAGTCGAGTAGCATCTGGAAATCTTCTTCTGTCTCGCCAGGGAAGCCGACAATAAAGGTTGAGCGTAGGGTCAGTTCCGGGCAGATTTCGCGCCACTGTTTGATGCGCGCCAGTTGGCGATCTACAGAACCCGGACGCTTCATCAGTTTGAGAATGCGCGGGCTGGCGTGCTGCAACGGAATGTCCAGATACGGCAGGATTTTGCCTTCTGCCATCAGTGGGATGACGTCGTCCACATGCGGATAAGGGTAAACGTAGTGCAGACGTGTCCAGATCCCCAGTTTCGATAACTGTTCGCACAGGCTGACCATGCTGGTTTTTACCGGCTCGCCGTTGTGGAAGCCAGTACGATGTTTAACATCAACGCCATAGGCGGAAGTATCCTGCGAGATCACCAGAATCTCTTTAACGCCCGCATCTACCAGACGTTTCGCTTCACTTAACACTTCGCCAATCGGACGGCTCACCAGGTCGCCGCGCATAGACGGAATAATGCAGAAGGTGCAGCGGTGATTACAGCCTTCCGAAATTTTCAGATAGGCATAATGACGCGGCGTCAGTTTCACACCTTGTTCTGGCACCAGGCTCAGGAATGGGTTGTGTTTCGGTTTTGGCACGTAGTGATGAACGTGCTCCAGAACCTGCTCATAGCTATGAGGCCCGGTGATTTCCAGCACTTTCGGGTGGACTTCGCGGATCTGATCTTCTTTTGCCCCCAGACAACCGGTCACAATTACCTTGCCGTTTTCATTCAACGCTTCACCAATGGCTTCCAGTGATTCTTGTACCGCGCTGTCAATAAAGCCGCAGGTGTTGACGATCACCATGTCCGCATCGTCATAGCTCGGTACCACGTCATAACCTTCAGTGCGGAGTTCGGTGAGAATACGCTCTGAATCAACAAGGTTTTTTGGACAGCCAAGGGAAACAAAGCCGATTTTCGGCTGGGGAGTTACTTTGCTCATAGCTTAAAAAATATTCAGTTACAGGAAAGGTCAGGGCAGGGATTCTACAGAGTTCTGCATAAAATTTGTATCGCAATCTCATTCGCTGGCGGAGGCGAAGGAAATGTAAATTTTGTTAATTCGGCGTGAAGAATTGATCCTGGACAGCATTTTGCTCAAAAAATAGCCATACTATTTAATTGCAACAAGGCTGGAAAGAGGAGGATCGAAGTATGTTCGTTGACAGACAGCGAATCGATCTGCTGAACCGGTTGATCGACGCACGCGTTGACCTCGCCGCATACGTGCAACTGAGGAAGGCAAAAGGATACATGTCCGTCAGCGAAAGCAATCATCTACGAGATAACTTTTTTAAACTGAATCGCGAACTGCACGATAAATCGCTGCGGTTGAATCTTCATCTGGATCAGGAAGAGTGGAGTGCTCTTCATCATGCTGAAGAAGCATTAGCGACAGCCGCAGTATGTTTGATGAGTGGGCACCATGATTGCCCGACTGTTATTACCGTCAACGCCGATAAGCTTGAAAATTGTCTGATGAGCTTAACGCTGAGTATCCAGAGCCTGCAGAAGCACGCCATGCTTGAGAAGGCCTGAAAACTAAGGGGGAGAAAGCGTCTCCCCCTTCATGTTTAAGTTTTTGTAAAAATGAATTTGTTATCTCCTCCACTGACTACGCTTTAAGCCAGAGTCAATCCGGAGGCGTTATGCATCGACAATCCTTTTTCCTTGTGCCCCTTATTTGTCTTTCTTCCGCTCTCTGGGCGGCTCCTGCAACGGTAAATGTCGAAGTACTGCAAGACAAACTCGACCATCCCTGGGCACTGGCCTTTTTACCCGATAATCACGGTATGTTAATCACTCTGCGCGGCGGCGAGTTGCGTCACTGGCAAGCAGGAAAAGGATTATCTGCGCCGCTTTCCGGAGTTCCGGACGTTTGGGCGCACGGGCAGGGCGGCCTGCTGGACGTGGTTTTAGCGCCTGATTTTGCTCAGTCTCGCCGCATCTGGTTAAGTTATTCCGAAGTTGGCGATGATGGCAAAGCCGGAACTGCTGTGGGTTATGGCCGCTTAAGTGATGATCTCTCAAAAGTGACCGACTTCCGCACCGTCTTCCGCCAGATGCCAAAACTGTCTACCGGCAACCATTTTGGCGGGCGGCTGGTATTCGACGGTAAAGGTTATCTTTTTATTGCTCTGGGCGAAAACAATCAGCGCCCGACGGCGCAGGATCTGGATAAATTACAGGGCAAACTGGTGCGTCTGACCGACCAGGGCGAAATCCCGGATGATAATCCTTTTATAAAGGAATCCGGTGTGCGCGCCGAGATCTGGTCTTATGGCATTCGTAATCCGCAAGGAATGGCGATGAATCCGTGGAGTAATGCACTGTGGCTGAATGAACATGGCCCGCGCGGTGGTGATGAAATTAATATCCCGCAAAAAGGCAAAAACTACGGCTGGCCGCTGGCAACCTGGGGAATCAACTATTCAGGCTTTAAGATACCGGAAGCGAAAGGGGAGATCGTCGCCGGGACCGAGCAACCTGTTTTTTACTGGAAAGATTCGCCCGCTGTGAGCGGCATGGCCTTCTATAACAGCGATAAATTCCCCCAGTGGCAGCAAAAATTATTTATTGGCGCGCTGAAAGATAAAGATGTCATTGTGATGAGCGTCAACGGCGACAAAGTGACAGAAGATGGCCGTATTTTAACGGACAGAGGGCAGCGAATTCGTGATGTTCGCACTGGACCCGACGGTTATTTATACGTTCTCACCGACGAGTCCAGTGGGGAATTACTTAAAGTTAGCCCACGCAATTAGCTAACGGGAATCATCACCACTTTGCGCACTGCGGGGCGTTCAGTGAGTTGCTGATACCAGCGTTGCAGATTTGGACGCGGTGTCCAGGTCAGGCCAACGTTAAACAAATTGTAGATGAACGGTGCGATAGCGATATCGCCCACACCAAACTCGTCGCCAGAGAACCATTTTACTTTTGCCAGTTCCGCATCGAGCAGGGCAAACAGGGCGTCGCACTCTTTGCAACTGGCATCAATGGCGGCCTGATCGCGCTCTTCCGGTGGTGTTCTGACTAATCCCATCAGGATCCCGCGATGAGCATTACTGAGCGTCTGGTTTGCCCAGTCCATCCATTTTTCCGCTTCCGCACGACGTGCCGGTGAGTCGATCCACAGACGTTTTTGCCCGTACTGTGCCGCCAGATAGCGGACAATGGCGTTTGATTCCCAAAGAATGAGATCACTTTCGTCGTCACGCAACAACGGCACCAGCCCGTTAGGGTTCATCGCCAGAAAATCAGCATCGTGATTTATCCCAAACTCACGGCCCGCGAGAATTTGCTCATAAGGTAGTTCCAGTTCTTCGAGCGTCAGCAATACTTTTTTTACGTTAGTTGAATTATTCCGACCCCACAGCGTAATCATACTCACCCCTTTTCCGACAGGCAGCCACAGGCTGAACAGGACTCCGATGGTGAAGTAAAGTTAACTTTTAAGCAACAGCTGGCAAAAAAATGACACCAGAAGCAGCGAAGCGGCAGGATATTGCATAAACTTTAAAAACTTTACCAACTTACGGTTTCTTTAAGTTTGTGTGTGCGTTATTAATCACCGAACTTATCATACGGCGATATAACGTATTTTTTTGAATGGATACTCGGGTGGCATTTATGACGCAATACTCCTCTCTCCTTCGTGGTCTTGCAGCGGGTTCTGCATTTTTATTCCTTTTTGCCCCAACGGCATTCGCGGCGGAACAAACCGTTGAAGCGCCGAGCGTGGATGCGCGTGCATGGATTTTAATGGATTACGCCAGCGGTAAAGTGCTGGCAGAAGGCAACGCGGATGAGAAACTGGATCCCGCGAGCCTGACTAAAATCATGACCAGCTATGTGGTTGGGCAGGCGCTTAAGGCCGATAAGATTAAACTCACCGATATGGTGACGGTCGGTAAAGATGCCTGGGCGACGGGAAATCCGGCACTGCGTGGTTCATCGGTAATGTTCCTCAAACCGGGCGATCAGGTTTCGGTGGCAGACTTGAACAAAGGTGTGATTATCCAGTCCGGTAATGACGCCTGTATTGCGCTGGCCGATTACGTTGCCGGGAGCCAGGAGTCATTTATTGGTTTGATGAATGGTTATGCCAAAAAACTGGGTCTGACCAACACTACCTTCCAGACGGTGCACGGTCTGGATGCGCCGGGGCAGTTCAGTACCGCGCGCGATATGGCATTGCTGGGTAAAGCATTGATCCACGATGTGCCGGAAGAGTACGCCATTCATAAAGAGAAAGAGTTCACCTTCAACAAAATTCGTCAGCCTAACCGTAACCGTCTGCTGTGGAGCAGCAATCTGAATGTTGATGGCATGAAGACAGGAACCACGGCAGGCGCGGGATATAATCTGGTTGCTTCGGCTACCCAGGGCGATATGCGTTTAATCTCCGTAGTGCTGGGGGCGAAAACTGACCGTATCCGTTTTAATGAGTCTGAGAAATTATTGACCTGGGGTTTCCGCTTCTTTGAAACCGTGACGCCAATTAAACCTGATGCCACCTTTGTGACTCAGCGCGTCTGGTTTGGTGATAAGAGCGAAGTGAATCTTGGGGCAGGTGAAGCGGGCTCAGTGACCATACCGCGTGGGCAGCTGAAAAACCTGAAGGCGAGCTACACGTTAACGGAACCGCAGCTTACCGCACCGCTGAAAAAAGGTCAGGTTGTCGGGACCATTGATTTCCAGCTTAACGGTAAATCCATTGAGCAGCGTCCGCTGATCGTGATGGAAAATGTGGAAGAGGGCGGATTCTTTGGTCGGATGTGGGATTTCGTGATGATGAAATTCCATCAGTGGTTCGGCAGCTGGTTCTCTTAATCTTCTGATAACCGGATGGCGCGAAACGTCATCCGGTTATACGTCATTAATACATCAACTTAATACGGTGCGTCTGCGCGTACTTCACATACTCATCTTCCGGGCAACAATCACTCACCACAATATCAAAGCGTTTCAGGTCACCCATGCGCGCCGGACGCACCTTGCCAAATTTACTGTGGTCGACAACCAGCACATGCTTTTGCGCCATCGACATGGCCCAGTGTTTTACCGGCAACTCTTCAAGATTAAAACAGGTAGCGCCTTTACTGACATGCACGCCCGCCGCGGAATAAAAAGCGATATCCGGGCAAAAATTATTCAACGTTTGCTGAAAATCGATGGGTTTGAAAATGGCGTTGCTGGCGTGAAATTCACCACCGCACAGAAATGCGCGGCAATGGGGTTTCTCTTTCAGCGCCAGAAAGGTATTTAGCGAATAACAAACGGCGGTAAAAGGGATTTCATTATCAATCGCTTCAATAATCCACGGCGTGGTGGTGCCACAGTCAAAAAAGAGAGTCTGATCGGGTTCTACCAGTGTCGCAGCCATTTTTGCCGCCCGGCGTTTTTCTTCCACCAGGCGGGATTTTTGATCGCTTAACAGGTAATGGCTGGCACTGCGCGGTTCCAGAACAATATAGCCGCCGAGCAAAACGACGGGCGCACTGTGGTTGTTCAGATCGCGACGAATCGTCATCTCCGAAACCCCAAGCAGGGCGGCGGCGTCTTTAAGATGTAACTTATCGCTGCGTTTTAATTCTTGCAGCAGCTGCCCGATACGCTCTTCGCGACGTGTTTCCATAATCCCTCTGAATAGTTATTGAAGCGAGCCGCTCAATACTACACTTTTTAGCAGAGATCAGTCACGCACCCAGCCTTTGCGGATCGGTAATGCAAAACAGAAGCGATACCACGATTGCAGACGTTGATAGAGTTTATGCCCCATCGCTTGCCAGATAATCTGAGCGCTAAGGCAGCCAATCATACCTGCCAGCAATCCACCGAGCATATCCAGCGGCCAGTGCACGCCAAGATAAACGCGCGACCAGGCAATGACGACGGCCAGCACCATTAAAAGTGAGCCGGACCACAGGCGATGCCAGCATAAAAATGCCAGTGCAAAGGTGAAAATCACCGTACCGTGGTCGCTTGGGAATGAGTCATCCGCCGCATGATGCAGGAAGTTATAGCCGATATTTTCGACAAAGGGTCGGTCGTGCGGAAAAAGATGTCCCATCGTCCAGGACACAAACAGGCTGACCGCCAGCGCGATAGCGATTTTTATCACCAGTTGCCGTTGTGCTGTAAGCCCCCACAACCAAAGCACCGCGGCCAGCAGCGGTACCACGGTAATCAAATCTTTAGCAATAAAAATCGCCAACGAGATCATCCACGGAGCCGAGTCTGGCGTCGCGTTAATAAGAGAGAATAGAGAGAGATTCAAATTTTCCAGCATAACTTCCCGACGCAAAGTGATTAAAAGGGAGCCAATACAGGCAAGTCGTTGAGAATAAAGTGCAGGTTAAACTGGGTAAAGCGGCATCGTCTTATTTCCCTCAAGCGGCCTGTTTACGGTGGGTAATTGTAACGGGCATAGGTTAAATAAAACTTAAAGAAAGCGTAGCTATACTCGCAATAATGTAAGAATGTGCTTAACCGTGGTTTCAGCTACAAAATTCGCTTTCTCGTTAGCTGTGCTTTTATTAAACTCTGCGCGATTATTATTGGCGAAGAAATTGCATGCAAAATAAATTAGCTTCCGGTGCCAGGCTTGGACGTCAGGCGTTACTTTTCCCTCTCTGTCTGGTGCTTTACGAATTTTCAACCTATATCGGCAACGATATGATTCAACCCGGTATGTTGGCCGTGGTGGAACAATATCAGGCGGGCATTGATTGGGTTCCTACTTCAATGACCGCATATCTGGCGGGCGGGATGTTTTTACAATGGCTCCTGGGGCCGCTGTCGGATCGTATTGGTCGCCGTCCGGTGATGCTGGCGGGGGTGGTGTGGTTTATCATCACCTGTCTGGCAATATTACTGGCGCAAAACATTGAACAATTCACTCTGTTGCGCTTCTTGCAGGGCATAAGCCTCTGTTTCATTGGCGCTGTGGGATACGCCGCAATTCAGGAATCCTTCGAAGAGGCGGTTTGTATCAAGATCACCGCGCTGATGGCGAACGTGGCGCTGATTGCTCCGCTACTTGGTCCGCTGGTGGGCGCGGCGTGGATCCATGTGCTGCCCTGGGAAGGGATGTTTGTCTTGTTTGCCGCATTGGCAGCGATCTCCTTTTTCGGTCTGCAACAAGCCATGCCTGAAACCGCCACGCGTATAGGCGAGAAACTGTCACTGAAAGAACTCGGTCGTGACTATAAGCTGGTGCTGAAGAACGGCCGCTTTGTGGCGGGGGCGCTGGCGCTGGGATTCGTTAGCCTGCCATTGCTGGCGTGGATCGCCCAGTCGCCGATTATCATCATTACCGGCGAGCAGTTGAGCAGCTATGAATATGGCTTGCTGCAAGTGCCTATTTTCGGGGCGTTAATTGCGGGTAACTTGCTGTTAGCGCGTCTGACCTCGCGCCGCACCGTACGTTCGCTGATTATTATGGGCGGCTGGCCGATTATTATTGGTCTGTTGGTCGCTGCTGCGGCAACGGTTATCTCATCGCACGCGTATTTATGGATGACCGCCGGGTTAAGTATTTATGCTTTCGGCATTGGTCTGGCGAATGCGGGACTGGTGCGATTAACCCTGTTTGCCAGCGATATGAGTAAAGGTACGGTTTCTGCGGCGATGGGAATGCTGCAAATGCTGATCTTTACCGTCGGTATTGAAATCAGCAAACATGCCTGGCTGAACGGGGGCAACGGACTGTTTAATCTCTTCAACCTTGTCAACGGAATTTTGTGGCTGTCGCTGATGGTTATCTTTTTAAAAGATAAACAGATGGGAAATTCTCACGAAGGGTAAAAAAATGCCTGATTGCTTTGTGCGATCAGGCATTCTCGAATTAATGGTGATGGTCGTCAATCTGGTGTTCGATAACCATCCCTTCACCTACGCTGGCAAGATGGCGAACATAAGGATGCGGGCGGTAAGCCGGAGCTGGCGCAGGAGCCACATAGACGGTTTGCGGCACAGTCGCGACGCTGACCGCTTGTGGAACGCTGACTGAATCAGGAACCACAACCACTTTGTATCCACTCGGCACATCGACGGTGACACTTTGCGCCATCGCCACACCAGTAAAGCCCATTAAAAGCGCGCCCAACAGTAGACAATTTTTCATAAACATTTCGCCTGAAATAATGCAGCGGGTTAATTTCCGCGAATTATGCAGCCTTCATTCAGGTATTGTGTTGCCGGGCGTGCTGCCGTTTTTATTGGTCAAATGGCGCTTCGTGTTTAAGCACTTTATCGATCACATCCAGTACGCCTTCACGGTTATTGGAGCCTGCCCGGTATTTTGCCGCTGCGACGACCGCATTGCCGGCATTTTCCATTGCAAAACTAAAGCCTGCCTGACGCAGCATCTCAATATCGTTACCGCCATCGCCAAAGACCACCACTTCGCTGTCGTCTATTCCCCATAATTTCTGCAGTTGGCGAAGGCCATTGGCTTTATGTACGCCGGGGATAATCAGATCGATGCTGCCGTTGCCGGTGTGGACCGGCACCATAATATCGCCGATGGCCTCATGTAATGCTTTTTGTACTTGTGGAATCAGTTCATCGGAAAGATTCAGGCCAAACTTAAAGAAGATATCCTCTAAGTTGTCAAAGTTATCGACGTATTCCAGACGGTGATAATACATTTCCGCCACCGTTTTCATGGCATCGTCATATTTTTTGAGCGTATAGGCGCTATTTTTTCCGCAGGCAATAATTTCCACTTCCGGGCGCGTCAGCAAATGTTCCACGACAGTAGTAAACGCATCCTTCGACAGCTCGCCATTAAAAACATCTTTGCCTTCGCTCACTACCCAGCCGCCGTTTTCAGCCACAAAGGCAATTTCATTAGCAATTTCAGGGAAGAAAGAGATCAACTGATAATATTGATTCCCGCTGGCGACTACAAAGCGAATTCCTTGTGCTTTCATTTGCTGATACTGAGCCATAAACCGCTCACGGTTATAGGTTTTTTGATCGCTTAAGAAAGTACCATCCATGTCTACCGCAATTAATTTAATGCTCATCAACTATTCTCCATCGCCGTCTGCGTTTTGGTATCGGGTTTGGCGACGGCTTTCGCGACAATAGCCGCGAGAATAACCAGCGCCAGTACAACCAGCATTGCACTACGTAATCCATAATGTTCGCCGAGATAGCCCAGCAGCGGCGGCCCGACGAGGAAAGCCAGATAACCGGTCGTTGCTACCACACTGACGCGGGTTGGTGCATCGGGGCCGGTATCGCTGGCGGCAGAAATGGTCAGCGGGAAGCCCAGCGAGGCACCCAGTCCCCAGAGTACAACAGACACCCCAGCGACCCAGGCGCTATCGACAAAAATAATCAGCCCAATACCCAACGCCCCCATTAGTGCACTGGCCCGAACCACGGCAACGCGACTGTAACGGTCGATGAACCAACCGCCGGTGAAGCGTCCAACGGTCATCCCCAGGGTAAAACCGGCATAAATCAGCGAGCCGGAAGTAGGGCTAAAACCGTGACCGTCAACCATTAATAAGGGTAACCAGTCGTTGGCAGAACCTTCGGCAAAGGCCATCGCCAGCACCACAACACCTATCAGCAGCAACTGGATATCGCGATAAAAAGGAATGCCTTTTTCGCCATGCTGGGTGCCATCGGCAGCATTTTTGCCCGTACCGTCAGGGATTGCCTGAATGGCGATATAAATAGGCGCGATACCTACCAGCGCCGCCAATAAAATGTGCACCGTTGCCGGAACGCCAAAGGCCGTCAGTGCCATCCCGACACCAGCGCCTGCCAGCGTGCCCAGGCTATAAAAACCGTGCATCATTGGCAAAACCGTTTTATTCATTTCTCGCTCAACGGCGGCACCTTCAACGTTTATCGCCACTTCCGCAGAACCAAAACTTGCCCCAAAGACGCCGAGACCAACGGCAAAGAGCAGGGGCGATGTCAGCCAGAGTGCCAGACTTAATATCATCATCCCGATCAATGCGCAGGACATCGTGACCAGGATGACATTACGCGTGCCAAAGCGTTTCACTAACCACGCCGAGCAGAGAATACCGCTCATCGAACCGATCGACAGACCAAAGAGAACACCGCCCATTTCAGCGATCGAGACAGAGAGAATATCGCGGATAGCAGGCGTACGGGTTGCCCAGGACGCCATTAACAGGCCTGGCAAAAAGAAGAACATAAACAGCGCCCAGGTTCGGCGTTTCAATGCATTACGTGAAGAATTTACGGTCATAGATCACGTCAAAATAAGAAGAGGGAAGACAACATTAGCAAGGTTGTGTACATTTGTACACAATTGCAGAGAGAGGAAATGACATGCGTCGCGCTAACGATCCGCAACGGCGAGAAAAAATTATCCAGGCCACGCTGGAGGCGGTGAAACTTTACGGAATACATGCTGTTACGCACCGCAAAATTGCTACCCTTGCCGGGGTACCGTTGGGATCGATGACCTACTATTTTTCAGGAATTGATGAGTTGTTGCTGGAGGCGTTCAGCAGTTTTACTGAGATTATGTCCCGGCAATATCAGGCATTTTTTAGCGATGTTAGTGATGCTCAAGGCGCATGCCAGGCTATCACCGATATGATCTACAGCTCACAGGTTGCAACGCCGGATAATATGGAGCTGATGTACCAGCTCTACGCGCTGGCTAGCCGAAAACCGCTATTAAAAACGGTAATGCAAAACTGGATGCAGCGCAGTCAGCAAACGCTCGAACAATGGTTTGAACCCGGAACCGCCCGCGCGCTTGATGCGTTTATTGAGGGGATGACGCTGCATTTTGTCACCGACCGTAAGCCGCTATCGCGCGAGGAGATTTTGAGGATGGTTGAGAGGGTTGCAGGGTAGTAGATAAATTTTAGATAACAAAAAACCCATTTATGTAAACGGGTTAATGAAAACAATAAGTTAGAGTAAAAACAATAAGTTGGGTTGGTGGTCAGTTGTGGTTATTACGGGGTAATGCCAACCGCTGCCGCCACTTTGTCGCCACTTGGCAATGTTGCCAGAGGATTGAAACGGAGCGCCGTTTCCAGATGATCCGGTGCCAGATGCGCATAACGCATAGTCATTTTTATATCGTGGTGTCCGAGAATTTTTTGTAAGGCCAGGATGTTTCCACCCGACATCATGAAGTGCGCCGCAAACGTATGGCGCAGAACGTGTGTCAGTTGACCGCGAGGCAGCACGATAGACGTTTTTTCCATCACGGATAAAAATTGAAAATAGCAGTCTGTGAAGAAATTGAACCCATCAAGCGCCATGATCTCTTCGTAAAGCTCTTTACTGATAGGGATGCTTCTGTTTTTCTTCCCCTTCGTTCTTACAAAGGTAATTCGGTATTTGGTCACCTGCGAGCGGGTAAGATTTACGGCTTCACGCCAGCGTGCGCCTGTGCTTAAGCATATCTTAACTACCAGTGCCAGAATTGGGTCCTGACGTTTGCAATCAGCCAGCAATTCAACAATCTGCTCATGGGTAAGCCATGCCATCTCTTTTTCTGCGATGGTGAATTTTCGCATGTTCTCCAGTGGGTTCGGATACGACCATTCGCCCAGGCGGGATAGTTCGCTAAAAACACTACTTAGATAGCTTTGCTCCAGATTAATAGTGACCGGGCTTGCTCCTTTCTTCCATTTCTCGCTGAAGTAGATCTCTCCTGTCAGGCGTTTATCGCGATAGTGCGCGAACATTTTGGATGTTAAATCGGTGGCGAGGGGATTTCCGAGAGCTTCGACCATCAGGATCAGCTTGTCGTAAACATGCTCGCCAGCGGTCAGAGATTTGCCGTGCAGTTTGAACCAGAGTTCAACGACGTCTTTCAGAGTTCGGCGATCTACCGATTCACCCAGCCAGGGCTTAGCTTCAGTTTCCTCCATTATGTGCCGTTCAAATGCTAACGCTTCACCTTTGGTGGCGAATTGCTTACGCACACGCCGTCCGCTGCGCCCGGCGGGGTAGCATTCGCATATCCATTTACCTGTGTCGAGTTTTCGTACTGCCATAAAAAAGCCCTCATGTCTGAGGGCTAAATTTAACTGTATGTTTAAACAGTGGTCAATGTATGTTTAGGTGAACTCATACATCAATCAAATGTTGTGCTCAGTTCAATTAAATCGAAATATTGATGAATTTTTAGTTCACTTTCATTGTACCGGCTTTTGGCGTATCCCATTTTGAGAAAGTTCGCTAATGATTCCTCCTGAGACAACTCTCCTTCCATCCAAAGTTCTGGAGTATTGTAAGGTCGCGTGCCAACAGGTGCGGTTCTTGCTATCGTTAAGGTGTTCCAAGCAGTCTCTATGTAAAATAGAACATTTGTTGAAATTTCTTTTTGTTTATACGTATTACTATAAACACCACCATTAGCTTGGAAGTACTTGACTTGTGTAGTTTCATAAGATAAATCAAATGATAAATCTATTTCTGTGTTGAGAGGACTAGGAATTAGCTTTTCTTTTGATTTTATTTTTGCATATACATCATGATCTTTGAAATTAAATGCAGATAATATCAACATTAGATTGGGGTCAAATGTTTTATTTGACGTGATAAGTATGTCTATTAGCCTCTCGTATATTTTTACAGCGTCTCTGATGTTTATTTTTATGGATAATAATATGGATGAACAATTTTTAACAAATGATGTGATGTCTTGTGGGCATGGAATTAATTTTTCACGTAAAGAATTAAATTCCGAAATTATGTTTTCACCTGTTTTTGTTAATAGTAAGTCTTTGTATTCTGGCGTTGGGAGAAGGAATCGACGGTCAAAAAACCTGCTTAGATAATGACTTGCTGAAAAATTAGTGCCATATATAACTTTTATTGAATGCTGTAATTGTTGGGTGTCAGTAGCAATAATAAATACTACGCCAGGGATGTTAAAAATATGCTTGGAGATTTCTAAAAGACTAATGGAAAAATCGGGCCTACATCTATCAAGTTCATCAATTATTATAAATAATGGAAGCTCTTTATCTATTCCATCTTTTCGCCCAATGAATTCAACCCAACGACTAATTCCTTTTCTTACTGTCTCTATTCTCGTTGATTTTTCTGCGTGTATTTCTATTAGCTTAGATGATAAGTCTTTAGTTAGGTTAGAAAAGGAGTCAACCCCTGTGAACTTTTGTATTAATCCATCAATAATAACTGGTGCCGCTGTTTTTAGCAAAGGACCGACATTCTCAATTGTTGAATTGATTAAAGCAGTAAAGCTATCAGATTGACCAGATAATTGATCTTTAATTCCACTAAATACTGTGAGCAATGGGTCTTCAGTAAAATCTTCTTTCCAAGCATCAATGTATATTGTGGGATGGTAGTGGGAAATTGTCTTGGCTAGGCGTTTAGTAAAATATGTTTTTCCAGCCCCCCATTCCGCATTAATGTTAACTACGAGATTGGATTTAGCACCGCGTGCAGCACAGATTTCATAAAGATATTTTGCGTACTTTTTTCTGTCCAATGTATCTGCAGGTAATTTTTCACCAAGAAATTCGTCATCTTGATCCCAATTCCACTCAATATCCATTTAAGCCTCACTGATTACGGTATGAACCTTAGCTATAGGTTTTATATCACTAATATCACATTCAAATGAAAAACCATCCCCAGATACCATTGCTCTTTTGACTGGTATCAAATTGATTTTTTTAATACTCAGTTTTCCTTCTATATCCACCAACCATTGACCATCAGAAATGGTAGTGTCTTCTCGGTCACAAATGTAAACATGTTGGTTAATTTTTATCGCTAATGCAGATTTTATTTCATTGAGAAGAAAGACTGGATCAATCTTGTGCGTTCCAAGTGCAATAGCCTCTCCATTTTTTAGTTCGCGAGTTTCAACGTCTACCAAAGAGTTGACTGCTGTGGTTTTTAACTCACCTTTCCCTGATACCAGCCAATCAATTGAAGTACCAGTTTCTACAACGCATTGAAGTACCCAATCTGCTGGAAAAATGTCACGCATGTAGCGGGTTGCCATTGTGCTCTTTGAAACCCCTAAGTGGTCGCAAAGGGCCTGACGAGTGGTGAAACCATACGCCTCAACCAAACGTTCAATCACTTTCTTTCCGCCGCTATTGAAATTCAAGAGTCCTCCAAAACAATCTAAATTGCATTGACAGATTCCAAAAGCGATCTTAAAGTTGACCTCGAAGTCTTCTTTTGGAGCCTTCACAACTAATCACGATAAACAACGGCTCGCCACAAGCCGAATTAAAGAAGGAATGTTGCACCATGAACCCAAACATTTCAATCACTCTGAACACACCACACGTCACAATTGAACGTTATAGCGAACTCACAGGCCTTCCGGTTGATACGATCAATGACATGTTGGCTGATGGCCGACTTCCGCGGCATCGTCTCCGTAAAGATAAGAAGCGTGAAAAAGTCATGATTAACATGGCTGCTTTGACAGTAGATGCACTTTCGGCATGAAAAGACTTTGCTTATCGAAATCTGTTTTATGGTTCGATTTTGCGATAAGTTCGGAGATGAAAACTATGTTTGATTATAAAGTTTCCAAACAAAGACATTTTGATGAAGCCTGCCGGACCTTCGCTTTGCGTCACAACATGTCGAAGCTGGCAGAACGCGCAGGTATGAACGTTCAAACCCTGCGTAATAAGCTGAACCCAGAGCAGTCGCACCAGCTCACTGCGCCAGAGATCTGGCTGCTTACAGATCTCACCGAGGACCCAACTTTGGTTGATGGCTTTCTGGCGCAGATTAACTGTCTGGCGTGTGTCCCTGTGAACGAAGTAGCAAGCGAGAAGATGCCGTACTACGTTCTGAATGCTACAGCAGAGATCGGGCGTGTTGCTGCCGGTGCTGTCTCTGGTGAAGTGAAAACTACCGCAGGCCGCCGCGATGTAATCAGCAGTATTAATTCAGTTACGCGTTTGATGGCACTGACCGCAGTTTCATTGCAGGCACGTCTACAGGCGAATCCAGCAATGGCAAGTGCGGTGGATACCGTGACTGGCCTTGGTGCTTCATTCGGTTTGCTGTGAGGTGCTTATGCTGACGAAAGAGCCATCATTTGCATCGCTGCTGGTAAAACAAAGCCCGGCAATGCACTACGGTCACGGCTGGATCATGGGTGAGGATGGTAAACACTGGCATCCGTGCCGTTCACAAGATGAATTGCTGTCTGAATTGACCACGAGGAAACGGAGAAAGTCCAAATGTATGCGGCAGAAAATGAAGTGGTTTATCACTTTCGTTACAGAGGGGAGAATTATTCAGTACCTGAAGATGATTTGCTCTGTTGCTATCCGTCGTTGTCGGGCGATGGTAGCTACTTTTTCACTCTAAAGGATGGAACCTTTATACGTGGTGAAAAAGTACAAGAAGTGATGCGTATAAAGACATCACCTCTTGAACGTTATCGGCGAAATATTTATCGGTAACGATCTATCAGTGTCTGTATCAGATGAGTGAATTCTTGTTGTTTAACCGAACCTAAAGGAAGTTTGTTTAATTCTTCGCGGAGGAGCTCAAAAAATGCAGATTGATTTGCTGAGTCAGTTCGAAATAAGGAGTGGATCAGACCTGAAACAAGAATTCGTTGAACAGCAACCTCATCGCGAAGACTGGAGATCTCGTTTTCAAGTTGCTCTATACGCTCTCTTTCAACCGGGTTCAACATTGATGATTCCTTCTAGCTATCAATATGTTGGTAATGGATCATATCAAAAATTTTTTAGTAGATGTGTTGTGGGATGCGTAAATGGCTATTGAAGGCGCTGCGGCGACTGTTCCATTAAGCCCCGGTGAACGCCTGAATGGACTTAATCACATTGCGGAGTTAAGGGCGAAAGTGTTTGGCCTGAATATTGAGTCAGAGCTTGAGCGGTTTATTAAAGATATGCGTGATCCACGGGATATCAATAATGAACAAAATAAACGGGCACTGGCTGCCATATTCTTTATGGCAAAAATTCCAGCTGAACGTCATAGCATCAGCATTAATGAGCTGACCACTGACGAAAAGCGGGAGTTGATTAAAGCAATGAATCATTTTCGTGCAGTGGTGAGCTTATTTCCCAGACGGCTAACCATGCCGAATTAACCAACTAATGAAATTAATGGCGTAAACCCGCCGGGCATCCCTTTATCTAAATTCAGGAGAATTGATTATGCGTAATATTGAAACCCTCACGACTAAAACCGGACCGGATGACGCAGGGCTTAATATTTTACTGACAGAGGCTCGTCTGGAAGAACGCCGGGCAAGGGCTGAAGCAATGGCTGCTCGCCTTGATAGCCTGGCGTGTCATATCTCATCCCGCCAGCTAAACCACGTGGAAGCGGCAGAACTGCTGCGTGTGACTGCTGAAGCAATCCAGAACGAAGCGCAGGAGATCTACTAATGGCTGATGCAATGGATCTCGTACAGCAGCGCGTTGAAGAAGAACGCCAGCGCCATATCCGTGCAGCCCGTGCCAAAACACCGGGCGTGTCACGCGTACTTTGCATTGAATGTGAAGCGCCAATTCCGCCAGCACGACGCCGCGCCATTCCGGGAGTGCAGCTTTGCATTACCTGCCAGGAAATCGCAGAGCTGAAAGGCAAACATTACAACGGAGGTGCTGTATGAGCACCATCCTGAAATGGGCGGGTAATAAAACCGCCATTATGTCCGAACTGAAAAAATACCTTCCTGCTGGCCCGCGACTGGTTGAACCTTTCGCGGGTTCTTGTGCTGTGATGATGGCGACGGATTACCCCAGCTATCTGGTTGCGGATATTAATCCTGATTTAATCAACCTCTATAAAAAGATTGCCGCTGATTGCGAAGCGTTTATATCTCGTGCCAGAGTTTTATTTGAGGAAGCAAACAGTGAGCTGGCTTATTACAACATAAGACAGGAGTTTAATTACTCAACTGAAATTACTGATTTCATGAAGGCGATATATTTCCTGTATCTCAATCGTCACGGTTACCGTGGTTTATGTCGCTATAACAAGAGCGGGCATTTCAACATTCCCTACGGTAATTATAAAAATCCGTATTTCCCTGAAAAAGAAATTCGCGCATTTGCAGAGAAAGCCCCGCGGGCAACGTTTATCTGCGCCAGCTTTGATGAAACGCTGGCGATGTTGAAGGCGGGGGATGTGGTGTATTGCGATCCGCCTTATGACGGTACGTTTTCCGGCTATCACACTGATGGTTTCACTGAAGATGACCAGTATCACCTGGCATCCGTTCTTGAATATCGATCATCTGAAGGTCATCCGGTCATTGTTTCTAACAGTGACACATCCCTGATTCGTTCGCTGTATCGCAATTTCACTCACCACTACATCAAGGCAAAACGCAGCATCGGCGTGTCGGCTGGCGAGAGTAAATCTGCAACAGAAATCATTGCTGTTTCCGGGGCGCGCTGCTGGGTGGGATTTGATCCTTCGCGTGGCGTGGATAGTTCTGCTGTGTACGAGGTGCGTGTATGAGTCATGCCGATATGAGCGACTCTAGCGGCTTTAACGAGGCCGCTGCAGCATTTTCATGGAACGGCCCGAAAAAGGCCATAAACCCTTATCTGGACCCGGCGGAAGTTGCGCCGGTTTCTGCGCTTTCAAACCTGATCACTCTGTATGCTGCCGATAACGAGCAGGAACAGCTGCGCCGCGAGGAATTGAGTGAACAGGTCTGGGAGCGTTATTTCTTTAATGAATCCCGTGATCCTGTCCAGCGCGAAATGGAGCAGGATAAGCTCATTAGTCGGGCAAAGCTGGCGCATGAGCAGCAGCGTTTTAACCCGGACATGGTCATTCTGGCGGACGTCAGCGCCCAGCCCACCCACATCAGCAAGCCGCTGATGCAACGTATCGAATACTTCAGCAGCCTGGGCAGGCCAAAGGCTTATTCCCGCTATTTGCGTGAGACGATTAAGCCATGTCTGGAGCGACTGGATTGTGTACGCGACAGTCAGCTATCTACTTCTTTCCGTTTTATGGCAAGCCATCAAGGGCTGGAGGGCCTGCTGATCCTGCCTGAAATGAGTCAGGATCAGGTGAAACGCCTGTCCACCCTGGTAGCTGCGCATATGAGCATGTGTCTTGAGGCCGCTTGTGGTGATTTGTATACCAACGATGACGTAAAGCCAGAAGAAATCCGCAAGACATGGGAAAAGGTGGCAGCGGAAACCCTGCGTCTGGATGTTATCCCGCCTGCGTTTGAGAAACTTCGTCGGAAAAGAAACCGCCGCAAACCTGTGCCCTATGAACTCATACCGGGTTCGCTGGCACGTATGCTTTGCGCCGACTGGTGGTATCGAAAATTGTGGAAGATGCGTTGCGAATGGCGGGAAGAGCAGTTGCGTGCTGTCTGTCTGGTCAGCAAAAAAGCATCTCCCTATGTCAGCTATGAAGCCGTGATGCATAAACGTGAGCAGCGCCGCAAGTCGCTGGAGTTTTTCCGTTCTCATGAACTGGTGAACGAAGACGGAGACACGCTGGATATGGAAGATGTGGTAAACGCCAGCAGCAGCAACCCGGCACATCGCCGCAATGAGATGATGGCCTGCGTTAAAGGTCTGGAGCTTATCGCGGAAATGCGCGGTGACTGCGCCGTTTTCTACACCATCACATGTCCGTCACGTTTCCATTCCACGCTCAATAACGGCAGGCCCAACCCGACCTGGACAAATGCGACGGTAAGACAAAGCAGCGATTATCTGGTCGGCATGTTTGCTGCATTTCGTAAGGCGATGCACAAAACCGGGTTGCGCTGGTATGGCGTACGGGTGGCTGAGCCGCACCATGACGGTACTGTGCACTGGCATCTCATGTGTTTCATGCGCAAAAAAGACCGCCGCGCCATTACTGCATTGTTGCGTAAGTTTGCCATCCGTGAAGACCGCGAGGAGCTGGGCAATAACACGGGCCCACGCTTTAAGTCTGAGCTGATAAACCCACGCAAAGGAACGCCGACAAGCTACATCGCAAAATACATCAGTAAGAACATTGACGGGCGTGGTCTGGCTGGCGAGATCAGCAAGGAAACGGGTAAATCCCTGCGTGATAACGCCGAATACGTTAATGCCTGGGCGTCTCTGCATCGTGTTCAGCAGTTCCGCTTCTTTGGTATTCCGGGGCGCCAGGCTTACCGTGAACTGCGATTGCTGGCTGGTCAGGCGGCAAGGCAACAGGGTGACAAAAAAGCAGGTGCGCCGGTACTGGATGATCCGCGTCTTGATGCCATCCTGGCTGCTGCTGATGCTGGTTGTTTTGCCACCTACATCATGAAGCAGGGCGGCGTACTGGTTCCCCGCAAATATCACCTTATCAGAACAGCTTATGAAATTAACGAAGAGCCGACTGCCTATGGCGATCACGGTATTCGTATTTATGGCATCTGGTCACCCATTTCAGAGGGCAAGATCTGCACTCATGCAGTGAAGTGGAAAATGGTTCGTAAGGCCGTTGACGTTCAGGAGGCGGTAGCCGACCAGGGCGCTTGCGCCCCTTGGACTCGTGGCAATAACTGTCCCCTTGCTGAAAATTTGTACCAACAAGGGAAAGACAAATCAGCTGATGGGGATACCAGAACGGATATCACCCGCATGGATGACAAGGAATTGCACGATTACCTGCACAGTATGAACAAAAAAGAGCGCCGGGAACTGGCTGCAAGGTTACGCCTGGTGAAACCGAAACGGCGTAGAGACTACAAACAGCGAATTACAGATCATCAGCGACAGCAGCTCGTCTATGAACTGAAGTCCAGAGGATTTGATGGCAGCGAGAAAGAGGTCGATTTACTCCTTCGCGGCGGCAGCATTCCGTCAGGAGCAGGCCTGCGTATTTTCTATCGGAACCAGCGTTTGCAGGAAGATGATAAGTGGCGGAACCTGTATTAATTACGCGGGTTAACAATTCGTGCTCTTAATAATACCAGGTATATCAGGCTGATGAACGTAAAAAAACGTTTTACATCAGTAAGATTATTATATACTGTAAATATAAACAGTGGTTATGCGTACAGTATTGCTTGTGGTGTCATAGGAGGAAAGATGCAGGACTATTTTTTGGAGTCTTTGAAGCTCCAGCGCATTGATTTTTTTCTTAAGCTTGTAGCGGCTAGTGAGTGTAGTGATGAAGAGAAGGGGCTGGCCCTGCAGTGGGTTTCTGAACTGACAGATGAACTCATGGCAAAAATCAGAACCCACGAATACAACCGCTCAATGGATGTCATCAGCTGAGGTGACTTTTATGCGCATTGAAATAATGATCGATAAAGAGCAGAAGATTAGCCAGTCTACCCTGGACGCCCTTGAATCCGAGCTTTACCGCAATCTGCGCCCCCTGTATCCCAAAACGGTAATTCGCATTCGCAAAGGTAGCTCTAACGGTGTGGAACTGACCGGACTGCAACTGGACGAAGAAAGGAAGCAAGTGATGAAAATTATGCAGAAGGTGTGGGAAGACGACAGCTGGCTGCATTAAGAAACGTTGCCCCCAAGAGGATTCATTCTGATGGGGGACTATTTTGGGCAACGAGTGAAACGAGGCGTTAGGTGGACGGCCATTTTGATAAGTGATCGTCCGCTTTTTGTTCTGAGTTCAAGCGATGGATTTAACACACTGGTTGAAGCAGAAGTATCTAAGTTCAATTTATATTATTTGAAGGGCACTGGTCTGATGTAGTACGATTTTTGCCGGAGATGGCATGTTCTATATTGATCTCATCCATATAATGATTGGTATTATTAGCTTAGTTTAAAGAGGATTGAATGGATATCAACTATGTTGTTTCAAAAATGGGGTTCGTAGATGATCTTATTAATGCAGGTTCATTTGATTCTGCCTATAAAAATGTAAAGGATATTCTTAACGGTATCGATGAGATAAATACAATCAAAGAAAATAGAATAATTATATTATCTAATTTGGCCGGAAATCTTATTGATATCGGAAGTTTTAGTAATGTAAAAAATATAGCGGAGGAAGGCTTAAATATCTTTATAAACAATAAAAATGAATTTCTGACTATAATGAAAGAATCCTTATATTACTATAACTTGGCAAATGGAATGAGCGCAGTTCTTGATTTTAATCCTAATGACAATGCAGATATTGATAGTTTCATTAAGCTGAATGATGTAAAAAATAATTACTGGAAAGCGTTTAAACTTTCACAAGAAGATGGATGGGTGCCCCCTGATTTAATAGTTAATCTAGCTAATGTATTAAAAAAACAATATCGTATATCTGAATCAATGGATTATTATGAACAAGCAATATCTATTGATAACTCAATTCCTCAGGCGTGGGTAAACAGATCTGAGGCATTAGAATTGCTTAATGAATTATCTACAACATATACATATAAAATGATTAAAGAAGTTATTCGAGGTTATGAGTGTGCAATAAAGTCAGGGAAATGTTTTCCTTCATGGAAGGTTGCTCTTCAAAGAAAAATAAAGTACAACGAAAGTATATTGAGTGAATCATGTGTATATGGCATAGAGGATATAAGTACAGATGAAAGGCTCACGCAGGAGGAGTATGATACTTTATCAAACTACCAGAGGTTTTGTATAGATAATAATCTAATGTTGTCTGATCATTCGCTATATTGCAATTGTTATGCGTCATCTAAAGATAATATAACTATTGCTACCACCGAGGAAGGTGTGTTTGGTGATTTTATAGTGCCAATGGAAATGGTGTTAAATAGACTTAAAGCAGAGTATTCCTTAGCACGAAAAATGTTTTTTGAATATAAGGTTGATAGTGAGTTTTTTGATGAGGATTCGGAGGTATGTTATTCTGAATTGTATAATGGAGAAATATTGTATGAAAATGTTGAGAAGTTAAGGGTTGCATTTAGAGCTTGCTTTGGTATCTTGGATAAAATAGCAGTTGCTCTGTGTCAATTATTTGATTTAAAACCAGATAGAGGACATATATACTTTCATAACTTCTGGCGGATTAGTGATGAAAAAAGAAAGCTTAAAATAAACAAAATAAATAATAAAGGATTGCTGGGTTTGTTTAGTATTGCTATGGATTTGAATGATAAAAATGGTGAGCTTGCTTTTTTTAAAGAATGGAGGAATGATTTAGAACATAAACTGTTAGTTATTCACGAGAAAGACATGTTAGTTGATTTATATAATTCTTATGGATTTTTTGATGAGGTGAGATTTATTGAGAAAGAAAAGTTTGAGAAACAGCTCTTACAACTCATGAAAATTGTGAGATCAGCCGTTATTCTTTTTGTGTTTACCATACGTATAGAGGGGAAAAAAAGTATTCCTAAAGATATGTTGACCATTAAAAATACCATCGAGAGAAAAGTATTGTAGTATATTTTCATCGAGCGATGAAACGGTCTGTTTTTCTTTATAGTTTTGTCATAAAAAAGAGATTTCCTGCTTAAAATTTGGCTATTACAGAGCTACTATGTATGTTCCTCGCTCACAGTAGAGCTTCATCTTTGTAAGTCTGTATGTTTCGTTTTTCAAGTGGTCATTCAGATACGGACTTTCACTTCTCTTAGACAGTGCATGACTATGCTGCATGAAATCGCATGATCGTTTAAGGATCGTTTTTGCTAAGGCTCGCCAGAACTAGCGGGCTTTTACGTAGAACATGCAGGTGCATGAAAACCACTACATAAAGCGGGCAGGCGTGGCGGGGATACGAGCGCGCGCAACGGGTTGTCATTCAAACTCCAATGCTATAAAACTGTGTAATACAAACAACTAAAGTAGGTGGCCTCAGTGGAACTGCAAGCAAATGCTCGAACCTTAACAAACGTGTTATCTGTAAATAAAAAATATATAGTCCCTAGATTCCAAAGAGAATATTCTTGGGGGAAGGAACAAGTAAGTGAACTTTGGCATGATATAGTTTCCAATATTCATTACCAGGAGGATGGGCAGTATCAATATGATGAGTATTTCATCGGTGCTCTCGTTTTGGTCGGGCAGGAAACTAGCTCTGAGCTGATGATTGTAGATGGTCAACAACGTCTTACGACTCTTACTATATTGTTATCAGCATTATGTGATAAATTTAAGTTGATAAATGAGTTGGCTGTAGCTCAATCAATATATAATAATTATATATCTGGTATGGATGACGATGGCAGACCTTTTTTTAAATTAGTTAATGAAACTCCTAAGCCATACTTTCAAAACAACATTCAGCATATTGATAAGAGAAATGAAGGACCGGAGTCCCTTGAAGAAAGAAACTTGCAATCTTCATATAATGATTTAACTGAGTATCTTTCAGAAGATAATCTTTGCCAGACATTAGGAGTAGATAGAGAGAAATTTATCTACTTGGAAGCGTTGAAGGCTGTGCGGGATCAAGTTCTACGGTATCTGAAAGTGATTTATATTACAGTTAATGATGAAGATGAAGCTTATACAATCTTTGAAACTCTGAATGCTAGGGGATTAAACTTAAGTTATGTAGATCTTATAAAAAACAAATTATTTAAGAAACTGAATGGCACACATCCTGATGATGATGCAAAAACTAAATGGAATAAAATTAGGCAAATAATTGCTAGTCGTAATGGTGTCGGTTCTATCGAGACATTTATCCGTCATTGGTGGGTGTCAAAATATTCTTATGTAAGTAGTGACACTCTTTATAAAGCTTTTCTGGATAAGTGGAAAAAAGGCGACATTGATGCTTCAGCGTTCATTGATGAGCTACTTTCAGATGCCGAGATATATGTGAAAATATCATCGCCTACAGAACAGGATTTTCCTGAACTGGAAATGAAACCAGTTTATCGAGGTTTGCAGGCATTAAGGCTGTTTAACATATCTCAGAATAAACCATTTTTGTTATCTTTATTTAAGGCAAGAGCAAGAGGAACGCTAAAACTTGTTGATATGAATAATGCAGTGCTGTCAATTGAACGCTTTCATTTTATGTTTAATGCTATTTGTTCATTGCGACCATCAGGTATTGAAAGTGCGTATGCTAAAGCTGCTAGGGCTTTAGTGGATGAAGGTTCTACTAAAGCTAGTAATAGACAAGTAATAAAGTCTTTGCTTGAAATGTTGGTGAAGAGAAAACCAGACATTAATATGTTTGTTGAAAAGTTTGTTATGCTTAAATTTTCAAATCAAGAGTTGAAAAATAAAAGGTTGATTCAGTACATTTTTAATAGACTTGAGTTACATCACATGAAAACGGGGGAGTATATGCCTGATTCATTAACATTAGAGCATATTCAGCCTCAGAGTGTGGGGGATTCTGAAGTATATAGCATGATAGGAAATTTATTACCACTTTCAAAAGAATTAAATGAAAAAGCTGGAAATAAGTCTGTTGTGGATAAGCTTGAAATTTATAAACAATCACAATATGCGCTAGTTAAAATTTTTATTGATGAATTTGAAAATAAATATCAAGGAGAATGGACGCCCGATCATATGAGGTCAAGAGCTGCTGAACTAAGTATTTTATCGTATAATTCAGTATGGAAATTGGGGCGTGAGTAAATGCCGGGGGGGGGCCCAGCATATTTATCAAAAAGAATCGTTTGTGAAATTTAGGGAGTAGGCATCAAAGCGTATTGCTTCTTCGCCTAGCCAATAGTTAAGTTCTTGTAGCTGTTTCTGCAGGGGCATCAGTTCGTTGCGGACAAAAACACGACTAGCCTTCTCCACATCACCAAAGCCCCCAACATTATTAGGCATTATCCCCATCATTTGCGGCGGCACACGGTGTGCCGCCATCATGTCGTCCCGGCTCACGTTCTTGATATTCAGAAACTCATCCTTCGCCGCGACTTCTGACAACGGGATAATCTGAAGCCCGTCCTTTTTGCCGTTAGGAGAGTACATAAACAGGTTGCGGAAGTTGCCTGGCCCTTTGGCACTTTTCATTGCATTGCGGAGGTTGTTCACATCCTCCTGGTTCTGCGCGGCATCGGTCATGTACATGATGAAGCCTGCATGACTGCCGTTAATATAATACTTCCGGCGGAACAGCGTGGCGGACTCGTTGAGCAGGGCTGATGGAATGGCAGAAAGATAACCTGGCAGGCCGTAGATCTCCTGGTTGATGTCCGGTTCCATCAGATGAAAAATGCTGCCTTTCGTGAACTGATACGGCTGGGTTGTCATACCGTATTGCACAAACCAGTAGGTATCCAGGTCTAACCCGCGTCGGGTGTATTTTGCCAGAGCAGGCTCAAGGGCGATAACTTCACCGAAGCGGTTCGTGCGTTTCTCCAGGTAGGCGTTACCAAATACCAGATAGTCCTGCACAAAACGTGAAAAAGCCTGCTGGCTGAGCAGCGGGTGAGGGATGTAGGTACTGGTCAGAATGTTGCATTTCACCGCAATTGGTGAGCTGTGATGCACGGCGGCGCGGAAGGTTCGTGCCAGTCCGTCAAAGCTGACGGGCGGCTCATACCAGCGGTCCATCTGTACGCATTCCACATAGTCCAGCAGTTCTCGGCGGTCCAGAACAGGAACGGGATCGCCGAAGCTGAATGCTTCGGCTGTAGTCTGGCTTTTAAGCTGGATCTGTTTCGTCGCCGCAGCGCGGTTCTTCTTACTCTTTCCCATCAAAAAATCTCCACAATATTGCTGGTATTGGCGGATTCGCCCTGCAGCGGTTCGTTAAACAATGCGTGCATCGTTGCCCAGGCCAGATCGGCGTGGCTGGCTTCTTCGCTGCGGCTGGCTTCATAGGTCGGGCGGTTGCCGCTGGCGGTGGTTGCGCGACGGATTGCCATGAATGACTGCGCAATGTCGGTGTGTCCGGCGTCAAACTCCAGACGGCGGTGGCTGATAATGTCGTAGGCCTTGAGTACCAGGGCGTTTTTAACGTTGGGGTTGTAGACAAACTCCCGGACGGCTGGAAAAAACGCTTTCACGTTCTCGTAAACCCCGTGGCCGACACCTGTCGAGTCGATGCCGATGTAGGTCACGTTGTACTGCTCGGTCAGTTTTTTGATGGCGTCAGCCTGGGCGCGGAAGTCCATCCCGCGCCACTGGTGACGCTCAAGAATGCGGAACTTACCACCCGGCACGGCTGGCGGTGCCACCACCACGCATCCGGCACTGTCGCCGTTCTGCGTACCTTTTGCCGGGTCATAACCGATCCACACTTCGCGCCAGCCAAACGGGCGCAGGGCCAGTGCATGAAAGTCGGTCCAGACTTCCCAACTGTCCACCATGCACGCTTGCAGCTCGCTGAGCGGGAACACGGACGCGAGATCGTCCACAAACTCACACATCAGCAGGTTCTGGTATTCGTCCGGGCTGTACTCCATGCGCAACTGGTCGAGGTCGAACAGGTTACAGCCGCCCCGCACCGCATCTTCCACGGTGACTATCTGGCGGTACTGCCCGTCTGCGCACAGCAGGCCGGGGGCCAGATTGCTGTGGGACAGGTCGATGTCCACCTTATCGGCTTTGTTGCGCCCTCGGTTGAACAGCGCACCGGACCAGAACGGATAAGCACTGTGTGTCAGACTGGATGGTGTGGAAAAATAGGTCTGTCGCCATTTTTTGTGAATAGCCATACCGGAAGCCACTTTGCGCAGCTCCTGGAATTTCGGTATCCAGAAATATTCATCCAGATACAGGTTGCCGTGGTAACTCTGGGCCGTGCGGGCATTGGTGCCGAGGAAGTAAAGCGTGGCCCCGTTAGGAAGCACCATCGGATCACCTTTCAGCTCCACCTCGACTTCTTTGGCGAAATCGATGATGTACTGCTTAAAGACGTGAGCCTGTGCCTTACTGGCAGAAAGGAAAATCTGGTTACGTCCGGTAAGCAGGGCGTCAATCAGGGCTTCACGGGCAAAATAGAAGGTCGCGCCGATCTGGCGTGACTTTAGCAGGTTGCGGATGCGGTTGGTTTTTCCGGCTTCCCACCAGTGGCGCTGGTAGTTGAACATGGAGGAATGGAAAATTTCTTCCAGCTTCTCAATCTGTTCATCGGTGAAAACATTCTTTTCAGGCTGACGGCGCGGGCCTTTGTTGCGGTTGGCGACGTTAGGGTTTAAGTCGGCTTCGTTGCCGCCATTGTTAAACTTGCCGATCCGCGCGTGGCGCTCAGACTGGCGCGCCAGCAGGTCAATCTCTTTGAAATCTTTCCCTTCTTTGTGCTCCTTCATAATGAGCTGGCAGTAGCGTGCGGCGGTGGTGAGCTGCATCTGATCCAGCGGCCCATAGTCACCCCACTTGTCGCGTTTTTTCCAGCTGTGAACGGTTGCAACTTTCTCGCCCAGCATTTCAGCAATGCGGGCTACGCGGTATCCCTGAAAGTACAGCAGCATGGCCTGCCGACGGGGATCGAGATCTGCGGGTGTCAGTGTGGTGTTCATGGCACAAACCTACAGCCTTGAATGAAGGCTTTCCCCGCCTGCGGTTTGTGTGGTTGTCGGTACAAATACCGCGCATTGTTTCACTGCCCCCATCACCGCAACCATAAGGCTCCAGTAAGTTTTTTCTAACGGAGCACGGCTCATGACAGTGAAAGCAAAGCGTTTTCGCATCGGGGTGGAAGGTGCCACCACCGACGGACGCGAAATCCAGCGTGAATGGCTGGAACAGATGGCAGCCAGCTACAACCCGGCGGTGTATACCGCGCTGATTAACCTTGAGCACATCAAGTCTTATCTGCCGGACAGCACCTTTAACCGCTACGGCAAGGTGACGGCGCTGTTTGCTGAAGAAATCACGGAAGGTCCGCTGGCGGGCAAGATGGCACTGTATGCCGACGTTGAGCCAACGGAGTCCCTGGTGGAGCTGGTGAAAAAAGGCCAGAAATTATTCACCTCTATGGAAGTCAGCCCGAAGTTCGCTGATACGGGCAAAGCCTACCTGGTCGGCCTGGCTGCCACTGATGACCCTGCCAGTCTGGGCACTGAAATGCTGACATTCAGCGCCAGTGCAGCCCATAACCCGCTGGCAAACCGCAAGCAGAATCCCGCCAATCTCTTTACCGCCGCAGAGGAAACGGTGATCGAACTGGAAGAAATCCAGGAGGACAAGCCGTCCCTGTTTGCCCGCGTCACGGCACTGTTCACCAAAAAAGAGCAGTCCGACGATGCCCGGTTCTCTGATGTGCATAAGGCCGTGGAGTTGGTCGCCACTGAGCAGCAAAACCTGAGTGCACGCACCGAAAAATCCCTGTCTGAGCAGGAAGAACGTCTGTCTGAGCTGGAGACTGCCCTGCAGGCACAGCAGACAGCCTTTAACGAACTGGTGAATAAGCTGAGTCATGAAGACAGCCGCCAGGACTACCGCCAGCGTGCAACAGGCGGTAACGCCCCCGCTGACACTCTGACCAATTGCTGATGGAGCACAAAACCCGATGAAGAAGAATACCCGCTTTGCTTTTAACGCTTACCTGCAGCAGCTGGCGCGTCTGAACGGTGTGGCCGTTGAAGAACTGTCCAGCAAGTTCACTGTAGAGCCGTCTGTGCAGCAGACGCTGGAAGATCAGATCCAGCAGTCCGCCGCATTCCTGACGCTGATTAACGTCACGCCAGTGACTGAGCAGTCTGGTCAGTTGCTGGGGCTGGGTGTTGGCAGCACCATTGCCGGAACCACTGATACCACAGCTAAAGAGCGTGAGCCTGTCGATCCGACGCTGATGGTCGATGTGGAATACAAATGCGAGCAGACTAACTTTGACACGGTGCTGACCTACGCGAAGCTGGACCTGTGGGCGAAGTTTCAGGATTTCCAGGTGCGTATCCGTGACGCCATCGTAAAACGTCAGGCACTGGACCGCATCATGATCGGCTTTAACGGCGTGAAGCGTGCGAAAACCTCCAACCGTAGCGAAAACCCGCTGCTGCAGGATGTGAACAAAGGCTGGCTGCAGAAAATCCGTGAAGATGCACCGGATCACGTCATGGGCAGCACCACCACGGGAGGTGAAACCACACCGGGTGCGGTGAAAGTCGGTAAAGGTGGCGAATATGCCAACCTGGACGCAGTGGTGATGGATGCCGTCAATGAGCTTATCGACGTGGTCTACCAGGACGATGACGATCTGGTGGTGATTTGCGGTCGTGAACTGCTGTCTGACAAGTATTTCCCGCTGGTCAACAAAGAGCAGGAAAACAGTGAAAAACTGGCTGCCGATATGATCATCAGCCAGAAACGCATGGGTGGCCTGCAGGCCGTGCGTGCGCCGTTCTTCCCGCCGAATGCGCTGCTGATCACCCGTCTGGATAACCTGTCCATCTACTGGCAGGAAGACACCCGCCGCCGTTCAGTTATCGACAACCCGAAACGTGACCGGATTGAAAACTTTGAATCCGTTAACGAAGCCTATGTGGTTGAGGACTACCGCTGCGCCGCATTGGTGGAAAACATCCAGATTGGTGACTTCAGCGCCGCCGCAGCAGAAACCGGAGCGTAATTCATGAGCCTGAGTCCCGCACGGCAGCATCGCCTGCGCGTTCAGGCTGAACAGGCCGCTCGCGAGGGTGGCAGTGTTCGCCACGCGTCGGGCTATGACCTGATGCTGCTGCAACTGGCGGAAGACCGCCGCCGTCTCAAGGGCGTTCAGTCCACGGTCAAAAAAGCGGAAATCAAGGTGGAGCTGCTGCCGAAGTACGCCGCCTGGGCGGAGGGCGTCCTGGCTGCCGGAGGCGCTCAACAGGATGACGTGCTGATGTACGTGATGCTGTGGCGCATTGATGCCGGAGATTATGCCGGGGCGCTGGAGATCGGGCGTCATGCCCTGCGTCATGGCTGGGTGATGCCGCTGGGTAACCGCAACGTGCAGACCGTGCTGGCAGAGGAAATGGCAGATGCAGCGCAGAGCGCAATGCTTGCCGCCACCGGCTTTGATGCCGATCTGTTGCTGCAGACGCTGGAGCTGACAGACGGTCTGGATATGCCGGACCAGTCACGGGCGCGTCTGCATAAAGCGATTGGCGCTGTCCTGAGTGAAAGCAATCCGGCTTCCGCCCTTAATCATCTCAACCATGCGTTACAGCTCGATCCCCGCTGTGGCGTGAAAAAAGACAAACAGCAGCTGGAGCGCAGACTGCGCAATGACAGCCGCTGACAGAACGTGCCCCCGCGCACGGGCGGCACGGGGTGGCGAAAGGCACTGCCACATCAAAATCCCGTCCACCGCCCTCTATTTCAGGAGAAAGCAGCATGAAGTTTGTTGCGCCAGAACAGGCACCGGAACAGGCGGAAATCATCAGAAATACGCCGTTCTGGCCTGATGTGGACCTGTCGGAGTTTCGCTGTGTCATGCGCACTGACGGCACGGTGACGCAGCCGCGTTTAAAGCAGGTTGCGCTGTCGGCAATTTCGGAGGTCAACGCAGAGCTGTATGAGTTTCGCAGACGTCAGCAGATGCTGGGATATGCCTCGCTGGCAGAGGTTCCGGCGGAACAGCTGGACGGCAAAAGTGAGCGCATTCATCACTATTTCAACGCGGTTTACTGCTGGGCACGCGCCATGCTCAACGAGCGTTATCAGGACTATGACGCCACGGCATCCGGTGTGAAGCGGGGCGAGGAACTGGCGGAAGCAAGCGGTGATTTGTGGCGTGACGCCCGCTGGGCCATCAGCCGGGTGCAGGATGCGCCGCACTGCACAGTGGAGCTTATCTGATGAAAGTGCGTGCGCATCAGTATGACACGGTGGACGCGCTTTGCTGGCGTCATTACGGGCGCACGCAGGGTGTCACGGAGCAGGTACTGAAGGCAAATCCGGGGCTTGCCGAATACGGCCCCTTTTTACCTCACGGGCTGCAGGTGGAGCTGCCGGACATTCCGACAACCACCACCGTGCAGACCGTCCAGCTATGGGACTGAATTATGACGCTTGAGCGAATCAGCGCCTTTATCACGTATTGCATCGCCGTCGTGCTGGCCTGGCTGGGCGATTTGTCCATCAAGGATGCCTCAACGCTGGGCGGCCTGATGATTGGTGTACTGATGCTGGCTATCAACTGGTACTACAAACACAAAGCCTACCAGCTTCTGCGCGACGGGCAGATCTCGCGGGAGGACTATGAATCCATCAATCGTTAAACGCTGCCTTGTCGGGGCCGTGCTGGCTATTGCTGCCACGCTGCCGGGTTTTCAGCAGCTTCACACCTCCGTGGAGGGGCTGAAACTGATTGCTGATTACGAAGGCTGTCGTCTGCAGCCGTATCAGTGCAGCGCGGGTGTCTGGACCGACGGCATTGGTAATACGTCGGGCGTCATTCCCGGCAAAACCATTACGGAGCGACAGGCAGCAGAAGGGCTGATCTCCAACGTGCTGCGTGTGGAGCGGGCGCTGGAAAGGTGTGTGAAGCAACAGCCGCCGCAGAAGGTGTATGACGCTGCGGTGTCGTTTGCCTTCAACGTGGGAACGGGCAATGCCTGCAGTTCCACACTGGTGAAATTACTCAATCAGCGGCGCTGGGCGGATGCGTGCCGACAGTTGCCGCGCTGGGTTTATGTGAAAGGTGTTTTTAATCAGGGGCTGGATAACCGCCGTGCGCGGGAGATGGCCTGGTGCTTACAGGGAGCAAACTGAAATGAAAAAGAAAGTAATCAGCGGGCTGTTTCTGATGTTATGGATGGCGCTGTTGATCGCAGCAATGGTGTATCCGCAGGGGATTTTTACGGTACTGGCAGCGTCCGGCGTTTGGGTAGCCTGTTTGCTGACATGGGCGGTAATTCCGGTAGCACTGGCTGCGTTAATTAAGAATGGCCCGCTCTGGCAGGAGTTAAGGGTATCTTTGCTGAAGACAATTACCCGAAAAGAAAACGTATTTATCAGCTGGGTGATGCGATTGCTGATTGTCGTAAGTTTCGCCTGGACGGGGTGGGCTATTACCCTGGTCTTTTATCTGCTGACCGTTATTGCCTTCTGGATGATCCGTAATCAGATTGCGCAACAGGTAGCAGCATGAACCGGTTGCTGCTGGTTGTGCTGGCGTTATTACTGGCGGCGCTGGGCTGGCAGACGTGGCGGCTGGCTGATGCCAGCCAGACCATCAGCACGCAGGCAGACGAGCTTCGGAGCAAAAGCCAGGCACTGGCAAAGAGCAATAGCCAGCTTATCAGCCTGTCCATTCTGACTGAAACCAATAACCGGGAGCAGGCGCGGCTCTATGCCGAAGCAGAACAGACCAGCACGCTGCTGAGACAACGACAACACCGGATCGAGGAACTGAAACGTGAGAACGAGGATTTACGCCGCTGGGCTGATACTCCTTTGCCTGCTGACATTATCCGGCTGCGGAAACGTCCGGCACTCACCGGAGGTATGGCTTACCGTCAGTGGTTGTCCGCGAGTGACGCCGTGTCGGCTGGATCAGGCAACGCCGCGCACTAACGGTGATCTGAACGCGTTGCTGGATGAAACGGAGGCCGCCTGGGCGGTCTGTGCAGACAAAGTGGACATGATTATTGCGTGTCAGGAGCGAAACAGTGAACAAACCACAATCCCTGCGCCACGCCCTCAATAAAGCGGTGCCTTATGTCCGCAATAACCCGGACAAACTGCATCTGTTTGTGGATAACGGTTCGCTGGTTGCCACGGGGGCCAGCTCCATGTCATGGGAGTACCGCTATACCCTGAACGTGGTGATAGAGGATTTCAGCGGCGACCAGAATCTGCTGATGGCCCCGGTTTTACTGTGGCTTCGGGATAACCAGCCCGATGCCATCAATAACCCGGCGTTACGGGAAAAGCTATTCACCTTTGATGTGGATATTTTGCGCAACGATGTCTGTGATATCAGCCTTAACCTGCAACTGACGGAACGTGTGCTGGTCAGCACTGACGGCAGTGTGTCGAGCGTTGAAGCTGTAGCAGAACCCGATGAACCTGAAGAAATGTGGACGGTGAAACGTGGCTGAACTGCAGAAGGTGGACGACTGGCTGAGTGCCTTGCTGGCGAATCTGGAACCAGCCTCGAGAAGCCGCATGATGCGCCAGCTGGCGCAGGAACTTCGCCGGACACAGCAGCAGAATATCAGGATGCAGCGCAACCCTGACGGCAGCAGCTATGAACCGCGACGGGTAACAGCACGCAGTAAAAAAGGCCGTATCAAACGTCAGATGTTTGCAAAGCTGCGCACCACAAAATACCTGAAAACTGCCGCCAGCACCGACTCTGCCAGCGTGCAGTTTGAAGGCAAGGTGCAGCGCATTGCCCGCGTTCACCATTACGGCCTGCGAGATCGCGTCAGTCGTAAGGGACCGGAGGTGCGTTACGCAGAGCGTCGCCTTCTGGGTGTAAATGATGATGTTGAGGCAATGACCCGCGACATGATTCTGCAATGGCTGGCGGGGTGATCTTTGTATCAGCACTGATACAAGTTGCAGCACTGCCGCCTTTCTTCCCCTGATGGCAACCTTTCCCTATGAACGCACAATTAACCGAAATCATGCGCCTTATCACCAACCTAATCCGCACAGGGGTAGTCACCGAAGTGGACAGGGAAAACTGGCTTTGCCGGGTGAAAACGGGCGAGCTTGAAACCAACTGGATCAGCTGGCTGACGCTGCGTGCCGGGAATGCCCGTACATGGTGGCGACCATCGGAAGGTGAGCAGGTGGTGCTGCTGAGTCTGGGCGGCAATCTGGACACCGCCTTTGCGCTGCCCGCTGTCTATTCGAATCAGTTCGCACCACCGTCGACGTCGGCGGACGCCTGCGTGACAGAACATCCTGACGGTGGCTGGTTTGAATACGAACCCGCCACCGGGCGCTGGTATGTCAGGGGCATCAAATCAATGGTCATTGAGGCTGCTGACAACATCACCATGAAAACCAGTGAGTTTGTACTGGAGGCTGACCGCACGCGCATTAACAGCGAAGTGGTGATCAATGGTGGCGTTACCCAGGGCGGCGGAGCGATGAGTTCTAACGGGATCGTGGTTGATGCGCATCAGCATACTGGCGTCCTGAAAGGCGGCGATACAACCGGAGGCCCGGTATGACGCTTTATAGCGGGATGAACAATACCAGCGGCAAAGTCATTACTGATATTGATCATCTGCGCCAGTCGGTGCGGGACATTCTGCTGACACCGCAGGGTAGCCGTATTGCCCGCCGGGAATATGGTTCCCTGCTGTCGGCACTGATAGATCAGCCACAAAATCCGGCATTACGCCTGCAGGTCATGTCGGCAGTGTATGTGGCGCTGAGTCGCTGGGAGCCACGGTTGACGCTGGATTCCATCACCATCAACAGCAATTTTGACGGTTCAATGGTGGTGGAGCTGACCGGGCGGCGGAATAACGGTGTGCCTGTGTCCCTTTCCGTATCAACAGGAGCAGAGAATGGCAGTGATTGACCTTTCGCAGTTGCCTGCACCGCAGATTGTGGATGTGCCGGACTTTGAGACGCTGCTTGCCGAACGCAAGGCAGAATTTGTGGCGCTTCATCCGAAAGATGAGCAGGAAGCAGTGATCCGCACGCTGGAACTGGAATCTGAACCCGCCACTAAATTGTTGCAGGAGAACGCTTACCGTGAGTTGCTTCTGCGCCAGCGCATTAACGAAGCCGCGCAGGCGGTGATGGTGGCTTACGCGATGGGCGGCGATCTTGACCAGCTCGCTGCCAACTACAACGTGACACGCCTGACGGTGACGCCTGCTGATAATGATGCTGTGCCGCCCGTTGCAGCTGTGATGGAAAGCGATGAAGCGTTGCGCCTGCGTGTGCCTGCAGCCTTTGAAGGGCTTTCTGTTGCGGGGCCAACTGCAGCTTATGAATTTCATGCCCGAAGCGCCGACGGTCGGGTGGCGGATGCCAGTGCAACCAGCCCGGCACCTGCAGAGGTGGTGCTGACTGTCCTTAGCCGCGAAGGCGATGGAACTGCAGAAAAAGACCTGCTGGACGTGGTGGAAAAAGCTCTGAACAGTGAGAACGTCCGCCCGGTGGCTGACCGTCTTACGGTTCGCAGCGCAGAAATCATCCCGTATCGCGTGGAAGCCACCATTTTTCTCTATCCGGGACCGGAAGCAGAGCCGGTAATGGCAGCGGCAAAAGCCAGTCTGCAGAAGTACATTGCCAGCCAGACGCGTCTTGGTCGGGATATTCGCCGTAGCGCCATCTTTGCTGCTCTGCATGTTGAGGGTGTTCAACGTGTGGAACTGGCTTCTCCGCTGGCGGATGTGGTCCTGAACAAAACACAGGCGGCATCATGTACGCAGTGGAGCGTAACCAACGGAGGAACGGATGAATAGTCTGCTGCCACCGGGTTCAACTTCACTGGAGCGCCGACTGGCGCAAACCTGTAGCGGGATTTCTGATTTGCAGGTGCCGCTGCGTGACTTGTGGAATCCGGCTACCTGTCCGGTCAGCTTCCTGCCTTATCTCGCCTGGGCGTTCTCTGTGGATCGCTGGGACGAGGGCTGGACAGAAAGCGTCAAACGCCAGGTAGTGAAGGATGCTTTTTATATTCATCAGCATAAAGGAACCACCAGTGCCGTGCGGCGAGTGGTGGAACCGTTCGGATTCCTGATCCGCATTATTGAGTGGTGGCAGACCGGAGAAACACCGGGCACGTTTCGCCTGGATATCGGCGTGCAGGACCAGGGCATCACTGAAGATACCTATCTGGAACTTGAGCGACTGATAAGCGATGCCAAACCATGTAGCCGCCACATGATCGGCATGTCCATCAATCTGCAGACCAGCGGCCCGCATTGGGTGGGAGCCGCCAGCTATCTTGGCGAAGAAATCACGATCTATCCGTATATCAACGAAACAATTATTTCCGGCGGCACCGCGCATGAAGGCGGGGCGGTCCATGTTATTGACACAATGAGAGTGAATCCATGAGCACAAAATTTTATACCCTGCTGACGGATATTGGCGCGGCGAAACTTGCCAGCGCCGCCGCGCTCGGTGTGCCGTTAAAAATTACCCATATGGCGGTAGGCGATGGCGGCGGAACATTACCAACGCCGGACGCAAAGCAGACGGCACTGGTAAATGAGAAACGCCGGGCTGCGTTGAATATGCTCTATATCGACCCGCAGAACAGTAGCCAGATTATTGCTGAACAGGTGATCCCTGAAAACGAGGGCGGTTGGTGGATACGTGAAGTGGGCCTGTTTGATGAGTCCGGGGCATTGATTGCCGTGGGAAACTGCCCGGAAAGCTATAAACCGCAACTGGCTGAAGGCAGCGGGCGCACCCAGACCGTGCGCATGGTGCTGATTACCAGCAGCACGGACAATATCACCCTGAAAATCGACCCTGCTGTAGTGCTGGCAACCCGTAAATACGTGGATGATAAAGTCCTGGAATTAAAGCTGTATGTGGATGACCAGATGAGAAACCACATTGCCGCACAAGATCCTCATACCCAGTATGCGCAGAAACATAATCCGACATTTACCGGAGAACCAAAAGCGCCGACGCCTGCAGCAGGAAATAACACCACGCAGATTGCGACCACAGAGTTTGTTCAGGCCGCTATTACTGCTCTGATTAACGGAGCGCCAGCCACGCTGGACACACTGAAAGAAATTGCCGCAGCCATTAACAATGACCCGAAATTCAGTACCACTATTAATAATGCGCTGGCACTGAAAGCGCCGCTGTCGAGTCCGGCACTCACCGGAACGCCAACAGCCCCCACGGCGGCACAGTCGGTCAACAATACACAGATTGCCACCACGGCATTTGTGAAATCGGCGATTGCGGCAATGGTGGGTTCTGCACCTGCGGCACTGGATACACTGAACGAACTGGCGGCGGCACTGGGGAATGATCCGAACTTTGCCACGACAATGCTTAATGCGCTGGCAGGTAAACAACCGCTGGACAATACGCTGACTCATTTGAGTGGAAAGGATGTAGCAGGTCTTCTCGCATACCTTGGTTTGGGAACGGCATCGAAAAGGAATGTCGGGACGGGGGCAAATCAGATACC
>OGJE01000159.1_pt1 | contig 37548 bp, 50 predicted proteins | sample 1571981 | NCBI WGS metagenome assembly OGJE01 (sample SAMEA2582118, study PRJEB24529) | metagenome | biome: Human gut stool | place: China | collected 2011
CATCTGTCTTCGTCCAAATATAGCTGTAATCTTTGCCTTCTTGATCAATCTCTTTGCCACCTCGCCATAATGTAGCTGTAAGAGTGGTGTTGATAAGATTATTTTTGAAAATATTTCCGCTTGACGTCTTGATGATTATATTTGTCGGCTCGACCATGTTTGTGAACGACACTTGTTTTGTAGCCACTTCTTCATTACCTGTGTACGCTGAAATTGTCAGATTGAATAAGCCTTCAAAAGCAGATGATTTGACAAGAAATTTTGTACCTTTTCCGACAATTGAATCCCCATCTTTGAATAAAAATTCAGCTTCTTGAGTGATACCAGATTTTAAAAGCTCTACTGTGATTTCGCTTTCACCTTCGCTATTCTTGAAAGACGTACCATTTGATGCGGTAACTCTGATTTCGTATGGTATGGAAGCGTCAATCAGTTGTTGGAGTCTACTTGTGAGGGCATCTGGTACTTCAGATTTTAATTTAATGTAATTTGATAGTGTTGTTTTGTTAATTTCTGGTCGGGTATGTGAAATTTCTTGATTAATTACACGCGCTTTAATAGTCAGCTTTGGTTCAAAGTCGTCATCTTCAATGAGATAAGTGTCACCAATCGAGGCCTCAAAGAATCCATCTACTTCATAGTCAAGAGTTGGATAGCAAGATTTTTTTAAATCTTCGAGAGATTTTTCGATTAGTTCTTCAATACTGTCAACTTCGTATTCGAAATCTCTTCGAATCCATCTGTCTCTATTATCATTTGAAACGAATGCAATAGGAAAATTATTTGCGCTTTGCGGTGCATAAATTTCTGATTTTTTAATGTAGAATTCTAAATTACCGTTTTCATCATACCATTCTCTTGCGTAGTCTTCTGGGATATAAAATTCTTCCGTCTCTTCCGTAGTTTTGACGTCAGTAGGCAAATCAACATTAACATATCTGTCAACTCCGTCAACTTTGACTACTGCGTTACCGCCATCTACTCGTCCACCTTTAGCTAGTTCTGATGGATGCACTAACGTTTGGATGCTTGGAATGATAGCAGAAAGACTATATTTGTCACGTGTGACATATTGCTTGCCTGCGTAGTTTTGTTGAAGGACGGTTACAGTATCGCCGTTTACAGACTCAACTACTACTGTGTGCCCATAGTATCCAGTATACCAAGGCGAACCATAGTTTGGTTTAATATTTAAGATAGTACCGGCTACAATGTTTGCCCCAGAGAATCCAGAACCAGCAACTCCCCATCCGAAGTTCCCCCAGTTGTAGTCAGTCCCGATGTCACAAGCACGAATACCAGAGCCAACTAACCCAGAGAAACTGCCAAGTCCACAGCCTAGCCCAGCGCCGCCTAGCTTGTAAGATAACCAAGCTGGTACTGCGTAACACTGCCCATTACCAACAGTACTCCCGACAAGTGATGACAATCCTTCTAGCGCTCTTTTTGTGTTAGGTGCGCCAGCTTGCTCTACTGTAGTTGATGTTACGACACGAGGATTGTTCCAATCATTATCATACGTATCTAGTACGTTGCCGTTTTTTGCATTAATCCCATTACGTATGCCTGACATCAAACTATTGTAGTGGTCATAACCAGCTGCAGCATAGTCATATGTAGCCCCACCGACTCTAAATAGACCTTTGGTATAATCTGAAATATTATTCTTGTTAGCTACGTTGTAAATGCCTTGTTTAGCAAGAAGATAGAAATAATCTTTAAAAAAGTCGCCCGTGTTTGCGAAGTGCATATAATACCCGCCCTCGTTTGAAGGACGTGCACTACCTTGCGAAACAACTACGCCAGATGGTCTGTTTGGATTGCCTGTCCATGTCATACCAGACCAGTTGTTATCTACTCTAGCAACATTGGAATTACCCCAAAAGCTTTCTAGGTATAGTTGGGAGATAACACCAGACGGTAACAAACGATACTCATAACACAATTTTAAAATAGTTTGAATATTCTCGATTGACAGAGTACCGTTAGCGTTAATCATGTTTGAGCTAACTACAACCTCGTTAGAGTTGACAGTTGGTTTTTTGTCTTGGGTTACTCGTGTGACTTTTTTGACACCTTTCGGCAATGTCATATTGAAGATTTCAAGAATATCTTGTTTTTCTTTCAAAGACTTAATGTTTTCGCCTTTTCGCAAAACCTTGTCTTTGACAAACCTACCAACTCCGCCAGTGCCGTCAGATCCCCTTTTTTTGTAGATGTCAACTCTAAATTCTTTTACTTTTCCACTTGAATTTAATTTAGTTGTGAATTTATGTTCAGCGCCAAAAGCTTTAAAAAGTGCTAGCAAGCGGGAAAGCTTTGTTTCCTCATTTGTAAAACTAACAACTTTACCAACGTTTGACAGCTCATTCAAACCAATAGTCATGTTAGTGAAGTTTAGTAAAGCCATCTTTGAGATATGTTCTTCGATGGTTAACGCATCTTTACCAGAATCGTAAGCTCCTACCATTTCGTTTCGTAGCTCTAGGTTAAGATTCTCACAATAACAGTACGTATTTTTGCCCGTTTTCTCAACCGACATAATTTTAAAAACATGGTCTTCGCCGTGATAGTTAAATGAAACATAATTACCAACATTTAAACAGTTGAAAGGATTGGTATATACTGTTTCATAAGATAATTTTCTATTGAAAGCGGTAAACTCGTAGACAGAAGACCCAGTTTCTAGGTCTCTTGTCCACTTGTCTTCGCTGTATCCAATGGCGTCTTGTGATTCATTGTCTAATACGCCAATGATTTCAAGGTTTTTATTATGGATATTTAAAAGCATTATATATACCTTTCTTCAAATTTGACTTCGATATCTGGCAAGTCGTTAGACCAGCTAGAAGTATAGAATTCCAATTGGCTTTCACCTGGTGGAATTGTGATGAAGTCGCTTCCTACATTTTTTTGAGAAATGTCATAAATCCTATCTAATTGAATTGTCTTATTTTCGCTATTTAACACCAGTTCAGTCCCAGCGTGATACCTGTTTGGAACATCTTGAATTAATGTCCCTTTATTGTTGATATATTTAAAAGCATCGATATAAGCATATGCTACAAAATCTTTCTGACGAACACTCTGCCAAACAAAATGAATTTTTGTCGTTCTCCGTTCGTGCAACTCAGGAACTTCAACAGTATATCTTGAACCATACCAATAAAGTTGAATTTTGCTATCTTCTCTAATGACATCACACCAACCGCCATCTTGATAAAATGGGTTCTCTGACAATGTGTTTATTGAATTAAATTTGAAGTTTTTTGCCATTTTATATCCACCTTTGTTATCAGTGACAAGCAAATTGAAGTTTGAATCAAAAGAACTTGAGCGCTTATCTGTTTCAATTATATATAGCCAATTGTCATCATCGTCTGAAAAAATTATCTTTAAAATTCCACAATGGTTCGGATTCTCGCACCAGAAAATTTGTCTCCACCAGAAATATTCGTACTGTGTTGGTGTGACGTCGTAAGTTAACGAACTGATACCAAAATAAGTAGATAATTCATTCGATGGTTTATGCGCCAGATGTTGTCTGCCCCAAAGACCCAAAACGTAAGAGCTAGTCCATGTTAAATCGCTCGCTTTGTCATTGACGACAGCTTGATTGATTCTTGCATCACTTAAAGCGTATTCTAAGAATTTGTTATTATCGCCAAAAAATGTTCTAACTTCGATATCGCTCACGCTATGACTTGCGTACTTGTGGTAAGTATTGACACGTAAGTAATAGTACCCATCTTCATGGCCCCATAAAAATCTGCTTTCATTGGCTGTTGCGCTGTCAGAAACGATTTGATTAACTGTGCCGCTTTCGTTCGCGAACCATAGCAAGACTTTATCACTTTCGACTCCGCCATTGTGCTCCCAATGGAAATTTCCATCAGTTCTAGCTTTGAGACTGTACCATTGCCCACTTTTTAAATAGACCTTTGTTTCTTTGTAAATTCCGACATTATTATAGTCATTGATTGGATTAGAATTTGGTTCAAATGGTCCGCTAGGATTTTGTAATATGTTAGCGCCTTTCCAGTAACTTAGATTGTAGTTCATTTCAACTTCTTGATTTTCTACAATTTTACCATCGCTCTCTTCAGGGTTCCCGACAGAGCTAACACCATTTTTATTAACTATTCCATAATATCCATTTTCGGCTGTTGACTTAATTGTAATGATTGGTTTTGCGTCAACGTTTCCTTTGTTATCAACATCCATTTTGATTAGATTGACAGTTCCACCAGTTTCTACGATTTTAACGTCCCAAGCTTTTTTAAGTAATTCATCAGTCCTATGATAGCTATTGATACGCAAAACATAATTCCCTGTCGGTAAATTCCATTTAAAGTTGGTTTGCGTACCTGTGTTCTCATCAGAGATGATTCGGTGGTCTCCGGTCAATTTACCACCTTCATATCTAGCTAGCCAAATCAGAACTCTATCGCTTTCCGTTTCGACATCGTGATGCCCAGAGAATACCCCATTAGTCTTAGCTTGTAACGCATATGTCTTATCTCTAGTCATTTGAATATTTGTCGTATAATAATATTCATAATTGTCAAAGTTGTCGGACGGGTTAACATCGTGAGTGATTTTAGGTTCAAATGGTCCAGCTGCATTGTTCAGTAACTGCGTTCCGTTGTCAATATTTACGTCTGGTGTTTCGAACGTATAATCCGAAAAACTTTTATAAGTGGTCGAGTGTGCAACCCCATCTGGAATTATAAGCTCCATTTTTAAAACAGATAGCCATGCAATAGGGTCTTCAATGTCTGGAAGACCTTGTACGTAGCCAATGTAATACTTGTCAGGTTCGTCGTCGAATGTAATTTTAACTGGTTCATCAACGTTTAGAATCCCAGCAAGCGTATGTTTGTCTTGATTCAAAGCATATTTGTTAAATTTATTCTTCATGTAAAAGCTTACTGAGATAATCTTCGCTGAAGTTTTCAATTGTGTAATGTTAACCCCAAGCGAGGGGGAGTCGTCAGTTGTGACACTCCTCTCATTTCCGACGTTTCGCAAGACTTCTTGAATTGTAACTAATTCAGATAAGTCTTTGCCATTGTAAGTCATTAAAACCATCTATCAAAGTCCTCCGCTCATTCTATTTACTATCATATCATTTCTTGCGTTTACAGTCGAGTAATCGTCAGCCGTCGCCACTGCGAATCTGCGACCGTTGACATTTAACACTGTTGGACGGTTTGCAATTGATTTAATAGCTGAAAGAATTGTACTTGTATCATTTCCGCTAGAAATCGCAACCACGTTATTACTTTGCCCAGCTTCTCGAGCGTATTTCATTGAAATATCGTGAGGCACAACAACCGTCCCGCTTGGTAAGTACGTCAATTCACCACGTCCACCTTCATTCATACGAGCGAACCCACCAGCCCAGTTGTCCGTACCATGTAGCAAGTTTGGAATTTTAGGGATACTAACACCTGGAATTTTATTCATGATTCCAGTGGCGCCATTCATGCCGTTAATTACAGTATTAATAATCCCTTTCACACCATTCATAGCCCCAGAGAAAGCTCCCGTGATGGTATCTGCAATCCCTCCGAAAATAGAGCTAGCCCAGCCAGCTACTGCATCAAAAGCACCTTTGAAGAAGTCTTTAATTTTTACAGCTACGTCTTGAGCTTTATCTGCGACTTTTTGGATAATTCCGCCTACAGTGCCAGACCATGCAGACCATAATCCAGTTACTCCTTCGATAACAGCACCAAATACTTGAACAATACCGTTGATAATCGGGCTAATGACGTCAATCATCGCTTGGATAATACCAGAGATAATTGTGATAATAGGGGTAACGACATTAATGATAGCCGTTATAACGTCAGCAACGATTGTAATAATATTTGTGATAATTGGAATAATATAAGGCAACAATGTTTCAAATACGCCCACAATAGCTTCCCAAATAGCCGTGAATGCTTCTTGAATAGGTCCAATCATTGGTTGAATAGCTGCAAGAATTTGAGCGAATTTTTCTTGGACAGTAGAAACTAACGTGTCTACACTTGTCCTAAAACTTTCAGAACTATTATATAGATTTTGGAACGCAGTGACTAGAGCAACGACTCCGACTGCTACACCACCAATGATTAATAATGGAGTAATCAACCCTGATAACAAAGGTAGCAAACCACCAGCGTTAGTTACTAGAGTCCCAAACCAAGTTGCCAATTTACCAAAACCTTTAGTGAGAGCACCTATACCACTTGCCATTCCACCAATGGCGCTCCCAATTCTACCAAGTATAGACAATACTGGTCCAGCTACTGCCACCGTTGCAATAAGCGTCTTTTGAAAATCTGTCAACGGTAGATTATCCCAAACATTTTTCAAAACACCTTTTACGTTAGTTGCAAAAGCAACAGCGCTTTGATACATATTATCAAATGTTACTTCGATAGCTGCGTCTCCTTGGCCTAGACTCGCCGCAAAGTCAATGGCCGAAGCTTTCATTTGATTAAACGAACCCCATACAGTAGTGGAAGCTTCTTTAGCGGTTGTTCCTGTAACACCAAGGCTTTGTTGCATCACAGAAATAGCGTTAACAATATTTCCGAATGACATACTACTACTGTCAACGGTCACACCGAGTTGTTCTTGGACATCTGTCATCTTGCTTGCGTCAGCAATAAGCCGTTGCATCTCTTCTTTAGTACCACCATATCCAAGTTTTAAGTTATCGAGCATGGTATAATTTTGCTTTGCAAACCCTTGGTAAGCATTTTGAATATTTTCGATATCTGTACCGAATTTATTGGCGTTGTCGGACATGTCCTTCATCGCTCTGTCTGCGTAGGAAGCAGCCTTGGCAGTATCTCCACCTAGCGATTGCAACAAGCTAGCAGAGAATGAAGTAACTTGTTCCATGTATTCGTTAGCGCTAATCCCTACTGTGGCAAATGCTTGAGTCGCATTCATTACAACGTCTCCGGCGCTATCTTTAAACAATGTTTCTACACCGCCAATTGACTGTTCAATGTCAGCTGCTGCGGAAACAACGGAAGTAAGTCCAGCCACAATTGGAGCTGTAAACATACCCGTCATTGAGTCTCCGACTGATTTTGCTTTGTCAGAAACTTTACTAATGCTGTCGCCGACACTTGATATTTTTGAACCGACATTATCCAGACTAGACCCTAGGTTTTTAAAACCGCTACCAGAATCTAGGCTATCGAGACTTTTTTGCAAACTTTTTGCTTTGTCTTGAGCGCTCTGAAACGATTTTTCTAGCGAACTGATGTCCGCAGTTACTTTGGCACTTAATGTATAATCAGCCATTAATTACCTCTTTCTATGGGCTTATTAAACCCGTTTGCTTTATAAATTTCTGCCACCCAGTCGAATTCGTCAACTTTATTACTTTCTTCAACAACATCCAGATTAACCTCGACCTCATCAAAGTCAACTGGTCTTTGTTTTTTCTTCCACAAGTCCCTAAACGGTGTTTTCTTGTCTCTCATGGCATTAGCTACTGCGTTCATAACTGCGTTACGCATGAAAGTGCTTTCCCTAACTTCTTTCTCTTCCCAAGCTTTGCGGATAAAAATCTTTTCACGCTTAGTCAGTTCCATGAAGTCCCGTTTAGAAGTGCCAAAATTAACAAAGAAAAAAGCGAAGTCAATGTCTCGCTCATAACCTTTTGCGAGGTCATTGTACGATTCATCAACTTCACCCGAATTGTCTCCGAAGTATTCAAAGTCAACTAGTTGGCTAGGAAGAAAAAAGGGCAATCACGTTGAATAGATTCAATAACAAGCATATTCAAGAACATGTACCCTTTTGAGTGCAACAGCGCTTCATAAATTTTAACACCTTGCACCTGTGGGATTTTTCCATTATCTTCAGCATAGAGAGCATTCGCAATGTATTGTTTCAAATCCGCTAGAGAAAGGACTGGTTTTTTATCAATTAGAATTTCCATGAACCCTTTACCTGTAATTGCTTCAATTGTTTCAATAACTTGCTCGTTATATTTTAGTGTGTAATTCTTTTCATCAACTGTAATAATATCTGCCATTTATTTAAAATCCTTTTCTATTTATTATTCCATTCCTTTAGGCATTTGTGTACTTGTGTTTTCTGTTACTAGTGAGAAGTCTACTAGTGCCCCATTACCGTCAAGGGAAATTGAATACGTCATACCGTCATCGTATGGTGCTTCAAGTGAGTAGTCAGTTACATAAGCAAGCCCACCAAACATTGAAACTTTTGTCTTACCATTTACAATTTTAATGCAAACTGGGTCGCTGTTTTGGAACGCTGTTCCAAGCGCTTTATGTGAAGCATGTGATGGAACGTAGAAACCATCGTTATCAACTGACCATTCTTTCATCCCAGCGATTTTAGACTTCCAACCGCCTTGCGTATCTTTAGAGGTAACCTCGATAGAATCAGCTGAGCGATTGATTGTCAAACCTTTTTGTCCGCTGATAGCCAACAAATCTGTTCCTGTTGCATCAAACACAGCCAAAATAATATCTTTACCAGCTACTGCTTTAGTAGTTGAGCTGTCAAAGTTACAGTATGCTCCATTTTCGTATTCTGCCATTTTTAATTTTCCTTTTCTTTATTAAATTTTAGACTTAAATCCATAAGCTACTTTAAAGTCATAAGTAACAATTGCATGCCATTCACCAGATTCGTCTTTTTGTAAAGACTGAATTCCAGTTTGGTTTTGGCGAAGCAATTCGAATCCTTCGGGTAAATTAAGCTCCATGGTTAGAGCTTCTTCAAGCTCTTGGACTAGATTATAAACACCTATTTTTGATTCGTTTTCTTCTGCAATTGCATGAATCCAAACACTGAAAACCTCACCCCACATGACTTTGGTATCTTCAGGGTACTTGTCAACCACCTCAATTACATAAAATGGGGCTGGCGCACCGTCTGGTACATAATCATAGGCTTTCTTATTTGTGAAGTGCTCAATGTTTCCTTTTAAAGCTTTATGGAAGTCTACCAAACCAAGCTTCCTTAACATAGTCCGTTAATCCTCTAGTGCCTTCCTTAAATCATTCGGAAATTGTGTCTTTTCCAAATTAATATTGCTTTGCAAGTACCTTCGTGGCGCAATATAGCGACCTTTTTTGTCTCGACCGCCGTATTCAACACGCCTTGCATAAACTTTGTTATAACCGAATTCGCCACTACCATTAGCAACCCTCGTTTTGGTACGTGAATTCTTCAATTCACCAGTGTCAATTGGAGTATATGGACGTTTAGAAGCTCGGTTATACATTCTTGTGAGTGAATCAGCTACAGCTTTATCAACTCCTGCTTTAATACTATCAGTATTCTCTAGTTTATTCAAGAAGCTTTCAAACCCGCTTGTTGTCATTTGCGATACCTCGAGATGTAGAATAGTCCGTATTTTCTTAAGTCTTTGTATTTATCTACGTTATATACTTCGTCTTCTACTGTTATTTTAATAACTGACTTCGCTTTTAGCCTATCAATGTTCGGAATTAGTATCTTACGGACATCCGAATACGTTTCGTATCCAAGCATTTGGAAGTCATTTTGATTAAATTCAGTATACCGACCAATATACCCATCGTCTTCTAGTGTTTTATAAATAGGATTGCCAAGTGCATCTGTGTTTTCGCTCGTTGACTTAATTGTTAATTTAACTGGTAACCACTGCATCAAATAAACCTCACTTTCAGTTTATTCTTTCCTTCGGCTTCGTCATCGAGTTTAATCCAGCGCTGAAATTCTTCTTCATACTCTGAGAAGATATCATCGATAAACGATACGTTCAAAGTATCAGCTGACTCGCTGGAGATACCCTCATACATCATACGACGGTACATTTTAGTTACAATCTCAACAGCGATTGTCTCTATTTTTGGTGGCAATTCATCTTTGCCAATTCGTAGAAGAATTCTATCTGTTGCACTAACAATTAATTCCCCAAGGACGGCTTCTTTAGCCTCTGGAATCCGTACTTTAACGCGGTCGATAATTGCCATTATTCCACCTCTTTCAAGAATCCTTTATCTACTAATTCATCTTTACGTGCTTTTGTCGGTCGCTTTCCTTTGCGCGGGAACTCATCACCAATTTTGTAAAGGTATTCATCGTCATTTTTATCTTTAAAATCTGCAATAACTTTGTGTGCCATGCTTGCTCCTTTCTATAAAAATACCCAGCCCAGACGGGCTAGGCTGTTGATTTATAAATTAAACTGTTGGTGCGTTAGTGATTTGAACTTTGACAATACCGTCAAGACGTTCTGCAAAGATTTCAATACCAGACAATACCAATGTTTGGTATGTGAGTGTTTTCTCATCAGTGAAGTGAGTCATACCGATGTAACCAGTTTCATCTGCTGCAAGCCCAAACGCTTTAGCCACATCAGACTGTGATGGATTAATGTAGGCAAATACAATATTTTCTGGAACAGTTGCCCAAATTTCACCTTTTGCAATATCTGTTGTTGAAATGATAATTGTGCCAGTGAAGTCCACCAAGTAAGTAAGACCGAACGCTGTTTGTGTAGTTACTTGAGCTTTAGCCACGTACTCAGCAATATCAAGTGGGTTTGCGAATACTACTGCATTTTCAACACCATAGTCTTCAAATAGAACTTGGAGTTGACCCCAAGCTGAAGCCAATGCGCCTTGGAATCCATTGCCCAAAGCTGTTTGCGTTCCTGTCCCTGCTTTAATTCCTGCTACAAGTGAAGTACGGATACCTTTTTGAATTTGTCGGATAAGAGCCTCATCAGTGTTTGCAATAGCGTTGTCAGTTCCGTAAAGTGCAATAGCTTCTCCAGAAGTTGCTTTACGGTATTTCTTCAAGTTAACTGTTTTTGTTGCTGCTTCCACTTGTGTCACTTTTGACAATGGAATAACTTCACCTTCTGGAACAGTTCCATCTTCAAGTGTTGCTGTATACCCTTTATAAGTTTTAATTGTAGAGCCTGAAGTCAATGAAATCTTGCGTGTGACACCGAGCATCTCAATAAGTTTTGTTAGGTTTTCTTTAAACGTATTTGTTACGTCAATTGTGATAGCATTCTTTAAATCTGCCTTACCTGTCAAATTTGCTTCTGGGAAAGTTTGTGTTGTTGCCATATTTATATACGACCTTTCTTTTTAATATTACTAATTTTAATTAAATAATCCTTGGTTTTCTTCGATTAGTCGCAAGCGTTCAGAACGGTCTTTCACTGCCAAAATAGCTTCTTTAGTCAATCCAGCTGGTGTTGCTGGCTTCTTAGCTACTTTGCCTTTTAGCGCTTCTTTAACTGCTTTGTCAACCTCATCTTTAAAAGATTTGATAAATGAATCAACATTTGCTTTTGTTGCTTCAGCCTCCTCAGTAACTAGAGATGCAAGTAAATCTTCTGAAATATTGACATCTGCTTCTGCTAGCATTCCGCGAGCTGTTTTTGTCATGTCTGCTTTAGCTTTTTCTTGGCGTAGTGACTCAAGCTCTGCTTTAAGTTGGTCTCGTTCGAATGCAATCTTTTCTTCTGCATTCATTTTGGCCAGTTTCTCTGCTTGCGTTTTTTCAGCTTCGAGTTCAGCTTGCCACTTTTCTTTTTCAGCCGCCATAATCTTAGCTAGCTCGTCACGGCTAAAGGTCTTTTCTTGTTTGACCTCTTTAGCAGCCTCTTTTTCAGTTTCTTTTGTTTGCGCTTCTACTTCTTCAGTTGAAGTTTCAACTACTTTGTTTTCTTCTTCCATTTTGTTTCCTTTCAACAGTTACGCCGTCACCCGAAATATTTGTGTTTTACGTTCACCAACGAAAAATGTCCAAGTTTAGTGACATTGGATAAGTCGGGTGGTAACAATTCACTATAACTTGATCAACGTTGCAGTTGCATGTCCCTTCAATTTATATGTATCGGAAGTTACTCTATCAAATCCGTCATTTACCAAGTCAAAAATCAATGATAATCGGCTTGTTTTGGCTTCGCTATAGTAAAACCCGCTACTATCTTTATATTGTACTATCCACATCTTATTTCTCCAAGATAATTTCAAACCCGCTACGACAATTTACGTGCATCGGCGGAAAATTAATCCCACGTTCAGCTTGTGAGATTTTAAAAACATCACCGTCCAAGCTCCTACATATTGGTGTTGTTCTTGAATCAATAACAGAGCTGTATTTGTATTCTGTATATCCTTCTTCTTTGAACATGTCAAGCCCTACAGCATTAGTGATGGCTGTTCCCTCAGTACGAACAATCTTCTTAACGTCTGATAAGGAACGTTTTTCATAGCCTTTTTTCAACGTTTCGGAAATATCTTCATACCTTTCGCCTTTGATAATACCATTTTTAAGCTCTTCAAACAATTTAAGTGAAACTCTTTGAGAACTCGCCAATTGGTTCTCATAAATGTCTGGTAATTTTACTTTTCCATCAGCCTTGATATCGTATTTATTTTTGATATACTTATCGACTTTAGTAGCCATCTCGCCGAAGTGTTTCTCGAGCGCTGCGCTCATACCTTTAGCGCCTACTTCTTCCGTGAGATCAATAGCAATCTTCAACACATTAATCTTAGTGCCTTTAATGTCACTTTTTTTATATAAGTCAGACTTACCGTACTGACTCATTAATTTCTTAACATAGCGCTTCTCTTTGTCGCTTGCCCGTTGCATAAAGGTATTGTATTTAATTGTGTTATCTTTCATATTGTAGAGATAAAAGAAAGAGATTACTGAAGCGACTGCAATCCAGTTGCCCCCAATAATTTCACTCATTTCATCAAATAGACTCTTTTCGTCTTTCTCTAGATCGTCCCAGTAGTCATCGAAAACATCAGCCATCTATTCCACCTCTGCTGTCCTTGTGAACGTATCTGTTGATTCAATCTCTTCGTTCTTGCGTTGGACTTCTTCTTTTGCGTTTTGCACGATTGATAGAACACCAACTTGAGTTTCTTCCGATACAATACCGCTAAGCGTTTGAGCAATATCAGCTTCTTCAGCCAAGTTTGCTGGAACGTTGCGAGTAAATTTATATTGAATATTTACCCATTCATTTTCGCCAATTTTAGAGGTCGGATAGTTACTGATTAAACGATAACGTCTTGACATACCAGCTTGGAACTTACGTTCTTTATTCTTCGCCAAGTTGTCCATTGATTGCAATTTATAGCGAAGTGAAATACCGCTTGAGTTACCAAAGTTTTCATCTGAAATATTTGCGACCATACTAATCTCAAAGATTAATTTTTGCAAACGCTCCAAAAGATTTTCTTGAGTCCCGTCTGCACTCGGCTTAGTCATGAATTCAACTGTTAAAGTATCGTCTCCAGATACGTTGATAATACGGCTATCACGCAAAGATTGCAATGTTGACTCATCGATTTCAGCGCCCAACACTTTCAAATAAGCATCTGCATAATATTCTACGTCATTCGCTTTTTCAGATAATGCTTTATTGAATGCGTTAATCAACGTTTTAACGTTTTCAAAAATGGATTGTCGTTCTTCGTTTTCGATGTATTCAATCATAGGAATATCACTAAATACATTCGGATTTTCTTCCACAATTGTATAAGCACCGTTAACTACGGCAAATTGATAGACAGAATCTTTTGTATAAAAGTAACCGACTTCTTCGTCATCATCGTTCAAACCATAGTGACAAGCGAACAGCGGTTTATTTTGAATAGTATTGTCATAGATAACAAAGCCGTCAATTGGCGTCATATAAGTGATTCCAACTTCTGAATTTTCATCATTGAATAACAATTCAAATCCGTGCCCATAAATCGAACAGATTTTTGATAGCTCTGCATTGTTGTCTGATTGGTCATTATAACCATCGATATAAGCTAGGTAATCATTAATCGTTTCATTCTCATGGAATAAGCTAACGGGATTACCGATAAAGTAACCGTTGAATGTGTCCACGATATACTTAGCAAAGTTAACGACTAAGCGATTATCAGGTTTATACTTTTCTTTTGCTTTCTGTTTCAGAATTGCATGATTGCCCGTGTAGAAATCTTTCAATTCGTTGTAAGCTTTGATATATTCCTTATGCTCTGAAATTAATTCTTGAATCAGTGCTGTGCTGAACTCTGTAGCAGCGTCCATCGTTTTATAAAATGCCATTAAAAGCTCCCTCTAAATGTCTTAACTTTCGTTTTATTGCTTCTCATGTCCTCGCTCATTGCATATCGAACAGCATCAATACTATGATTGTCTTTGTCCAGCAATCGAGGCTTAGGGTTCCCGTCTCGGTCTGTTTGATAGTCGATATTCTCAAACTCAAACGCTGTCTTCGGTGTTCGTTTTGGGTCAATACAGATGAAGTCTAAATCATCTAACCAGCGTTCCCCAAACTCAACTGAGTCAGGCCCTTTCTTAACGCCTTTGATTTTACTAATACCAAAGTCATTTTTCAGTTCAGCAATTGATTTAGGCTCGGCACTATCTGCAAAGATTACATCATTATCATACCCTTTTTCCTTAAGCCATTCAGCTAATTTTCTATTAGATAATTGATGTTCATACAATTCATCAAAAATATAGATACCATTCTTCTTCTTATCGTAATGAATTCGGACAAACGCATTCGGATCTGTGGCGTAACCAAAGTCGTTCGCATTCCTGATATTATCAAAGTTAGCTACTTCTTCGTCTGTAATTTCACGGAACTGCAAGTTATTGAACGGTGTAATACCAGAACCGATGGCTTCACCCATGTATTCCCAACGGTACTTCATCTCATTCTTCTTCTTAGTTTCTTCAGCTTCTTTAATAAATTCTTTTGCAATAAATGGATTGTCTAAGTAAGTCGAATGGTGAACAAATGTATTACCACTCACGAATTGTGTCCCGTATTTCTTATTAACCCAGCTTTGTTTCCTTTTTGGTGGGTTGTATGTGAAGAAGAATTTATATTGTAAACCTTCGTCTAGCTCACCACGAAGCAAAGAGTTTGTAATCGTTGTTACTTCGTCCTCTGTTCTAAATTCAGCAAGCTCTTCCACCCATGAAACAGCAAATGGAAAACGACTATCTTTCAACGACTTGATTCGTTCAGGGTACTGAGCCCCACGAAACACCATGTAATTTCCACGAGGTAAGTAAGTAATTCTCAACGGGCTTTTATTAAATCTAAATAGGTGAGTAACTTTCTGTTCTTCAATAGCCCATTTCATTTGTTCATAGATAGACTGCTCAAGCGTATTATCAATCTTACGAATACCAACAGCATTAACTGGATACCGCATGAGTAATTGTGTAATAATATGAGCCACGTTAGATGACTTACCCGATCCACGGCCACCTGAGCAGACAACGTTAAGAATTTCCTTTGAGTTAGAAGCCTTCCATACACTGTGAAATTTAGATGGTAACAATTGACTTAATTTAATCAATGTCATCTTTAAACACCACGCTCTCAATATTAACATCTGTTTCAATCTTATCAGTGAACATTTTAAAGTTTTTACCAAGCATTTCAAGCGCTCTAAGTTGCGCATCTTGAGACGGTGTGTAAGAGTATGTTTTATCTTCTTTAACTACATTCTCTAGATTATCAAACTCAGTCTTGATACCTTCCTGTGGTCTTGCAAATGCAATCTCTACCAATCGTTTGACTACGTCTTCAGCTGTGATTTCTTGTTCGTTAATCATTCGATTAAATTTAAGTTCTAAGTATTCCTTAACCCGTGGCTTGCGCTTGATTCTTGCACCAGCTTGATACATAGCCCCACGGCTCTTAGATGTCCCGATTGCTTCATATGCTCTAGTTACATTGTATCCGTTTGCCAGATATTCGTTAGCAAACTTGATTTCTTGCTTTGTCATTTCTTTTTCTAGCCGTTTAATTCGTTCTTCGTATTTCTGCATCCTTTTCTTCCCTTTCGTGTATTAAAAAAAAGCGGTGATGACACCGCCCGTTGATATTGTGCTTTAATTCGTATGCTTTACGGCATCTATTTATAAATATGTTACCATTTATCAACATTTTTGTAAATAAAAAAGAAAGAGCTAACGCTCTTCGCTTGTTAAATGTAATAGACTGTTTTCATCTTATCCGAATCAAATTCGAATAGCTGAATTAACTTACGGCTTGCAATCCAACCATTTTGGCGTTCATAAGTGTCAGCTTTTTTTGGTGTTCCGAGTTGGTGAACAATAACACCGTTTAATGACTGGCTTTCTAATTGGTGATAGTGACCAGTGAAGCAATGTACCTCTGAAGCACGTCCCCATAGCTCTCTGTGTTCAAATGAAATAACTTGTGATAAATTATTCTTTTTAATTTTGTGACCATGAGCAAGCGCAATCAGAACGTTATCAAGCATGAAAGCGGTTGAAAGTTCGTTATGTTGGACAATGGTAGCTTCGGGATATTTAACAATTAGATACTCATTAAAGAAATACTCGAACGATGAATGATTTCCTGCTACATATTGATATTCGACTTGATTTGAATTTTCAAGCGCAGATTTGAATACAACGTCCATAAATGCCTTTGCATCATTGACAGCGCTAACCATGTCGACCGTTTCTAATACTGTTCCAGAGATTGTTCGACTGCTGAACATATCGTCAGAATGGAAGAAGTCACCAGCGTTCATGATGACGACTTTATTATAACCTTTTTGCAACGTTTGAGTTATTTCAACTAGTTTGTCTTGTAAATCTTGCATCTTTGTTTCACCGAAGTGCATGTCAGACAAGGCGATAATGACGTTATTCTTTCCGAATCTCGTTTGTTTCACCGTGATGGGTTTCACTTCTGCTTTAAGTGCTTCAAAAAATTCTGTTTGCGTTTTTTCATCGTCTGCAATAGGAACTACACTAATTTTTGATTGGTAGTTATAAAACTGGCCTTCATCTTGTGGGGTAGTCCATTCGTTTGACGTTACATGTTTAATTTTGAATTCCTTAGGGTCAAACCCGTGTAATTCCAGTAGTTCAGCTTCAGTGAACAATTCCTTTGCGTTGCGTTGCAGAATAATTTCACTTGTGACAGAACTTGAGCTGTCTCTGTGTTCTTCATTTGAATGACGTCCAATTTCACGCTTAAAGTCTTTATACCATTCTTGTCGGTAAGCATATGAACGGATTCCAGCGCGTGTGTATCCAGTAGCTTCAGCAATTTCAGACCAGCTTTTATTTTGGTCAAGCATTGACTTGATAATTTCATCTCTTTCAGTACTTTCCATCTTTTTCCCCTTTAGTCTTCATCTAAGCCTAATTTAGCAATCTTTGCATCACGTTCGGCTTTGCGGCGCTTTTGGCGAAGTCGTTTTGTTTCCTCGGTATCAAATTTCTTGATAGCGTATAAATACACATCCATTTCCCAGCCGTAATTAATAAAATCTTCTTTAGCTCTTAAAACAGATAAGGCAATATCAGCTGGGATATAATCAACCAATTCAATTAACAATTCAAAAGGAGGAATAATTTCTTTAGCTCTAGCCACTTGATAGCGCTTGTAATTTGAATCACTCAAAATAAGTTGTGGCAAAACATCTTTCATGGCTTCATAAAATTGTTTAGTAACTTTGTCCATCTCGTACCTCTACTTTAATGCCTTCGCTTTGTTTTGTATTATTTGCAATTTGTGCCAGCAGTTGGATGATCATATCGTTTTGTTCTCGAATGACACTGTTTTGAGCCACAATCGTACGAAGGCAGTTACGTTCGGAACCCGTCAGGATATTTGATGTTTCCATTAACCCAACGCCTTTTTTAGAGTCATGCACTCGTTTAAACAACTTTGAGCTAGCTTCATTCAACAAACCTGCAAGACCTGCACGTTCTACCAATGTTTCAAATTTTTCTTCCTTAGTTTCTTTCTTCTTGCCAAACATAGCTATTCTCCTTTTTGTCCTTTGTGCTCTTTGTAATAATTCTTATGATACTCTTTCTTATCACGTGCTTTTTCTAAATCGCTCTGATAGGCTCTCAGAAGCTCTGTAAGCTCCTCTTTGACTTCCGTGGCAAATTCTCCGTTACCATGTTTAACCACGCTTAGAAACGTTTCTAGGACGTCTACGGTCGCTTTTAGCTTTACAACCTTTCCAACTGGATCACCAGCATAGTTTTTAAATGTATTATTTTCAACCAAGAATTTAAACCGTTCAGCATTCCCGATTGAATTAATTAAGATAGCTTGATACTGTTTTTTATCTAGTAAATTCATCCATCTCTCCTTTGTTTTACTTTATATATACATTATAACAAAATAATTTAATTTGTCAACTATTTTATTGAAAAAGTTTAAAATATTTTTCTGCTTTCTTGGTTGCTTTGTTCACAAAATATTCCATGCGTTCTTTCTCTGGAATTCCAGCCTCATCAGCTTTCTTGTTGTAATGCCAAAGTTGAGTAGCTTTCCCAAGCTGTTCATCAATTTCCATGACAAACGTTAATTTAATTTGTTCCTTACGCTTCTCAAATCTCTCACCAGTTAGTTTCCTGATTTTGCTCTCAGTCAAGATACGGTTCTTCAGATACTGTTTAGTGCGTGTGATTTTACGTTGCATACTTACTGAATTCCCATCTGTAGCAATCCAGGTGTAATTAGTAATTACCCCAGCTAGTTCCTTCCATGTTTCTGCTTGCCAGCAGCGTTCCAAGTATTCTTCTTCTTTCAAAATAATCATTTTATCCATTCTATTCTCCTATTGTATGTTTGCATATTTTATACTTATGACCACGTAACCACCATTTTTTTACCTCTTATAAATAAAATAAAAACAATATATAAATATTATATATAATAATTAAAATATATTATATATATTATATTTAGTGGTTATATTATATATTATATAGCTTAAACCCTTGATACTATTGGGTTTTACGATGACCACGTAAGCTGGTCACTATTTTACCATAAAATAGCCAAAACCATTGGTATAACTGGCTTCAAGAGGCGGCCACGTAAGCTGGTCACTTTTTAAATTTGCTGGTCATTTAATGGTTTTTTGCTAAAAAAATTGAATTATGACCACGTGTTTGGTGGTCACTTTTTACGATGACCACGTAGTTGGTGGTCACTTTTTTATACATTTTACTGCATAAATGAATATTTATTCTTTACTACTTTTCGATTCGCTCATACCCACGAATATATCCGCCTCTCACTGCTTTGCGTGTATTCTTAAAATCTGGATTGTTATCCATCCAAATTTTAATTCTGCTAATTATTTTTTTGTCCGTTGCTTCTTTATTAAAGACGTTGTAAGCGATTTGCTTCAAAGTCACAAAATCTTGCTTAGTAGTTAGTTCATAGGTGCCATCTTCTACCAACTGGTATTTAAAGCCGTAAAGCTGGCTTTGTGCTAGCTGTCTTTGTCGTGTGATATTTAACTCACTGAAGTTTTCAGGTAGTAGCAAATCTAAATATTGGTTAATTTCTTCAACCATTGGGTCGATGTACTTAAAGTTTTCTTGGTATTCAATACGCTCTGTATCCAGTTTATCAAAACTGTCTAAGTCATATCCATTTTTATAAAGTGAAACCGCTTCGCCCCAAATTTGGATGATATCCTCTTCAGTCATCTGCATTGGATGCTTCTTTTGCTCTTCTGGATTCACTAAAATCGGCATAAATCGTCGGTCACCAGTGTTGTCTTTTAAATATTCAATATTGTTTGTTGTTCGTGCAATAACAAAGTTCTTTGCGTATGAAGCACCACGTCTATCATAAGATTTGCGGAACTCCAAAACCGTCTTAGAAATAAAAGACTTGGTTTCCTCAAAATTCATTCGTTTAGAAGCTGTCATCTCGTCATCATTCACGATTAAAGCTTTAAGCATAACGTTATAAGAGTCCTTATCCGTAAAGCTAATGGCGTTGGAAGTATACCAGCCACGGGCAATCTTAGCTAAGAATGAAGTCTTCCCAACGCCTTGCCCACCGACTAAGTCTAGGACTGTATCCACCTTTGTGAGTGGCTCGTAAACCTTGGCTACGGCGCTTGTAAAGAATACCTTGGCAATAGTTTCTGTCGTTTCATTAACTTCAGCACCAAGCCAGTAATTAAACACTGTTTTGAGTCGTTCTTTTCCGTCCCAGCTCTCTAAGGCTTGTTCCATATACTCCTTAACTGGATTGTACTTCTTAGTATCCCAAAAAATATTGAGCGCTCCAGTGATTGCAGTTGGTTTGAACACGACATCAAGCTCTGTTTCAAAATATTCTGAAAGGATATCCTCAAAACTTGGTTTGATTGAGCCTTTTGGAATTAAAGTGCCATTCAAATAAAAGTCGTTGATTACCTCTGGCTCTTGCGTGAACTCGTTGAATGCTAAATTATCAGCGAATACATCTGCGTTTAAAAGTAACGTTTTAACGTTATAAATAGAATTGCTAACTGGAATTCCGTTCTTATCCAGTTTTAAAGACGAATTGCTAACTGTTTTTTCCATTTTAACTACTTCTCCCATGATTTTAAAACTCCTTCGCTACTTTAATTTCAAGTTTGTCACTCCATACACCATCTGCATGAGCTAGTTCTAAAGCAGTTGTTTTTGCTTCTTCGATGTTATCGGCATCGATAACAAAATTGTCAATTTCTTTTCCGTTTTCGATAAATTTTACTTCAAATTCTTTCATTTTTGTTTTCTCCTTTGTTTCTTTATATATATAGTATATCATATTTTTATATATTGTCAACACTTTTTTGAAAAAAGTTTAAATTTATTTACTGCGTTTTACTATATCTTCTATCTGTATTGTACATAGACTCAATTGTATTGTGTAGTTCCTTAGCTCCAAGTGGCTTTTGGCTCTTGCTGTTCATGATATTGACTAATACAACAACAATTTCTTTTTCAATACCCATCGAAATAAGTTTACCAACATAACTTGCCACTGTATTATTCCGAGCGCCTTCACCACCTAGCCCTTTAAGACACTCATTGACAGCTTGTGTCACTTTAGAAACCTTCTGACCGTCTCCTTTAAACTTGCTAAGAGCACCTTTGTATTGGTTTTTCTCGTCCTCAATACCATCTGTCTCCTTAATCGCCTTGACAAATTCATCTGTAGCCATGGCAAACTCTAGGTTATCCAGAGAATTATCCATATCCCACTTATAAAATGAATCACCGATAACGCTTGGTGGCGCTACGACATAATTATTAACATGAGCTTTGATGTCTACACCGTCTAAAAATGCAATTTTTTGCGGTAATTCGAACCCAACTGGCTTCTTAAAATATAAGTGCTTACCGCCACTAGCACTGATAACTTGGCTTGTGCGAGGTATCTTTTTGACGTGTTCCCAGTTTTTTAATGATTGGTATCCGTTTGCTTCTCCGTGCGTGTCAATATCAACTACAAAAAAATCTATTGTCTTTAAGGCAATGTTTGCATTTGGTGTCTTTGTCCATACCTCTATAATTTCTTCTTCAGTCATTGGTGGTCTGTCAGCAAACTTCTGTATTGGGCGTTTAGTATTTGGTATCAACGGAACAACATCAAACCCTCTTCGAGCATAACCTAGCGCAAATCGTAACATATTCTCCATTAGTTTTCTCCTTTATATTGTCTCTTTCTTTTACTTTGGTATTTCCATGATTTTTGAACTTTCCTATAAAAGTCCCACTCATAATCGGAATAACCACCATACTTCCAATTCATACTTTGCATGTACATTCTGTAATGCTTAACTTTTCGTCTCTCTTTCAATAATAAACCACCCCTTTTTTATAATTTAATTATACATTATATTGTGTATGATTGTCAATAGTAAACCTAAAAAAAGGGAAGTTTTCACTCCCCTAATTTAAAAAAAAGATAACGATTTTATTCTATAATTTATTTTATTTTATTAACGATTTAAAATGGCATATCAATATCTGAAATATCAACAGATTGACTACCAAATGGATTTGTTTCAACTTCTGTTAAGAATTCTGTAATTGCGATTTGTGGATACACCCCCTTTTCATCCGCTTTCTTGTGAGAATAGCGACCTTTGATTTCAACAAGGTTACCAATTGATGCTTCTAGTTTTGCAATATTGTCACCAAAAGCGACAATATTGATATAACCGTTCACCCAATTGCCTTGTTCGTCTTTCCCATTTGAGAAAGACATACTAGCTGACATGAATTTGTCAGTTTTTTTGTTGTATTTGTCGTTGAAGTTAATCCATCCACGGTTTTGAATATCCATAATTATTTTTCCTCCATTGTTTCTTTTTTATATTTCCAAATGTACCCGCCAGCTGTTTTGTATATACCCTTGGCGCACTTTACTATATTAGACACATGAGTGCCTGTTGCATTACAAGCCGCAGACAAACTTTCGTATTCTGCAACTAACTCACCATCTCTAGATAGCTGCCGCACTGCCCTTCCTTGTGCTTCAACTATTGCCTTCCTCGCCCGTTCCGAACGCTTGCCGTAATTTAAATTTTCTTTGTGAGTCACCCATTCTAAGTTGTTTGCGTGATTGTTGCTTGGGTTTTCGTCCTTGTGGTTCACCTCTTCCTTTTCTAAGGGGTTAGGAACAAATGCTTCGGCGACAATACGGTGAATATTAACGGATTTTGTAAAACCGTCTTTGTGAAGAGTGATTCCAGAATAACCACCACTGTTACGGGAGCTTTTGAGTGTTCTATCTTTTATTTTACGCTTGCGGCCATCATTACATTCAACGATTCTGGCTAAGCTCCTCACTCTACCAATGTTTGATACTTCATAGAGCCCCTCATACCCAACAACTAGCTTCCAAATTTCTTTCATGATTATTTTTTTCTCCTTTATTAATAATTTCCATTGTATTATTCTCCTTTTAGTTTAAACTTTAGCTTTTGCCATCAATTGTTTTACTAGCGCATTTGCTTTTGCAAAGCTTGATTGATTAATTGATTCGAAGTTATTCAATCCGATTTGTTGAGCAACCCATGACTCTAAGTCGTTAACATCTTTCTTAGTAGCCATTGCTACTTTAATTAGATCCAAACGCAAGGCAGTTACATCGTCTTTTGAGAACTTCCTATTTGAACCTTGTGATTCACCGCCAGTAATCTTTTGGTGCTCATCTGTATCTGCGTCAACCGAATCATCGATAAGAAACAACCCGTTCAGAGCGTACTTTCTAGCATAAGAGCTGGCTGAACCAGTAATTTGAGAAACGTCCATACCTTTCTTCGTATCTGCTTCCCTTGCGTATGCTGTCACACTAACAGAGTCACCTGATTCAGTATCAACAAAAGTTGCTGTAGCCTCGATATAAGACCATAAATTTTCTTTAACCACTGGCTTATCTGAGATAAAGACAGTCGCTCCATGTTCTGATAAAACTGGTTTCAACGCTTCGAGAATGTCTTCACAAGAGCGATAATTATAATTCCCGAAAGTATTCCTCTGGTTCTTAGGTGCTTTGAGTTCTTTTTGAACTTCGATAAGTTTTTTGTAAACAGTCATAATATTTCTCCTTATGTTTATGTATTAATTATATCTCTTTACTTTTATTTTGTCAACAATTTTTTTGAAAAAAGTTTAAAATTATTTAAAATAGAATTCTAAAATATTGACATCGTGTTTTTGACGGCTTCCTGTTATTCGCCAAAGTAATTGACGATAGTCGTCATATTCACCGCTGTCTTCGTCTACTGGGTCAAGGACAACAAGCGTTTTAAATTTATCCTGAAGACCATCAACCCCAACACCTAGCGTTTGAGATGTCGCAACGACAACAGGTGCGTCAAGTAACTCTTTAGTAGCGCCAGTCCAAATTCCAATTTTTGGGTTCCTCTCTTTTATAATGTTAGCTATTTGCACACTTTTAGTCACGATAAGCATCTCGTGAGGCGCTTTATTGATTAGTCTATCAACTTCTTTCAACATTGGTGTGTCTTCGTTAACTGCTTTTAACTTAGGGAAGTCAATATCAAATCCAGTCTGATTAAGAATCCTTTCAAACGCTATTTTACCAAATGACAGTTTACTCATAGCAGACTTGTTATTCTTCGTTACAACGTTATAAGTATTCAACATTTCAAGCGCCTTAGGATTTGCGACTGGTAACGTTTTTTTGAAAAATTTAATCTCAAAGCCATTGTTTTCTTCTGCATCCTCGATTCTCTCAACTTCTTCGTACCGCATAAAATTTGGTAAATTAGAAACATAAGATTCGTAATTCTTGAAGTCTTTCCATTTGGTTTTGGAATATGAGTACGGGTCATAAATCATCGCGCCATGTGCAAGCTGCCAATCGAACTTTCTATTCGGGTTTGCTTTCTTCCAAAGTGTTTTCTCGAGTGGATAAAAATTCTGCCCTTTCTTTCTAATCGGTGTAGCACTTAAACCGATTGTGTAATCGCGCTTTATTTTAGCGTATGCACTAACACAGCTATTAGAGCTTATATTTTGCCATTCATCGAGAATTAATACGTCACAAGCTAATTTAGAGCCTTCTTTGACTAAATTAGAGAGTTTCCTATCCGTAATTGTAACTAATTCAAACGACTTATCATAGCCAAAGTCCTTGTAAGCTTTTTCCCAGCCATTTAAAATGCTTAATCTATTATTAACAATGATAACCTTTTTGGCTTTTTTTTGCTTGGCAATTTCTAACGTGCATAACGTTTTCCCACGGCCTCCAGCCGCTTCGAGGAATATTCCACCACTGGTGTCGTTTATTGAGCGTTTAATCGCCTCTTTTTGCCATCTGCGAGCTTTAAATTCTTTCATATAATTCCTTACCTACTCCATTTATAAAGTCTTCTATGTCAGTCCTCATGGCGTAAAATAAAGCCAATCTTGCTGCTGCCCTTACGTCCTGGTGGTGTGATTTTCCGAACTTCCAAAGATCTAGCGCCTTTAAAAGGCTATCTGGAACATCTGATTTATACCCGCCATTCCTGAATGGTTTAATATCAGGAATTAATTTTGTTATTTCTTCGATTGTTTCGATAACTGTGTTGTCTTTAGATTTTGAATTGTCTCTAGCTTCGAAGTGTTCAAAAACAGCCACATCATATTCAATGTTAGAATAATTGTTATCAAACCATTCTTTAAAACCTCGCACGCCATAACTGGCTACCCAATAGTTAATCAGCTTGCCATTTTCGATTACTACAATCCCAGTATTTGACTTTTCCGCCTTGTTAGAGCTTGGATCAATAGATAGAATAACAGTCATTTAAACCTCCTAATCAACGTATTTCCAGATGAAGTTATAAGCCTTTTTACGTTTCCCGTTGGCGACTTGACTTATATTGCCGAAACTGAATCCAGTTTGTCTTTCGACTTCAGAAAGTGATACCCATGTTTTTACAAGCTTTCCATCTAATGTATATTGACCAATTGGTTTGCTAAGAGCTTTGCTTATATTTTTTGCAGAACGCTCGTTACGTGTTCCGTGGTTGCAATTTTCTCTTGCTGTGCACCATTCGAGATTTTCAACTCTGTTGTCTGTCTTATCTTCATTGATATGGTTAACTTGTGGCTTTCCTTCTGGATTTTCATGGAACGCTTGGCAGACTAGTCTGTGAACTTTATAAGTTTTTTGTTTTCCTCCAGCGCATAAGCCAACAAGCAAATAACCACCTCTGTCTATGCTTGGCTTTAAAAAACGTTCTTCATTTCGTTTCAAACTCTTTACACGGCCCTCACTGCTAACTTGATACAGCCCCTCAAATCCGACCACGTCTCTCCATTCTTCACTCATTTGCAATCCTCATCTGTTATAGCGTATAAATTAATCTATACTTCATTATTTTATTAACTTAATTGTAAAGATATAAGCTTTCTCGTCCGTAAGCATTTTAAGGAACCTCACTAGCTGTTTTTCGTCTTTTGCATTCATTGTGTAATAATAAATATCCTCAGGAATGGAATAATAAATTTTATATTTCATTTCATTACCTCTCCTCACATTTCATTAAAGCTATTTTCTACGAAAACTGTTAGTGTTTCATCAAAATCACTAAACATTCTTAATTGTTTTTGCTTCTCAGCAAAGAGCTCTTCAGTTGGGATATTATCAAAAATTGGTTGCCATCGTTCTATAATTTCTTGCATAGCTTCAGAAACTTCTTTTTCAATTTCTTTTGTAAATTTGCCATTCTTAATTTGCATAGTTTCATTACTTACACCGCCAAATTTTTCATAGGGCTCGGGTGCTAAAATCAATTTTTTGCGTTTGTTCACATAAATTCTCATATGTCTTTCTCCTTTATTTTATATACTTATTATACACAAACTTTTGTACTTTGTCAACATTTTTTATCTTTTTTATAAAAAACTTTATTTTTTTGTTATAACAGAAATAAAAAAGGGCTAACTTTCGTTAGCTCAAAACGTGCTTATCATTTATGCGTTAGATACCATTGTGGGTTATTTTTTGCTTCTCACGCATCTTTCAAAATTTTGTTAAATTCATAATCATCTATAAGAAGCTTTCTACCATTTGTTAAATATACTTTATATATTTCAGTGCCTTTCCACCTACTAGCGTGGATAACGTGGTTTTTGTTAACATATAAAAATTGGTGCGATAGTCTATCATAGATATAAATCATTATTCCACCTCTTTGTACTCATCTGTGCGAATCAAAACGGCGCCGCACTCTTTGCAGTATAATTCTCTAGCACGCTGTTGTGATTCAACTAAATCTTCTCGTTTTTTCCACTCATAACAGTCAATGCAAAATACTTCTCTTACGTTCATTCTTCCACCTCTTTCGCAAACCGCCAAGCCCAGTCAAAATCTTTTTTGATCTCGGCTTCTGTTAGTTTTAAATTTTTATTTTTACTAGGGTTGAAGTTTCCTTTGCAAAGATATACTTTTCCAGTATTATTTTCCTTACATAAGTATATTTTATTTATACCTTTTGAATTAGGATTCGGTATCTCAACCGTGTAAAGCTTCTCTTTCTCAACTTCATAACCATAAAGTTTCATTTTCACAAGTGTCTCAATTGGTTTATTTACAGGGGAATCGAACCACCCACCTAAGTCATCCCGCAACTCTCGTTTGTTAAAATCAATGCAAAGTTTGTATAAGCTATACTCAAAATCATATTTAATAGCCTCATACCAATCTGCTACATATTGGGGCACTACCACTTTCTGTGGTTCGTCTAAATTGGCAATAATTTCAAGGTGTTGCTTAGTAGCCCATTCATAACCTTTGTCGTATTCGTGTTTTATGCCTTTGAATCCAGACATAGCTGTTAAATCATTTTTTAATTTATCGATTAATTCTTGTTTATTCATTATCAGACTCCTCCTCGATTAATTTATCTAGATAATATCTTGCCTTTTTCAAATCTTCAACACCGTTCTTCCTTTGAAAACGTAAGATATATTTTACAACATTACACCAATAACTTGCTGCCATTCCTTTTAATTCGTGTATGAATGCTTCTTGTACGTCAAACACCTCGAAACCTTTATCAGTTACATAGTGGTTCGGACTAGTTATGTTGTCTTCATTTTTAGTTTTTTTGCCCTCAAGTTCTATGTTAGTTATAACTTCTCCAAAAATTCTTTCAAACTCTTTTTCATACCAGTTTTGTGTTCCGCCGCTTAGCCCTTTAAAATTCTTCGTCATATTCATTTCCTCCTAAGCTTCCTAATTCATTAATTTTCATAATATAATATTTAGTTAACAATCGCTTTGTTTTTGGGTCTGAGATTTTATCTTCGCTGTCGTCTGTAACCTCATCCTCTGGAAACATTTTAATTAATCCAGAATCGATACGATCATATAGCGTTGACCAGCTAATATGAAAGTATGCCAGCGCTTGCTGTTTGGTACCATAAAATTCTTCTCCTGTTTCGGTGTTTGTGAATGTACGTAATCCTTGCGCACCAATTAACGTTTTCGTTACACGTCCCCTATTTGTTCGGTTAAGCAAAGCCGATTTTGTCAATCCCCAAGCTTCGCAACAATCACTGATTGAACCTTCAAAGACTTCGCCTGTTTTATTATCTTCAAAACTATAGATATTGCGCTTTCTTTTTGATCTCTTTTGCCATTTTAAGTTTTCAACGCAATTGTTTTCTAGATTGCCATCCACATGCACTAGTTTCTCATTGGCTTTTGGTTTTTCCAAAAACGCTTCCACTACTAATTTTCGAACTAGATAATTCTTTCGCTTGCCATCTCGGAAAAAACAAACTTGTTGTGCTTTGTTGATATTCAATATTTTACTTTTTCGATGTTGCCCACGAGCATCTATACGTTCAACGCTTCGTACACGTCCCTCACTTGAAACTTCATAAAATCCTTCATACCCTTTGACGGGTTTCCAAAGCTCATTCGTCATGATCATCTCCTTCGTTTACTAATTCTTTAATATCCATGTTATAATACTTTGCCAATTTCTCTGCTGTAAATACATCTGGTACAGATAATCCAAGCTCCCAGTTTTGAACAGTTCTGTAATGTCTGCCAAATTTCTCAGCAAATTCTTTTTGTGTTTCTCCGTTGATTTTTCGCAAACGTCTTAAGCGTCTCCCAAGTGTTTTTGGTTGCATTCCATTTTACTCCTTTAATATTTTATGATATAATATTCTTGTAAACATATAAAAACAGTGTTTACATGGTTTACGTGAATACCTTGGTTTATTTTTTCTCCTTATGTTCCTCCGCCCCTCCAAGCGGAGGTTTTTTATTGTTCCAAATATTTATCTTTGTTGCATTTAATATGCAGATAATCAGTATATTCATCACCGTCATACCAAAACCAATTAGAATCGTGATCAATCATGTCGCATTCTTCACAGTATGAATAATCGTCATAATAATAGTTATTTAAGTATTCTTTTAGAGTATCTGTCAAATTTGGTTGATTCAACCAATCTTGTCTTATTTGTTCCAATCTTTCTTTTGCTTCCATTTTTTCTCCTTATCATTCCAGTGCTATTTATATACGCTTCTATTTTGCTTTCTAAAGCGTTTGTTATGTTTAACATATAAATACTAAGCTTATCAGTTAAAACTCATTAGAGAGCCTATCAGAACCTTATAAGAGCATTCCAGTGATTAGTTATCTAGAATTAAAACAAACACCCCTAGTGATATTAAAAATGTAAACGTAACCCACATATTTTTTCTCCTTTAATAGTTTTTAATTTCTTTTAACAAGTCTTCTAATTCTTCATCTGTTAGATAGTAGCTTGGCATGTCTACTATTGAATAATGCTTGATATTACCTTTTAGGATAGCAACCTCAAAACCAGGCGTATATTCCAATTTAACAACCGATGTACCAAAACCATTTGTAAAGAAATAGATTTTTTGGAACCCATCTGGTAGTTTTCTTTCAAAAGCTAGATACTTATTCATTTCTTTCTCCTTTATCTTTATGTTCTTAGTATACAACATCTTGTGTTATAAGTCAATAGAAAAATAAAACTTTTTTAAAATTTTTTATTTTTTTATAAAATGACCATGTAACCACTTATTTTTTCGCTATATAAATAAAATAAAAACAATATATAATAATTAAATATAATAAATAAATATATAATATATATTATTTTTAATGGTTATATATATAATATATGCTATAAAATCCTTATATATCAACGTTTTGAGGTGACCACGTAAGATGGTCATTAGCTGGTTTTGACCACGTAATTGCTGGTCATTACTTATCTGGTTAACTAATTTAGCTGGTCATGACCAGTACGAAACCACAAACGGCTGGTCTATTTTTGCACAAAAAAGGGCTAGCAAATGCTAGCCATAAACTCATCATGAGCCAAGAGTCGAGTCTTGTTTCCTCTTATTCATTATACCAAAAAAGCCCCTAGTAATCAAAGACTAGGGGTGTTAAAGTGTTTATTTAATTTTAAGCGTTTGACCTGGGAATATCAAATTGGCGTTCGATAGCCCGTTCAATGCTGCGATTGATTGGTAGCTTACTCCGTAGCGACTTGCAATTGCTGACAAGTTATCACCAACACGCACTGTATAGTAAACTGAACCAGTACTTGCTGAACCGTTGACACGCAAGGTTTGACCAACAAAGATGAGGTTCGGGTTTGAAATACCATTCAAACTTGCTAACGCTTGGTAGCTTGTTCCAAATTTGGAAGCAATGCTAGAAAGTGTATCGCCAGAACGTACTGTATATGTGCTAGTAGCTGGGGCTTGAATTGGTGCAGATGATACTGAAGAAATTTCAGTGTCTGATTTGTTGATCCATGAATTAATATCCGCCAGCAACACACGATTTCCAGACACTTGTGCGACGCTGTATGTTCGGCCTTTGACCCAGCTTGGAATAGCTTGTCCTGTAGCCCATGCGTTTGCGCTAAATTTGACTTTTACTTGGTTTCCTACAGCAATATCAGCATTAGGAGTACTTTCTGCTTGTTGACCTTGGGAAATTGCTGGCGTTTGTGTTGCTGGATTGTTGTTCGCGGTATAACCATTATCCGTGATACCAGTTAGGTCGATATTACCATCAAGACCTCCTGCGATATAAGTCGAGGTAAACTGATAGATAGACACCCCATCCATTGATGGAAAAACGTCATAATTTGGTGTTGGAGTTACATTGTAACTTGGGTACGCAGCCATCCAAAGCGAATTAGGGAACTCACGGATAATCTGATCCGTATATACGTTAGCTAACGTGAAAGGCTTGTAGCTGTAATACATTGGTGTATAACCTGCAGCTTTAATCATACGCATGCCATGCAAAATTGCGTTAGTATTCGCTTGTTTATCGGGGCTAGCACCACTTTCATAGTCAAGCGCTACGATTGAGCCTTTGGGTGTTTGAACCTGTGGTAAAAATGTATTTAATACTTGCTCACCTAAGCTTGCATTGCTACCAACTTGGTACCAAATATACGTGTGGGCACGCTTGCCTTGTGCAATTGCTGATGCCACTTGCGTTTCATATGTTGATTGTTTGTAAATTCCATCGCCGTTAACACCGCCAATTTGAGCAATTGCAAACTTATCATGACCGTAACCGAAGACACCGTTAGGGCCTTGGTATCGTGACCAATCTACACCTTGATCCCCGACAGCCGCATAAGCAACAGACTGGAACAATAAGCTAACACTCAAAAGTGCTCCTGTTAAAAATCGTTTAATTTTCATTAATATCTTCCTCCTTCAAATCAGACAAATTAGTAAGTACACAAACTAATCCAGATAAGAGGGCGGTTGAAACAACAACCCTCCAATCCACCTGACTAATTAATGTACTGGCACCAATGACACCAACTGCTGATTGTGCCATGGTTTTCAAAACCTTAACTCCTAACTTTTCAAAATACTTTTTCACTTTTCAGTCTCACTTTCCAATCGTGAAATGCGTTCATCAACATACTTACTGTGTTCTTCCAGCTTAAAGGTACGTTCGATGACACTGTTATGTTTATCAACCTGTTTTTTAAGCTCGTTGATTTGATAATTAGTTAGTTTTGTACTTGTTAAAATACCGCCAAACGTACCAACCAAGCTTGCAATCAACGAGAATATTCCCGTTAAAATTTCAACATGCATAATCTCCTCTCGCTTCCTAAACCGTTATTCGGCGGCGTATTCTTTAGTCAATTCAGCTAACAGTTCGTCATCTTCGACCATTAAAGCGATTTGCGCTTTTACTTTTGGTTTAAGCACTTTTGGAATTTTGGTGTATTGGTAGTTTCCTGAAATAACGTTAATTGCGTAAAGTTTGATCATCATGTCTATTCCTCTTTCTAATTTGTCTTTAATTTTGTGCAGTAGTTTCATCAGTCAGCACCCCTTTGTCGTAAAGTTGAGTGACAACGTCTAATAAAGTAGCTTGTGCTACTCCAGAATTCTCTTTGTAGCTAGTGAGATCTTTTGCAATTTCAGCGAACTTCTCATTTTCAGCACGTTGCGGGAAGTTTTCCTGATAAATGACGTCAAGTGCTAACTTTTCCAGCTCGCTATTTGATAAGCCGATTTTGTCAGCTGGTAACATAACTGGATAGATTGCGCCATCGTCATTTGATAAAATCACTTTTGTACCTTTGACAGTTCCATCAACTTCAAATTCTTGAGACTTTGAGCTAAATTTTAGTTTCATATATTTTTCCTTTCTACTAATTTGGGAATGGGTCAGATGTGAGATAAGTGGTTGTACCAGTCCACACATAGTTACCTGTGCTGTCGCCTGTTAACAAGAGTGTCCCGTTTTGCTCAATGTGCAAAATAAATCGTCCAACAACGCTTTTAGCTGCGTTCCCGTTCAATGTCATATGCGCTTCGTTAGCAGGTCTGTAACCGAGAGGGACTGTTTCGTTAACACTCTCGTACTGGTACTGTGCACTAATATTTGAAATAGCTCTATTCCAAGTAAATTGAACTTGATTCCCAATTCTTGTAACGGTTGCTGTGTTTGAGTATGGCATAGCTATTGTTTTGCTATATACTTTAGTCTGATTGACTGCAGTGAAGTTAGCTACATTATTTAACAGTGCGTATTCAATCCAGTTTGTCCACGTTCCATTATGTCTTGTCCTAGTGAACATACGACCGCTACCTTTTTGAATCAGCTGCTGTGCTAAATAGTTGTCGCTTTCTGAATAGACTGAAACATAAAACTCATTCATACCTGTTCCAACAATTGGGCCATTAATAGGTGAATTACATGAAAAGAAGCTATTAATTGTCTTTGTATTCAAGTCAACTGTACCAGTTGCATTATAAGGCGAACGTCCAGCATTACTTGTTAGCTGATAGTGTTGGATTGGTTTATTATCATAGTAATATTGCCAAGCACTATCGATGATCCCAGATTGTTCTGGCAACTTACCGAGGCCCATTCTATCCACTTTCAGAGCAAGCGGGAAGCTCTCAGTTCCAATTGTAATCAAAAATTCGTAGCTTGTAAAAGAATCTTCAATTGTTCCGATGATATCATAACTTTTTAAAACACTGAAAGAAGCTCCTAAATTTGCACTTGAATTAGTTAAGTTACTTATAGTAGTCCACGTTCCTCCTGCGCTCCCTGTGTCAGTTGTAAAACTGGTATCTGAATGCTCTTTGTATTTGAAAGTCAGTTTCATTGTGTTCTTTTGATTACCACCGACCGTTAAAGGCGCTATTTTGGTATTTCTAGCCACGGTAACAGTCGTGCCAGAAGAACCGCTACGACTTGCAGAGAACGACAACTGCGGGGTGAAATATTCAAGTACTGTAGCTTGGACGTCAACTGGGTCAGATGTTCTTCCACGGCTATCTGTTACTGTTGCCCGAATAGTCACCGAGCCACTGAAGTTCATCATCCCAAGTAGACCATTGTTTGAATTTGTATTCTGATTTCTTCCTACTATTTCGGCTCGATAACTTGAAATAGTAGACCCGTAAGCACCACTAGCACCGCTGAATCCAACTTGGACATTTGACATAATTTGAACAAATGTGTTAGCTGTATTTAATAGGTTTTGAACTGTTGAATTGCTATCTGTAAGCGTTATACTGTCAAGTGTTGGTTTAATGCTGTCAGGAACGTTCAAAGTAAGACGGCACGTTGATGTACCAATCTTACTAGAGCCGCTATAAGTCTCTACAGTAATATTACCCCAGTCGCTTGTTTTGTTTGGTATAGCTGTAGCAAGATTAATTGGAGGTATCCAGCTAACAGACGTGTCAACGTTCGTTGCAATTGTCCCAGACAATGAACCAAAATTATATTTTACTGTATGCTTAAAACTATCATTTTTACGATTGATATTAATAGTCATTGAACTCCCAAGCGTGCCAGCCACGTCATTAACTGTGCTAGCTCGGGGAATTGTTGGTAGTGGCAAGCTGAAAGCAGCTGTCGAGCTGCCATAACCACCAGCATTTAAACCTACAGAGATATTAATATCAGCTGTTTTTGTCCCATCAGAATTATGAGGAACAACGAAGTCCTTTCCGTAGAAAAGAAAAGATGAGTTTGTACCAATATTGACAGGTACATTCAATGAATCGCTATTCCCATTTACTGTAACCGTAACAGGTGCTGTCACTCCCCAAAGACTAGCATAACTGTTAGTCCTAAGTCGTGCTTGCACGTTAACTGTAGAGCTATTGCTTGCTATATCTTGACTGTTCCAATCGGACCAGACTTCAAGCGTCATATTGTGGCCGTACTGTCCGCTAAAAATTGCTGTTGCCATATTAACCTCCTACGAATCTTACTACCAGCATATCTGCATCTGCTGGGTGTGTTTCAAAACGAAAACGTCCGATTTGAATAGTTTTTGTGAAAATACCGTTAGCAATGTTTAACGTACCTTGTGAGATGTACATTACCTCGCTACTTCCAGAGAACAAGCTGATTCTATCGTCACTAAACTTAGCATAAGCCGAACCGTCTTTTTTTCCGATGACTAGACCTTCATTTTGAAAGCTCATGTATGTATCAATTGCGTCCCAAACAACTTTTAAATTATCGACTTCATATCTAATCCCCAAGATTCGTTCTGAAGCGTCTTTCAAAGCTTGTTCCGATCTAGCTTTGTCTGCATCGTTAGCGTTAACGTAGTTTTGATAGGCTGTAATCCATTGATTAACAGTGTCAATGGTTGCCTTGGCTTCCATCTCGGCTTTGATAAGGTTGTTCTTTTCAGCCAACGCATTCAATTGGTCTTGAGTTAGAGCTTGGTCTGCTTTGCTGTCGATTTGTTCTTGTGTGTCTTCGTCCGCCTCTGAGTAGTCAGTGCTTATTGTCCCACGCTCTACCTTAGGGAAAGCTACCCAAACAGTTGCAGCGGTCCATATGTGTAAAATAGCTTCGTTTGTTGCGTTACTATTTTCTGGGGATATCAGCTGAAAGCTATAATAAGCCCAATCTGTCCCGATTGATAATTCTCTAGTTGGGCTGCGGAAGCCAGTTCGCCAGCTCATAGTCGTATTTGCAACCGTTGACTTAGCCCAGAAACTCATCATAACACTTTGGTTTTTCATTTCGTCAACGGCTCCAGTCCTGTCGTCTCCTCCAGTCCTAAAAGTTATTTTTTGATTGTTTCTAGTACCGTTAAACGTTGAAACAATCTTCAAGGTATTTGCGCCTTTGAAAGTTGTATTTTTGTCAATACTTGGAGCCAATTGACCTTGTGTTTGCGATTGGCTTGCGTCCATGTAATACGTTGAATATTGCTTTGTTAACTCAAAATTAAACTTTGAATTTAGAAAAAGATTCCGCCCACCAACCTGCACATTGGCTAACCTATCAACCCATTTGTATTTCGTTGGGTCTGTACTATCAGTTTGCGTGTAGTCGCTGTAATAGCCTTGATATTGCTGGTTATTATCGGTTAAACTGAAGTTAGTACCTTTATTGTCATCAGCATAAGCGAAGTGGATATATGGAATTTTCCCATCTTCTCCTTTTGGACCAGGAATACCTTGCGCGCCGTCAGAGCCTGCGATTGATAGGTTTACTGGCTGTGTAACTTCAAATGAGCCATCTGAGTAATATATATACTCAAATTTCCAGAGGTAGCGCTGTTGTTGTGTTGGTACGAGTGTAGCCATTGACCAACCAAGGTCTTCTGGCGCTGGAGACCAGTCAGTATACTCATTCCCGTATTCTACTTTAACTTTAGTTAAGTGCGCACTTCCAACTGGCTGCGTATTTTCTTTAATACCAAAACGAAAAGTTACATACGAAACATCCTGAAGTTCGCTAGCTGGAATTACAAACTTGTTATTCTGATAACCTTTGTAATTCTTAACAGCTATATCATCTGAACCAAAATAACTTACAAAATTTTTGACGAATAGTTCATTTGTCAGATAAACCGCAATCCCTTGTCCAGTTTTGACAGGTATTTTGACACCTCGAAATGAACTAAACGCATCACCTTTATTGGTTATAGCACCGAAATACGGGTCTGCGCCAGAGACTTTGAAACTAATCTCGCCAGTTGAAATATTTTGACTAAATTCGCTGATGTGATTTGTGCCTATAGAATTATTTTTAGATAAAGTGTATAGGTTTCTGTTTCCGCTCGGGGCTTCTGGCACGTCAGCGCTATTCGTTAGTTTGTAAAACGTCTCCTTTCTCGTCTCCGCTCGCTCCAGCAGGTTCGTCACTGTCAATTGATTTGACGCTATCAGCTTCATCTTCCACCTCACTTAATCTTTCGATTGTTGTTAAATATCCGTAAGTGTTCCAAACTTTCTCGATAGCTCCTGATTTTGTTTCAACATCAAAATTGACAACTTCAAGTTGTCCACCTAGTGTTAATTCAGCTCTAATCATATTCACACCTCCTAATTTTCAAAGACTTCGCATGTAAATACAGCTTTATCGCTAACGTTGCTTGCTGAAATGGCAATAGACTTACCAAGCTTGTACTGGTTTCCTGTTCCGCCAAAGTTAGCATCTAAAGTACCGTTTTTATCACGTCTTGACCATTTATATGTGTAATTTGTATTAGTACCGTCAACGTCTAATTCTTCTCCTTTGCGATAAAGTCGAGCTTTTAGCGTTGTTGAGCCAGTTGAATTCTTGAAAGTATCCCCAGCTGACGACTCTACTACAACTACAACAGGGTCTGAAAAGTCAAGAATTGTAGCAATTCCAATAGCTTTCTGCCCAGAAGTCCCGCCGTCTTGGTCAATACATACGACTTTAAATGTTTGGGAGTTAATGACCACGTCTGGAGTAACCGTTAAAATTCCTTGTGCGGTCGTGTTAGTATCTGCAGCAACGTTTGGAGTTTGACCAGTAGTGTTAGATGAGCACAAATGCCAACCGATTCCACCGTCTGCATCATAACCAGCCGAGCTTGAACCTGTTACTGCTGAATCAGCATAAAAGAATTTGAATTGTTTGTTACCACCTGAAAGCGCGTTACCTTTGTAAAGGTCAGCATTTACTGTCAAGTTTGCTGGCTGATTATTATAAAATGTATTACCTTTACCCGTATACACATTCAAAATAAGAGCTTGTTTACCAAGCTGAACAACCAATAAGTCAATAGTCGCACGAAAATCAACTTTCAACCCAGTAATTTGGTCAGTCCATGTACCAACAGCTTCGTAGCGTTTAGCGCCTGCACTGGCTGGTACATTTACTTTAGTATTCAATACTTCATTATACGTACCTGATAAATACTGGTTATCTGTGTTTGTAGTGCTTGTAATGGCCGTTTTAGTAGATCCGTTATATTCGTACCAAGAAACCTTACCAACCTGCCCCAAAATTGAGGTTGATTGACCTGCTTTGGTCAAGTTTAACGTTAATGTTTGAGGTGTACTTGTGTATGATGGGTTGTAAGTATTGGCTGTTTGGTCAAATACTTGTGTTGTTGTTTGACTTGCTGTGATAAATGCGCTTAAGACTGGCGCATCTGACAAGTCTGTGATTGTAATCTGTCCAGATGAAATAATTCCCATTTCTTAAAAACCTTTCTTGCTTCTTTTATTATTGTATCACATTAACCTAACGGTGCAACGTTACATTCAAATTGAGCACGCCTAAATACGTCTTGCTGCGTGATTTTGATTGTTTTAGTTGAATAACTATGCGTTTGATTCCAAATCACATCAGGCTCACCGTCAGCATCTGTCTTCGTCCAAATATAGCTGTAATCTTTGCCTTCTTGATCAATCTCTTT
>OGJE01000176.1_pt1 | contig 34947 bp, 34 predicted proteins | sample 1571981 | NCBI WGS metagenome assembly OGJE01 (sample SAMEA2582118, study PRJEB24529) | metagenome | biome: Human gut stool | place: China | collected 2011
TTTAAGTTGAACATTCTCGTAGAGAAGAATTAAATAGTTAGGAGTTAGAAGTTAGGAGTCAGGAGTTATCCGAAGCTACTTGCTTCTAACTTCTTTCCTTAAAACTCTAGTCTAATAATAACTTTTATAACAAAACAACGTCTATGACTAACGAAAAAGCACGTTATAGCGATGTAGAACTCGAGGAGTTCCGCGCTATCATTGAAGAGAAGTTAAAGGTGGCAAAGCAGACCTACCGTGACTGTATGGCTCAGCTCAACCACTCAGATAGTAATGATGTGGTAGATACATCACCAACCTACAAGGCTCTTGAGGAGGGCAGCGAGGCACAGAGCAAGGAGGAAATCATCCAGATGGCTCAGCGCCAGCAGAAGTTCATCAAGGGGCTGGAGGCTGCGCTGGTCCGCATTCAGAACAAGACCTATGGCATCGACCGCGAGACGGGCGAGTTGATTCCTAAGGAGCGTTTGCGTGCAGTACCTCATGCCACATTGAGTGTAGCTTCCAAGGAGGCTAGAAAGAAATAATAAATGGAGAAAAAAAGGAATTTACATATCGGCTGGCTCGTCACGGCAATGGTGGTTGTGCTGCTTATCATCGACCAATGGATTAAGCTGTACATCAAGACCCACTTTTGCCTTGGCGAGTCTGTTCGTGTTACAGATTGGTTTTTTATCGATTTCATTGAGAACAACGGAATGGCGTGGGGCATGTCGTTTATCGGCAAGTTCTGGCTCAGTCTGCTGCGCTCTGTAGCCATCGTCGCTCTCATTGTCTATCTCTATCGCATCATCAAGCGGGGTACGCATCGTCTGCTCTACATCATCCTCGTAGCCCTGGTACTTACGGGTGCCATCGGCAATATGATCGATTCGATGTTCTATGGTCTGATGTTCACTGCATCCTCGCCTTATTACGTATCCTATATGGTACCGTTCGGCGATGGCTATGCACCTTTCTTCATGGGTAAGGTCGTGGATATGTTCCGCTTCCCGTTCTTCGACTATACCTGGCCGGAGTGGGTACCTTTCTGGGGTGGTCAGCAGGGAACATTCTTCGATCCTGTATTCAATTTTGCTGATGCCTGCGTCAGCGTGGGTATCATCTCCATGCTGCTCTTCTGCCGCAAGGAACTGGAACAGCTCGGAGGAAGTAATAAGAAAAAGGAAGGGGAGAAGAAGGAGACTTCTGCTAATAAGGAAGATAAGAAATAGAAAGGAGGTATGAGAATGAAGAAGTTAATGATTTGTCTTGTGGCAGTGATGGCATTGCTTTTCTGCGTTTCATCCTGCAAGCCTTCCCTGCCTAGCGGCGTCTTGTCGAAGGGCAAGATGACGGATATTCTTTATGATTATCACCTGGCTCTGGCGATGGCACACATGGATGATAACGGCGACAAGGGACAGAGCCTGGCTTATCGCGAGGCGGTGCTCAGAAAACACGATGTCACCTCTGCCGAGTTTGATTCTTCCATGGTTTATTATATGCGTCATACCGAACTGCTGGAGGATGTGTATAAGGACCTGACCGACCGTTACAACAACGAGATTACAGCCATGGGCGGTAGTGCCAAGGAGGGAGGAGAGTTTGCTAATCTCTCCGCCACCGGCGATACGGCTAATGTATGGAATCTCGCTACATCGATGGTGTTCATGCCTGTGAAGCCGTTCAATAGTACCAGCTTCAATATCAAGGTGGATTCTACTTTCCATAAGGGCGACCGCCTGATGCTCGATTTCGATGCGCAGTTCATCTACCAGGATGGTATGCGCAATGGTGTTGCGATGCTCGCAGTGCAGTTTGGTAACGACAGTATTGCCCAGCGTACCATCATGATTCAGAGTACCCAGCATTATTCGGTGGAACTCTCTGATGCTGATTCACTTGGCATCAAGAGCGTGAAGGGATGCATCATGCTGATGAATGACGATAACGGCACGGGTGTCTCTTCTCAGACTACCTTGAAGCTGATGTTCCTGGAGCATATCAAGCTGATTCGCATGCATCCGCAGAAGCCTGTGGCATCGCCGGCAGGAAGCTCTCCATCGGTATCATCCGATAGTCTCCGAAAGGATAGTGCATCATCCTCTTCATCCTCATCAGGTGAAAAACCGGGAGAGCAGACCTTCGAGATGTCATCCCAAAAGCCGGTTCATCCTATCAGAATGCCGGATGGCAAACCGCTGAAGCCGCTCAGGGAAATGAAGCCGATGAAGGCAGAACCTCTTAAGACGAGATAGTGATGGAGGAGCTGAGAAGATGTGGTGCTCATACCGTGGTGCTTCCCGATGGCACCATCCTGCAGCAGGCAGTGGTGGAGATAGCCGAGGGTAGAGTAGTCAATTACTATGAGTTCCGTGAGGAGTTGCCTATGACCGAATGGCTGGGCGGAGAAATCAGGGTAGAGCGTGATGAGGAAGGCATCCTCTGCGCCCTATGGAACGGGAAAAGATTAAACAATAAACATTAAACAATAAACATTAATAATATGTTAAGCGTAGATCAATTAGAAGACAAGTTGATAGACTTGGCATTTGCTGAGGATATCGGTGATGGCGACCACACAACCTTGTGTTGCATTCCAGAGGACGCCATGGGTAAGAGCCATTTGCTCATCAAGGAAGATGGCGTTTTGGCAGGTGTAGAAATGGCTAAGAAGGTGTTCGCACGCTTCGATCCTACCATGAAGGTAGAGGTTCTGTTGCAGGACGGTACCCACGTGAAGAAGGGCGACATCGCTATGATCGTAGAGGGCAAGACCCGTTCGCTGCTCCAGACTGAGCGCCTCATGCTCAACATCATGCAGCGTATGAGCGGTATCGCTACCATGACCGCTAAGTATGTAAAGCGCCTTGAAGGTACCAAGACTCACATCCTCGACACCCGTAAGACTACTCCAGGTCTCCGTATGTTGGAGAAGCAGGCTGTGAAGATCGGTGGTGGTATGAACCATCGTATCGGTCTCTTCGATATGATTCTCCTCAAGGACAATCACATCGATTTCGCTGGCGGTATCGATAACGCCATCGACCGTTGCCATGCTTATCTCAAGGAGAAGGGGCTCGATCTGAAGATTGAAATCGAGGTTCGCAGCTTCGATGAGCTCGACCAGGTATTGAAGCACGGCGGTGTCAACCGTATCATGCTCGATAACTTCTCTGTGCCTGATACCAAGAAGGCAGTAGATATCATCGCTGGCAAGTATGAGACAGAGTCATCTGGCGGTATCACCTACGATACCATTCGCGACTATGCTGAGCAGGGTGTTGACTTTATCTCTGTAGGTGCCTTGACACACAGTGTGAAGGGTTTGGATATGAGCTTCAAGGCTTGTGATTAATATAAATAAAGGTATATTTTATGAATAAGATTTTTGCTTCAGCCCTGATGGCTGTAGCTATGTTGGGCAGTGTCTCTGAGGCTGAGGCCTGCAGCAACTTCATCGTGGGCAAGAAGGCATCAGTAGATGGTTCGGTGATGTGTTCTTACAGTGCCGACGACTACGGAATGTTCCAGTACCTCTGCCATTATCCTGCGGCTAAACATGCCAAGGGCGAGATGCGCAAGATTTTCGATTGGGACAGCAATAAGTATTATGGCGAGATTCCTGAGGCAGCCGAGACCTACAACGTAATCGGCAACATCAACGAGTGGCAGGTTACCATCGGCGAGACTACCTATGGCGGTCGTGAGGAGATGGTGGATTCTACCGGTATCATGGACTACGGTTCACTCATCTATGTAGCTCTCCAGCGCAGTAAGACGGCTCGCGAGGCTATCAAGGTGATGACCACCCTCGCCAATACCTATGGTTACAACTCTGGCGGTGAGACCTTCACCATCTGCGATCCTAAAGAGGCTTGGATCATGGAGATGATGGGTAAGGGTGCCGGTTCCAAGGGTGCTGTATGGGTAGCTCTCCGCATTCCGGATGATGCCATCTGTGCTCATGCCAACCAGAGCCGCATCGGCAAGTTCAATATGAAGGACAAGAAGAACGTGATGTATGCCAAGGATGTGGTTTCTTTTGCCCGCAGCAAGGGCTGGTTCAAGGGCAAGGATGCTGATTTCTCCTGGAAGATGGCGTATGCGAAGCCTGATTTCTCAGGTCGCCGTTTCTGCGATGCCCGTGCCTGGGCTATGCTGAACCACTTCTATGATATGAGCCCTTATCTGGATTGGGCACTCGGCAAGAATCCTGATGCGCAGGATATGCCTCTCTGGGTGGTTCCTAATAAGAAGGTGAGCGTTCAGGATGTTGAGAATGTGATGCGCGACCATTACGAGGGTACTCCTCTTTCTGTAGCCGATGGTTCTGATATCGGTGGCGGTATCTGGGAGATGCCATATCGTCCTACACCATTGATGTACAAGGTGGATGGCAAGCAGTATTTCAACGAGCGTCCTGTCAGCACCCAGCAGAGTGGTTTCGTATTCGTGAGCCAGATGCGTTCATGGTTGCCAAGAGAGATTGGTGGCGTGTTCTGGTTTGCCAACGACGATGCCAATATGGCTGCGTTCACTCCAGTATATTGCTCTATGACCGAGCGTCCTGAGTGCTACAATACTCCTGGAGCTGATGCCTTGCATTTCAGCAAGAAGAACGCATACTGGGTTTGCAACATGACCAGCAACATGGTGTATCCTCGTTACAGTCTGATGTTCCCAACCTTGAAGGAGGTTCGTGATAGCTTGGACAACAGCTATTTCGCTGCTCAGGCAGGTGTTGAGAAGAAGGCTCAGGAGCTTTATGCCCAGAACCCACAGGCTGCCGTGAAGTATCTCAACGACTACAGTGTTGAGAAGGCTCAGCAGATGTTGGGTCGCTGGAACCAGCTTTTCGAGTTCATGGTGGTAAAGTATAACGATATGATTATCAAGCCAACCGATAAGAATGGTACCTTCAAGAAGACTCCATATGGTTTGGGTGCTACTCCAGTTCGTCCTGGTTATCCAGAGAAGTTTGCCAAGCAGCTTGTCAAACAGAGTGGCGATAAGTTCCTGGTTCCTGAGGAGAAGAAATAAAACAAGAATCTCCCTATAAGTTCAGGTGTCTTTATCACCTGGCTTATAGGGAGATTTTGTATGTCGCTCCTTCAAACTTTACTTGGTGTCTAATGAGCTTTTCAATTTCTCAATATGCTTTAATGGCAACTCTTCCATCTTACGTGCAGATAGGAGATTGCCACGATGAAAGCATGGATGAGCATGAAGATAAAACATGCAAACTGAAATAGAAATAATGAGTCCATACGCTTCTTGAAATACTGGTTGTGATAAATAACTTTACAAGTTGAGCGTTGCGGAAAAAACTCTTAAGAGAAGCTGCCGTTTTCCTTAAGGAAAAATATATTTTCCCTTAAGGAAAAAAATAAAAATCCTTAAGGGAAAATTCTCAATCTCTTTTTCTCCCATTTTCCAGGCGTTTTCGTCTGATTCTCTCTTCCTTGAATATTGTTTACACGGATATTCCCCCAACCAGTATGTTTTGGCAGGTTGGGGGAATATTATGTGTTAAAATCACAAAAAAACTTTGTGTTGTCAGGGATTTGCTGTATATTTGCAGAACTAATTTAAAATATTAATGATTATGTCAACAACAGCAGCAAGAATCCCAACTTCGTTCAGGTTCCAAAGCAGTTTGCTGGAAGAACTGAAAGAAAAGGCTAAGGCTAGCAATCGCAGTCTTAACAACTATGTGGAAAGTCTTCTCATTAGTATTCTCCATCCTTCTGAAGTTGTAGAGGATAATACAATTGATGAAGAATTGCAGAAGAAGATTGATAAAGCAATGGATGAATATAAAAAAGGAGAGACTCTTCATTTTGAAAATTCAACCGAGATGAACGAATGGCTTGATTCTCTATGATTTAAAAAATAGATTATTCAAAAGATGCTACTAAAGTTATCAAAAAATGGAAAAAATCGAATAAGCCTCTTTTTGAAAAACTAAGAAAGGTTCTGAATAGTATAGCAGAAACACCTCGTGAAGGTATTGGGCATCCTGAGGCAATGAAAGGGGGAAACGATATAACTTATTCCCGCCATATTACAGCTCATGACAGAATTATATATAATGTTTTTGATGACATTATTACTGTAGTTGTAATTGAAGTAGAAGGTCACTATAATGACAAATAACTCGCAAATATAATCTCCCCATAAGCCAGGCTACAGAAGCCTGTGCTTATGGGGAGATCTTGTTTTATTGTGATAGCTTTGTGATGTCACAGAGTCGCTTTCCTATTTCGTATGTCTCTTCAGGAAGATGCTGTGGTCGATGCAGGCAGGGAGCTCTTCCTTATAGTGGGTAACCATGATCATCGTCTTGTTTTTTCGCTTGCAGAATGCCTCGATGATATCCTTTACCAGGCGGCGGTTTCTGTTGTCAAGACCATGAAGAGGTTCGTCGAGGATGAGGAGCTCGGGATCCTTCACGAAGGCACGTGCCAGAAGTACCAGGCGCTGCTCGCCACTTGACAGCTTCAGGAAACCACGATCTTCCAAACCCTCCAGACCGAATACCTTCATCCAGAAACGGCACTGGTCCATATCCTCTTCCTTAGGCTTTACATAGAGACCCACAGAATCGGTAAGACCGCTCGCCACGATGCGGATGGCTGGCATATCTCGCTGGTAGGAACGGTGAAGCTCTGGAGATACATAGCCGATATGCTTCTTGATATCCCAGATGCTCTCGCCACTGCCACGAGGATTGCCGAAGAGGGCTATGTCACAGGCGTAGCTCTGCGGATTGTCGGCACATACCAGACTGAGCAGGGTACTCTTGCCGGCACCATTCTGTCCGCTCAGCGCCCAGCGCTCACCATTGTTGACCGTCCAGTCGAGATCGTTGAGGATGATGCGCTCGCCATACTGGATGCGAACCTTGTTCATCTTCACCACTTCCTGACTGTGATATTCCCGGTCGCTATATGGCAGGTTGATGATGGCTTGTTCTAATTCTTCGCATAATACATGGGCAGGGATGGGGTTGCGCTGTGCCAGATATTCTTCCTTGGTAAGCTTAGGATATACCTTCATATCCTTCACTTCTACCACGTGGGTGATGAAGTCTGGGATGTCATCGCTCTTGCTCAATACGAGGATGATCTGCAGATGATGCTCGGTGGTGAGTGACTTGAGAAGCTCCTTGAGCTGGTCGCGGGTGTCGGCATCCAGACCGATGAAAGGATTGTCCATGATCAGCACGCGAGGCTCTGAGAAGAGGGTAGAGGCAAGCTTGAACTTGCGGAGCTCTCCACTGCTCAGCAGGATGGTGTATTTGTCGAGCAGGTGGTGCATGTGGAACAGCTCGTAGATGTGTTCCTGCAGCTGTCTGCGCTCCGGCGTATCTTCGCCAGCCATCTGATAAGCCTCTTCCAGCTTATCCTTGACGATAGGCGTGTTCTCATCTATTTCCAGCTGGTTCCAGCGCTGCTGCAGGAAGTAGGTGCGGTCGTTGTCGCCTCCGTAGGTATCACGAAAGGTGATATACTTGATATTGTCGCTCACCAGGGGCTTGGTACTAGGAGAAAAATCGTAATCAGGATCGTGCATCAACAGCGGGTGTCTGCCCACAAGGATGTCCACGAACATCGACTTACCTCCACCATTGGGACCTACGATAGCGATATGCTCGCCGTCGCATGCTTCGAAGTTAACTGGCTCAGCCATACGCCATTCCGGCATACGGGTTACGCCATTCTGAATACTGATAATCTTTTGCATCTCTCTTATTTTTTTTTGATATGATTGCGTGATAACAGGATGATATTTCCGGGCTGGGCTACTTGTGCGTGGTACGGTTGATAGCCGCCAGAAGCTTTGCTTGCGGCCCCGTCATGCCTGTACCTTTCTCTATTCGGCTGGCGTTCTTGGTAGCAAAATCCTTCCAGCTGCTATAGTGCTTATCGCCCGTTTCGGGTCTGCCCATCTGCAGGAAATGGCAGTAGGCAGCGCCCAGGGCATCGGTGGCATCCATGTATTTCGGCATCTCGTCTTCCCGGATGTTGAGCATGCGCTGCAGCATCGCCGCCACCTGCTCCTTGGAAGCCTGACCTTGTCCGGTAATCGCCATCTTGATTTTCAGCGGAGCGTACTCGTGGATGGGTACGTCGTGGTGGATGGCAGCAGCGATAGCCACTCCCTGCGCCCTGCCGAGCTTGAGCATCGACTGCACATTCTTGCCGAAGAAGGGAGCCTCTATCGCCATCTCGTCGGGCAGATAGGAATCGATGATGCCAGTCACCCGCTCGAAAATCCTGCCGAGTCGCAAGTAGGGATCTTTCTCCTTGCGCATATCGATGACGCCCATCACCACCAGTTCTGCCTTGTTGCCGATGACGCGTATCACGCCATAGCCCATCACGTTGGTGCCGGGGTCAATGCCCAGGATGATTTTCTCTGTGTTCGATTTCTTCTGAATCATCTGAATGCTGTATCTTCTGAATCCTTGGAATTCTGAATGCTGTATCTTCCTGAAACTATCGGTCCATGTATGGATTATGAGCCAATTCCTCGCCGATGCTGGTAGCCTCACCGTGGCCTGGCAGCACCTGTGTTTCATCCGGCAACATGCCGAGATGGCGCAGGCTGTTGATGATGCGGAACATGCTGCCGCCAGGGAAATCGGTTCTGCCGATTGAGCTCTTGAAGAGGGTATCGCCCGAGAAGAGTATGTGCTCTGCCTCGCAATAGAAGCATACGGAGCCGTTGCTGTGGCCCGGAGTCTCGATGATGGTGAATTCGTGATTGCCGAACTTGATTACCTCATCTTCCTCAAAGAAATGACCGATAGGAGGGAACTGGGTGTCGAGCTGCATCTGGTAGAATGTCTCTGCCTGATGAGCCAGACCCTTCATCAGCTTCTCATCACCCTGTGCCACTTCCGGCTTCAGTCCGAACTCCTGGTAGATGGTATCGTTGCCGAAATTGTGGTCGAGATGACCGTGGGTAACGAGGAGATGAACAGGCTTCAGATTGTTCTTTCTGATATACTCGGTAATCGCCTTGCGCTCTTCTGGATAGAAGACGCCGCAATCTATGATGACGCACTCGAGGGTGTCATCGCTGACCACGTAGCAGTTCTCCTGCAACATGTTGACTTGGAATCTTTCGATATGTAGCATTTTACTTTTTTCTTTAATTTAAGCAGGAACATAAACCAGCTGCTTGTCCTGGCTGAACCACTCCTCATCGAAGAAGGTGCTGAGAGGGGTGATTTCCGAAATCTTATAATACTGCTTGAGCTCCTCCTTCAGATTGCCGCCCTTGAGGCAGAGCAAACCGTTGGGCAGGGCATTCTGACCCGCCTTCTTGAAGTTCTTCTTGATGATCTTCATCAGGTCGGGCAACTGCATTACGGCACGGCTCACCACGAAGTCGTACTTGCCTTTCTCGTCCTCGCCGCGCAGGTGTTCAGCCACCAGGTTCTTGAGTCCGATAGCGCCAGCCACCTCATTGCACACCTTGATCTTCTTGCCGGTGCCGTCGATGAGCTTAAACTTGCACTCAGGGAAGAGGATGGCGAGCGGGATGCCCGGAAAACCACCGCCGCATCCGAAGTCGAGAATCTCTGAACCTGGGCGGAAGTTGATCGCCTTGGCAATAGCCAGAGAGTGGAGCACGTGGTGCTCGTAGAGGTTGTCGATATCCTTGCGGCTGATGACATTGATCTTGGCATTCCAATCGCGATACAGACCGTCGAGGGCAGCGAACTGCTTCTTCTGCTCGTCGGTGAGGTGAGGGAAATATTTCTCTATGATATTCATTCTATCTTGTTTTTGTTTCTTTCTATCTATATTTATTAATGTATATAAACCGATGCAAAGGTAGTGCAAATTGTAGATAAAACAAAATAAAATTAGCTTTTTTTGTATATTTAGTAGTTATTTCGGGGCTAGTTAGCAAAAAAATGTGTACCTTTGCACCCGAAAAAGATGTTAGATAGTATTTATTTAATATAAAAAGTAATGATAAAAGCAGCATTATTCGACTTAGACGGCGTGGTTTTCGATACCGAAAGCCAGTATTCCGTGTTCTGGGGAATGATAGGCAGGGAGTATCATCCGGAGATGCCTGACTTTGCGCTCCGCATCAAGGGACAGACCCTGGTTCAGATCTACGACAAGTACTTCTCTGATGATGCCACATTCGCTCATATTGATGGATACACCGATTACAAGTCGGAACAGGCTAAGATAACAGCCCGGCTCGATGAGTTTGAGCTGAATATGTCGTTTCCTTACATTCCCGGATTCGAAACTTTCCTGAAAGATGTAAAGGCGCATGGTGTGAAGTGCGCTGTGGTGACGAGCAGCAATCTGCAGAAGATGGAGCAGGTGTATAAGCATCATCCTGAGTTCAAGACCAATTTTGACCGCGTGCTCACCAGCGAAGATTTTGTCAAGAGCAAGCCGGATCCAGACTGTTATCTCAAGGGTGCTGCCTGCTTCGGAGCAAAGCCGGAGGAATGCGTAGGTCTGGAGGACAGCTTCAACGGACTGAAGGCAGTGAGAGCTTCGGGTGCATTTACCCTCGGACTCGCTACTACCAATTCTGCAGAGAGCATCCAGCCATACAGCGACTATGTGATAGCCGATTATAATGGATTCGGATACGATGACCTGGAGAAGATTGTAGAAACTTTTAAGTAAACACAATTATATGGGATATTTATCTACAGACAAAAAGAAAATCACAACCAAGACCTACGCCGAAATGAAGGCGGCAGGTGAAAAGGTTACGATGCTTACTGCCTACGATTTCACTACCGCAGGCATCATCGATGCAGCTGGCATCGATACCATCCTGATAGGTGATTCGGCTAGCAATGTGATGGCTGGAAATGCTGATACATTGCCTATCACCGTAGATCAGATGATTTACCACGCACGCAGTGTGGCCCGCGCCTGCAATCATGCACTCGTGCTCTGTGATATGCCTTTCGGCAGCTATCAGGTTTGCAAGGAGGATGCCTTGCGCAATGCCTGCCGAATGATGAAGGAGACTGGTGTGGATGCGCTGAAGCTGGAAGGTGGCGTGGAGATTCTGGATACTGTTCAGGCACTCATCAATGCCGGTATTCCTGTTTGCGGCCATCTCGGACTTACTCCTCAGAGCGTGAACAAGTTTGGTGGTTACGGCATCCGTGCCAAGGAGGATGCAGAGGCAGAGAAGCTGATCAGCGATGCTAAAGCTCTGGATAAGGCTGGCTGTTTTGCCATCGTTCTGGAGAAAGTTCCTGCCAAACTGGCGGCTGAAGTTTCACGTCAGGTAAACGCTGTAACTATCGGTATTGGAGCTGGTAACGGTTGTGATGGACAAGTGCTGGTTTATGCTGATGCGCTCGGTATGACCCAGGGCTTCAAGCCAAAATTCCTGCGTCATTTTGCCCAGGTAGGCGAGGAGATGCAGAAGGGAGTAAAGGCTTATATCGACGCCGTGAAGAGCGTGGAGTATCCAAGCGCAGAAGAGAGCTACTAAGATGGATACGCAAAATACCCCGGTACATTTTAATCTGTGGCACCGTGACTTCTGGCGTCTCTGCTTCGCCAATCTCTTCCTGATGACGAGCATCTATATGCTCCTCCTGAGCATACCTTATTTTATGGCTAAGGAGGGATATTCCGTTACTCAGATTGGCGTGGTTTATGCTGCTTATGGCTTGGGCATCTTTCTTTTGGGTGGCTTCTGCTCCTATCTGGTGCAGCGCTATCGCCGCAATCGGGTATGCCAGATATCCATCCTGGGTGTGGCAGTCAGTCTCGTCATCCTTTATTATCTGGAAACCTTCTGGAATATCAAGGTGGGCTTCGAGATGCTGGTGGTGATGCGTCTGATTCAGGGCGCTTTCCTGGGTTTGGCAGAGATGTCGCTGGCGAGTACGCTGATTATCGATACCTGTGAATCTTTCCAGCGTACAGAGGCGAATTATATCACCTCCTGGTTTGCCCGCTTTTCCATTGCGGTAGGTCCATTGCTGTCGCTTCTGGTCTATCATGTCTTCAGTATGAAAGTCGTTTTTCCTGTAGCCTCGGTATTGGCATTGGTTGCCTTGGTGCTGGTTTCCAGAGTGAAATTCCCGTTCAAGGCTCCGTCAGAAAACGTGTCACTCATCAGTAGCGACCGCTTTTTCCTGCCTCAGGGATTTCCGCTGTTCGTCAATATTGTATGCATCATGGTGATACTGGGCTTCTATCTGTCGCAGCCTCATTCTCTCACCGTCTATGTGATGTTTTTTTGCGGACTGTTTCTGGCATTGGTGGCTGAGAAATACGTTTTTGCTGATGCAGAGCTGAAGAGTCAGGTAATCGTGGGACTGATATTGATCGCAGCAGCAGAATTTGTTTCCTTAAGCGATCAGAGCTTTGCCGAAGAGATGCTTGTACCTGCCTTGCTTGCCTTGGGAGTGGGCATCATCGGAAGCCGATTCCTGCTTTTCTACATCAAGCTTGCCAAGCATTGCCAGCGTGGCACCAGTATGAGCTCCTTCTTCCTGGCGTGGGAACTGGGGTTGAGCTTAGGAATCGGATTGGGCTTCTGGCTAATAAAGGACGTGTATCAGAAGTCTCCTGATGTGGATATGGCGATATTGAATCCAGTGTATAATGAACTTGTGTATCCAGCTTTCGGATTGACAGTGGTTTCTCTTCTGATGTATAATTTCCTAGTACATCCATGGTATATGAAGCATCGCAATCGCTGATGCTTCGTGTGCCTGCTTTATTAAAAGTTTCTAAAAATAGCGTTTGTGAAACTTTTTTAATATAATTTAGTTAGCTTTATTCGCTTTTGTGCTCATAATTGAGTACTTTTGCGTTTGATTTGAGGACGGAGGGCATTTTGGAAGTGCCCTTTGTTCTGTTTTTAGAATGAATTAAACGTAAAATTGATATAAGATTATGGCAGAAGCTATTGATATCCGTGAGTTGAATATCCGGATTGAACAACAGAGTCAGTTCGTTACCAACCTGGTAATGGGCATGAACAAGGTCATCGTAGGTCAGAAGCACCTCGTTGACTGTCTCCTTATCGGTCTTCTCTCTGATGGTCACATTCTCCTGGAAGGTGTACCGGGTCTGGCGAAGACTCTTGCAATCAAAACATTGTCACAGTTGATTAGTGCAGACTATAGCCGCATACAGTTTACACCCGATTTGTTGCCTGCCGACGTGATCGGTACGCAGATCTATTCGCAGAAGGATGAAGCCTTCCATGTGAAGCGAGGACCTGTGTTTGCCAACTTCGTCCTGGCAGATGAGATCAACCGTGCTCCAGCCAAGGTGCAGAGTGCCTTGCTCGAGGCGATGCAGGAACATCAGGTAACCATCGGCGACCAGACTTTCCATTTGCCTAATCCATTCCTGGTGATGGCTACCCAGAACCCGGTAGAGCAGGAGGGTACCTATCAGTTGCCTGAGGCTCAGGTGGACCGTTTCCTCCTCAAGGTTGTCATCGATTATCCTACCATCGAAGAAGAGAAGCTCATCATCCGTGAGAACATCCAGGGCGGTCTGCCTACCGTGACTCCGGTTACTACAGCCGAGGAAATCCTGAAGGCTCGCAGCATCGTCAACGAGGTGTATATCGATGAGAAGATTGAGCAGTATATTGCCGACATCGTCTTTGCTACCCGTTATCCAGACCGTTACGGCCTGGGCGAATTGAAGGATATGATTACCTTTGGCGGCAGTCCTCGTGCCAGCATCTCACTTGCCAAGGCAGCCAGAGCCTACGCCTTCATCAAGCACCGTGGTTACGTGATTCCTGAGGATGTGCGTGCCGTGGCTCACGATGTGCTCCGCCACCGCATCGGTCTTTCTTACGAGGCAGAGGCAAGTGAAATCACCAGCGAGGAAATCGTCAGCCGAATCATCAACAAGGTGGAAGTGCCTTGATGAACTAAGTGAAAAGTGAAGAATTCACTTGCTTCACTAATCATAAAGTTCAATGTTCAAAATTCAAAGTTCAAAGTAAATAAAGTTGGATACACAAGATATCTTAAAGAAAGTTCGGAAGATCGAGATCAAGACTCGCGGATTGAGCCAGAACATCTTCGCCGGCCAGTATCATTCTGCCTTCAAGGGTAGGGGAATGGCCTTTGCCGAGGTGCGCGAATATCAGTATGGCGACGACGTGAGAGACATCGACTGGAATGTGACGGCTCGCTTCCATCGCCCTTTCGTCAAGGTCTTTGAAGAAGAGCGAGAGCTTACCGTGATGCTGATGGTGGATGTGAGCGGTTCGCTCGATTTCGGTACCATGCGCCAGATGAAGCGCGACCTGGCTACCGAGATAGCTGCAACCCTTGCCTTCAGTGCCATCCAGAACAACGACAAGATAGGTGTCATCTTCTTTTCCGACAGAATAGAGAAATATATCCCTCCCAAGAAGGGACGCAAGCATATCCTCTACATCATTCGTGAGATGCTCGACTTTCATCCCGAGAGTCAGCGTACCGATATCGGATGTGCCCTGGAATACTTCACGAGGGTGATGAAACGCCATTGCACGGCTTTCGTCATCAGCGACTTCTACGATAGCAAGGACTATCAGCACCAGCTGCAGATAGCCAACCAGAAGCACGATGTGGTGGGAATACAGGTGTATGATCCGCGTGCCAAGCAGCTGCCCGACGTGGGACTGCTCAAGGTGATGGATGCCGAGACGGGACACGAGATGTATATCGATACCAGTTCTAAGAAATTGAGAGTGGCTCACACCCAAAACTGGTTGCGACAGCAGGAGAATCTGCGACAGCTCTTTGCCAAGAGCAAGGTAGATTGGACTTCGGTAGCCACCAACGAGGACTTCTCGAAGGCGCTCCTGATGCTGTTCAAACAGAGAGGCTAAAGTAAGATAACATGAAAATAAAGAATATCATATTGACGATGGCGCTGATGGGTTGCTCTACGCTGGCTTTCGGGCAGACCGTGGAGCAGCGCATGGATTCCCTGCAGCTGCTTATCGGACAGCAGACCATCCTGCACCTCAAGGCTACAGCCCGGAAGGGTGCCAGAATTGTGCTGCCATCCTTCAAGCCTCAGGACCAGATTGTACCTGGTGTAGAGGTGGTGGAGCAGAGCAAGGGCGACACGATGCAGATGGGTGATGACCGCATCCAGGTGAGCCGCGACTATACGCTTACCTCTTTCGATGAGAAGGTGTATGTGGTTCCTGCACTCGATGTGAAGATCGACGGCAAGAGCTATCACGGAAATCCGTTGGCGCTGAAGGTGCTCACCGTTCCGGTAGATACGGTGCATCCTAACCAGTTCTATCCGGCAAAGGGTGTACAGGATAATCCTTTCGAATGGAGTGAGTGGAGCTTCGCCTTCTGGTTGAGTCTGCTGATGATTATCATCTGTTGTGCAATGATTTATCTCCGCAATCGTCTGAAGAAGAACAAGCCTATCATCGCCCGCATCCGCATCGTGAAGAGGGTGCCTGCCCATGAGAAGGCGCTGCGTGAAATCAATGACATCAAGCATCATCATACCAGTGCCAGCCAGGAGACTCAGAAAGAGTACTACACCCAGTTGACCAATACGCTGCGTGCCTATATCGTGAGCCGCTTCGGATTCAATGCGATGGAGATGACCAGTGGAGAAATCATCGAGCACCTGCGTGCTTCGGGCGACCAGAAAATGATAGACGAGCTGAGAATGCTCTTCTCCACCGCCGACCTGGTGAAGTTTGCCAAGTACGAGATTCCGATGAACGAGAACGATGCCAACCTGGTGAATGCCATCAATTTCATCGACCAGACGAAGACCGATGAGCAGCCTAAGGAGGAGAAGATTGTTCCAACGCTCAGCACCGAAGACCAGAAGTCGCAGCAGCAGCGCCGACTCATCAAGACCCTGCTCTGGGTGGGCGGCATCAGCGTAGTTGCCATCTTCGGCTACATCGTTTATCAGGTAGCGATGCTCGTGATGTAAATGTCATCAGGCTCGGAAATCCAGAGCCGGTGATGCAAACAATAAAAAGAAATTAAGAAATGGAATTTGCAAGTAAAGCATATTTTCTGCTGCTCCTGCTGCTGATACCTTATATATTATGGTATTTCCTGGGCAGGAAGAAGAGCGAGCCTACGATGCGCATGAGTGATACACGAATCTATCAGTATGCTCCCAAGAGCATGCGCGTCAGACTCATCCATCTGCCGATGGTGCTGAGATGTATCTGCTTCGTGCTCATCGTCATCGCCATGGCCCGTCCGCAGACCCACTATTCCTGGGACAACAAGACCGTAGAAGGTATCGATATCATGCTTGCCATGGACGTATCAACCTCTATGCTTGCCGAGGACCTGAAGCCAAACCGTATGGAGGCGGCGAAGGATGTTGCCACTGAGTTTATCTCAGGCCGTCCTACCGACAATATCGGACTCACCATCTTTGCCGGCGAGGCTTTCACGCAATGTCCGATGACCACCGATCATGCCAGTCTGCTCAGACTCCTGCACGACACCCGCACCGATATTGCGGCTCGCGGACTCATCGACGACGGTACCGCTGTGGGTATGGGACTTGCCAACGCCGTGACCCGACTCAAGGATTCCAAGGCAAAGAGCAAAGTGGTAATCCTGCTCACCGACGGTAGTAACAACATGGGTGACATCTCGCCTATGACCGCTGCCGAGATAGCCAAGAGCTACGGCATCAGAGTCTATACCATCGGTGTGGGAACCAACAAGGTGGCGCCTTATCCGATGCCTGTGGCAGGAGGCGTGCAGTATGTCAATATCCCGGTGGAAATCGATACCCAGACGCTGCGCGACATCGCTCAGACCACCGATGGAAACTTCTATCGAGCTACGAGTACAGCCGAGTTGAAGAAGATCTACAAGGACATCGACAAGTTGGAGAAGTCTAAGTTTAATGTGAAGCATTTTGCCAAGCGTTATGAGGCCTATCAGCCTTTTGCCCTGGGTGCACTCCTGGTACTGCTCCTGGAGATATTGCTCCGCCTCACTTGGTTCAGAAGAATTCCCTGATGAAAGAGGAGTTTAGACAAAATAGATTATAACATCATATAAATATGTTAAGATTTGAAGATCCTACGTTTCTCTGGCTGCTCTGGCTGATACCGGTGCTCATACTGGTTCGTCTGGTAGGCTGGAGAAGGCGAAAGGCTAAGCTGAAAAGATTGGGCGATCCGGAACTGCTCAAGCAGTTGATGCCCGACATTTCCAAATACCGTCCTACGGTGAAGTTTGTGCTGATGCTTGCTGCCTTGGCACTTGTCATCGTGATGGTGGCTCGCCCTCAGATGGGAAGCAAGATTTCTCACGACAAGCGTAATGGCATCGAGACGATGATCTGTCTCGATATCTCCAATTCCATGCTTGCCGAGGATGTGGCTCCTTCCCGTCTCGACAAGAGCAAGATGCTGATAGAGAATCTGGTAGATAACTTCAGCAACGACAAGATCGGACTGATTGTCTTTGCAGGCGATGCCTTCGTGCAGTTGCCTATCACCAGTGATTATGTATCGGCAAAGATGTTCCTGCAGAATATCACACCGGGGCTGATCCAGACTCAGGGTACCAATATCGGCGATGCCATCTCGCTTGCCACCAAGAGTTTTACCCAGCAGGACAATGTGGGTAGAGCCATCATCGTGATTACCGATGGTGAGAACCATGAGGATGGTGCCAAGGAGGCTGCCGAGATTGCCCAGAAGAAGGGCATCAACGTGTTCATTCTCGGTATCGGTAATACCAAGGGTGCTCCTATCCCGATGGGCGATGGCTCTTATCTGAAGGATCATGCAGGCAATACCGTGATGACTGCCCTCAACGAGCAGATGTGCCGCGAACTGGCGCAGGCTGGCAAGGGTCAGTATATCCATGTGGATAATACGAGTGATGCAGAAAAGGCATTGAATGATGACCTTACCAAGTTGCAGAAGGGAGATATGACCAGCGTGATATACAGTGCCTACGATGAACAGTTTCAGGCTGTGGGCATTCTCATCATCCTCCTGCTCATCATCGAGGTCTGCATGCTGGAAGTAAAGAATCCGTTGCTCAGGAACATCAAGTTCTTCAAAAGGGATTCCTTGAAGCTGCCGAAATAAAGCAGCTTCATAAGTCTGGGCTGTCACCTATTCGCCCTGAAAGGGCAGAAACTCTTAGCCCAGGGCATCGCCCTGGGTAAAGCGAGTAGTAGCAAGGCGCCCTGAAAGGGCAAAAGCTTTAAAATATAGATGTAAAAATGAAGTATATACATTATATAATAGTAACAGTGGCAATGTTGCTGGTGGGTACGGCACAAGTCGGAGCCCAGACTGATCGCAACCTGATCCGTCAGGGCAATCGTGCCTTCAAATCTCAGAAATGGGCAGTGGCAGAAACCCAATATCGCAAGGCTATCTCCAAGAATCAGAAGAATCCACAGGCGATATACAATCTTGGTTGTGCGCTCATGGCGCAGCAGAAAGACTCCATGGCGATACAGCAGTTTACCAATGCTGCCCAGTTGGAAACCAACCGCCTCCGCCGTGCAGCCAGCTATCACAACATGGGCGTGATCATGCAGAACCACCGTGAATATGCCCAGGCCATCGAATACTACAAGATGGCGCTGAGATGCAATCCACAGGACAATGAGACCCGTTATAATCTTGCCCTCTGCAAGAAGTTGCTCAAGAACAATCCGCAAAACAAGGATAAGAACAAGAACAACAAGGATAAGAACAAGGACAAGAACAAGAAGGATCAGAATAAGGACAAGAACAAAGACAACAAGGATAAAAACGACGATAAGAACAAAAACGACAAGAACAAGAATAAGAATAACAAAAATAATCAGAACCAAAACCAGCCGAACCAGGACAAGATGAGCCGCGAGAATGCCGAGCAGCTCCTGAATGCCGCCGTTCAGCAGGAGCAAGCCACCAAGCGCAAGTTGCAGAAGGCGATGAGCCAGCCACGCAGGAAGGCTTACGACAAGAATTGGTAAAAGATTAGATGAGATAAAAATACGATTTACATATAATATTTAGCTATTATTTAAGATACGATATGAAAAGAATAGGTTGGTATTTGATATTGCTGATATGCTTGCTAGGCTACCAGGTGCATGCGGTGGCCCAGCATATCTCCGTGTCGGCTCCATCGCACGTAGCGGCTGGAGAAAACTTCCGTGTCGCCTATACCATCAACACCCGTGATGTAGAGGAATTCAGAATGGGTGCAGTGCAGGATGGACTCGAAGTCATCGCAGGCCCTTACACATCTTCGCAATCCAGTTATCAGATGATCAACGGACATACCTCGTCCTCTTCATCTGTAACCATCACCTACACCCTTTATGCGGCAAAGAATGGTACCTTCAATATTGGTTCTTCCCACGCCATCGTGGATGGTAGGAACCTGGCTTCTCGCGCCGTGAAGATTACGGTGTCGGGGCACGCCCAGCATACCAACGGCGCTCCTAGCATGCACGGACAGAATAGCTACGACCAACCTCGTATGCGTACCGCAGGCTCTGCCATCTCAGGCAGCGACCTCTTCATCAAGGTGTCTGCCAACAAGAAGAGAGTACACGAGCAGGAACCTATCCTGCTTACCTACAAGGTATATACACAGGTGGAACTCACCCAGCTGGAAGGCAAGATGCCAGACCTGAAGGGATTCCACAACCAGGAAGTACCTCTGCCACAGCAGAAGACCTTCCATACCGAAATGGTGAACGGTCGCCCTTACAAGTGCGTTACCTGGAGCCAGTATGTGATGTATCCTCAGATGACCGGTAAGCTGGAGATTCCTTCCATCACCTTCAAGGGCATCGTGGTACAGCAGAACCGCAATGTCGATCCTATGGAGGCCTTCTTCAATGGCGGATCCGGATATGTAGAGGTAAAGAAGGACATCAAGGCTCCGGGTATCACCCTGCAGGTAGATCCGTTGCCTCAGCGCCCTGCCAACTTCTCGGGTGGAGTAGGTAAGTTCAATATCTCTGCTTGTCTTGACAAGAAGGAAATCAAGGCAGGCGAACCGATCACGCTCCGTGTGATTGTGGGAGGTATCGGAAACCTCAAGTTGCTTAAGCAGCCAGTAGTGAATTTCCCGAAGGATTTCGACAAGTATGATGCCAAGGTAACAGATAAGACCCGACTCACCGCCAATGGAGTGGAGGGTAATATGATCTACGATTTTCTGGCTGTTCCTCGCAATCAGGGCAGCTATACCATTCCAGCCGTGGAGTTCACCTATTATGATACCAGCAAGAATGCGTATAGGACCATCAAGACCCAACCTTTCACTCTGAACGTGGAGAAGGGAGATGGTTCAACATCCGAGTCGGCTGACTATACCAGCAAGGACAAGGATATCCATACCATCAAGTTGGGCAAGACCTCACAGCATCAGGCAGATGATATGTTCTTCGGAAGCTTCGGCTACTGGACCAGTCTGCTCATTCCGCTCATCGCCTTCTTCGTGCTGTTGGTGGTATTCCACCGCAGAGCCATCGAGAATGCCGACATCGTGAAGAAGCGCTCCAACAAGGCGGGCAAGATAGCCACCAAACGTCTGCGCATGGCCAACAAGCTGATGCTGCAGGGCAAGCAGGGCGAGTTCTATGATGAGGTGATGCGTGCCCTCTGGGGATATATGAGCTACAAGCTGAACATGCCGGTAGAGCAGCTCTCTCGTGAGAATATCCGTGAGAAACTCATCGCCCACGATGTGGACGATGTTACAATACAGAAGTTTACTTCCGCTCTCGATGAGTGCGAGTTCGAGCGTTATGCTCCAGGCGATCCTGCCGGCAATATGAACCGTACCTTCGAATCGGCAATGACAGCGATTATGGAAATAGAAAATGCAATCAATGCGACTCGCAAGAACGCCAAGAAGCATCCTGCCGGATATTCCTTCGTATGGCTGCTCCTGGCGATGCTGGGCTTCGGCGCTTCTCCGGTATCGGCAATCACCAAGAACAATGCCGATACGGAATACCAGAAGGGCAACTACCAGCAGGCTATCCGCGACTACGAAGAGCTGCTCAAGAATGGTGCCTCTGCCGAGATTTACTACAATCTCGGCAATGCCTACTATCGTACAGACAATATCACCAAGGCGGTGCTCAACTATGAGCGTGCCCGCCTGCTCTCGCCTGGAGATGAGGACATCAACTTCAATCTCCAGTTTGCACGCAGCAAGACTATCGACAAGATTACCCCGGTAAGCGAAATGTTTTTTGTTACCTGGTATAAGGCGCTGGTCAACTTCACGAGTGTAGATAACTGGGCGAAGACTGGCATCATCTCCATCATCATGGCGCTGCTGCTCGTGCTGCTCTATCTCTTCGGTCCGCACATCCTGATGCGCAAGATCGGCTTCTTTGGCGGTATCGGCTTCTTCCTCGTCTTCCTGCTGAGCAATCTCTTTGCCTATCAGCAGAAGCAGGCGCTCGACAACCGCAAGGGTGCCATCATCATCTCACCTTCCGTGAACATCAAGAAGACGCCTGCCAAGACCAGTACCGATCAGTTTGTACTCCACGAGGGTACCCGTGTAGATATCATCGACAAGGGAATGACCGACTGGCGTGGCATCCGCGTAGGCGATGGAAGAGAAGGATGGATTGAGACCAAGCATCTCGAGGAAATCTAGGAGAATGAAGTGGATGGAGCGTCAGACACTGATATCATTCTACATCAACATTAAATATAAAACAATAAGTAAATGGATTTTAGTTCGATACAAGATATTGACTTTCAGATACTGCAGTGGTTCAACGGCAGTAACAATGTGATTCTCGACCAGTTGGTGATGGCACTTACTTCGGGTTTCACCTGGATACCGCTCTATCTTGTACTCTTTATCATCGTGATGCGCAATAATGAGACAATCGGGCAGATTGGTCTTATTGTAGGCTGCGCATTCCTGTGCATTCTTTTTGCCGATGGCATTGCCGAGGGAATCATCAAACCGCTTGCGGCCAGATGGCGACCTTCCAACGATCCGCTGGTAAAATATTCCGTACAGGTAGTGGATAATCTTCGTCTGAAGGACTACAGTTTCTGTTCGGCGCATGCAGCCAACACCATGGCGATAGCCGTGTTCTTCTCGCTGCTTGTAAGGAGCAGGATGCTCACCTTCACCCTGATAGCATGGTCGCTGGTGAACTGCTGGACCCGTCTCTATCTGGGCGTTCATTATCCGCTGGACATCGTTTGCGGCATGCTGCTGGGCATGGTGGTTGGTACGCTGGTATATCTTTTCTTCCATCGTATGTACCGGCGTATGTCACCGGAAATCAAGTATGTTTCGAATCAATATACCAGTACGGGATATGATTGCGATGACATCGATATGATTATGACCGTCCTGATGCTCACCCTCGTATATGTCATCCTGCGTGCCGTCGTTCTGATGATGGGATTATAGTAGTATAATAGCCTTTTCTGAAAAAAGGCAAATCATATAGTTCAAAGTTCAAAGTTCAAAGTAAATAATGGATACAAAACATATTAAGATTAGTGATTATAATTACGATTTGCCAGATGAGCGCATCGCCAAGTTTCCTATCTCACAGCGCGACCACAGTAAACTGCTGGTCTATAAGCATGGTGAGGTAAGCGACGATGTATTCTTCCATCTTCCCGACTATCTGCCAAAGGGTGCCATGATGGTATTCAATAATACCAAGGTAATCCAGGCGCGCATGCATTTCCGCAAGGAGACGGGAGCACTCATCGAGGTGTTCCTGATGGAACCTGCTGCACCTACCGACTATGAGCTGATGTTCCAGACATCGGGTCACTGCTCATGGCTCTGTATGATTGGTAACCTGAAGAAATGGAAAGAGGGAAGCCTGAAGCGCGACTTCGAGATCAAGGGTCATCAGCTTACCCTCTCTGCTACCATGCGCCGTGGAGATGCGCTCAGCACAGAGGCGGCTGAAATGGTGGCTAAAGGTGGCGGCACCAACTACTGGGTGGATTTCGACTGGGACAACGAGCATGTTTCCTTTGCCGAGATTCTCGAAGCAGTGGGAGAGTTGCCTATCCCTCCTTATCTGAACCGCAAGACAGAAGAAAGTGACAAGACCACTTATCAGACCGTATATTCCAAGATCAAGGGTAGTGTGGCTGCCCCAACAGCCGGTCTGCATTTCACCGATGCGGTGCTCCAGGACCTGGATGCGCATGGCATCGACCGTGAAGAGGTAACCCTTCATGTAGGAGCGGGAACCTTCAAGCCGGTGAAGAGTCTTGAGATAGAAGGTCATCAGATGCATACTGAATATATCGTGGTTCATCGTCGCAGTCTGGAGAAGCTCATCAAGCACGAGTGCCAGGTCATCGCCGTGGGAACCACCAGTGTGCGCACCATCGAGAGTCTCTACTATATGGGCGTGCATCTCATCAAGCATCCTGAGGCAAGTGAAGAGGACCTGCATGTAAAACAGTGGGATCCATACGAGCTGTCGGCAGATGGCAATCTGGTGGATGACATCACTCCGGTGCAGGCTATCCAGGCAATCGTCGATTATCTCGACCGCAACGGATTGGAAGCCCTTCACTCCAGCACGCAGATCATCATCGCTCCAGGTTATACCTATAAGATAGTGAAGATGCTGGTAACCAATTTCCATCAGCCTCAGAGCACCCTGCTTCTCCTGGTGAGTGCCTTCCTGCATGGTGATTGGAAGAAGGTATATGATTATGCCCTCTCTCATGATTTCCGATTCCTGAGCTACGGAGATTCCTCCCTGCTCATTCCGTAACTTGATTTAAAAGTTATAAATGAAAATGTAATGTCGCCCTGAAAGGGCAAAAGCTTCAATAATATAAAAAAACAAATAGATGATTTCAGTAGAAGGACTGAAAGTAGAGTTTGGCGTAAAGCCACTTTTCAATGATGTAAGTTTCGTAATCAACGACCGCGACCGCATTGCCCTGGTAGGCAAGAACGGTGCCGGCAAATCTACGATGCTGAAGATTCTCTGTGGCTTGCAGAAGCCAACCTCCGGCGTAGTGGCTATCCCTAATGAAACCACCATCGGCTATCTGCCTCAGGTGATGAAACTGCAGGATGATACCACCGTGAAGCAGGAAACCCGCAAGGCTTTCGCCCACAATACCGAGATGAAGGCGCGCCTCGACAAGATGCAGCAGGAAATGGCTGACCGCACCGACTACGAGAGCGAGAGCTATGCCCAGCTCGTGGAGAAATTCACCCAGGAACATGATCGCTATATGATGATGGGCGGTGAAAACTACGAGGCGGAAATAGAGCGCACGTTGAGCGGTCTGGGTTTTACCCGTGAAGATTTCGACCGTCCTACCCGGGAGTTCTCCGGTGGATGGCGTATGCGTATCGAGCTGGCAAAGATCCTGCTCCAGAAGCCGGATGTGCTCCTCCTCGATGAGCCTACCAACCATCTTGATATCGAGAGTATCCAGTGGCTGGAGCAGTTCCTGGCGCAGAGTGCCAAGGCGGTGGTGCTGGTAAGTCACGACCGTGCCTTTATCAATAATGTAACCAACCGCACCCTGGAGATTACCTGCGGCAGGGTAGAGGATTACAAGGTGAAATACGATGAGTATGTGGTACTTCGTGCCGAGCGCCGCGAGCAGCAGCTCCGTGCCTACGAGAACCAGCAGAAGGAAATAGCCGATATCAAGGATTTCATCGAGCGTTTCCGCTATAAGCCTACCAAAGCTGTACAGGTGCAGAGCCGCATCAAGCAGTTGGAGAAAATCGTTCCTATCGAGGTGGACGAGGTGGATACCAAGCAGATGCATCTCAAGTTCCCTCCTTGTCTCCGTAGCGGCGATTATCCGGTCATCTGCGATGAGGTGAGAAAGGATTATGGCGATCATACCGTCTTCGACCATGTGACCCTTACCATCAAGCGTGGCGAGAAAGTGGCATTCGTAGGTAAGAACGGCGAGGGTAAATCTACTCTGGTGAAGTGTATTATGGGCGAGATTCCTTTTACGGGCAATCTCAAGATAGGTCATAACGTGCAGATTGGTTATTTTGCACAGAACCAGGCACAGTTACTCGACGAGAATCTTACCATTTTCCAGACCATCGACAATGTGGCTACCGGTGAGATGCGCCTCAAGGTGAACGATCTGCTGGGTGCCTTTATGTTTGGTGGCGAAACTTCCGAAAAGTATGTCAAGGTGCTGAGTGGAGGAGAGCGCAGTCGTCTGGCGATGATCAAGCTCCTGCTCGAACCGGTGAATCTCCTGATTCTCGATGAGCCTACCAACCATCTTGACATGCAGTCGAAGGATGTGTTGAAGGAAGCCATCAAGGCATTCGACGGCACCGCCATCATCGTGAGCCACGACCGTGAGTTCCTCGACGGACTGGTAGATAAGGTATATGAGTTTGCCGGTGGAAAGGTACGTGAGCATCTGGGCGGTATCTACGATTATCTCCGTGCCCACAATGCCGAGAGCATCAGTCAGGCACTTGCCAATCAGGTCGGAAGTCAGAATATGTCATCTGCCGAATCTCCATCTTCTTCTTCATCATCATCCTCTGCAGATTCTTCCGAGGCATCCTCCGGCAAGCTCAGCTATGCTGAGCACAAGGAACAGCAGAAGAAGATTCGCAAGGCTGAGAAGGCGGTGAAGGAATGCGAGACGAAGATTGAAAAGCTCGAAACCCGCAAGGCAGAGATCGATGCCCTCCTGATGAAGCCTGAGAATGCTACGAATATGGAACTCGTTACCGAATATACCGAGCTGATGAAGAGCCTGGATGAGGAAAACGAGAACTGGATGATGCTCTCCGAAGAGCTGGAGGAAATCAAGAATTCATAGTTAAAACAATAATAAATAACGAGAAAATGAAAATGAAGTACATCCTTCCGATGATGATGCTCGCAGCCATGCCTTTGGCTGCTGATGCTCAGAACAAGTCGGGACTTGTCTTGAGCAATCTTGACAAGACAGCAAAGCCTGCTGATGATTTCTATCAGTTTGCTACCGGTGGCTGGCAGAAGAACAATCCGCTGCCTGCTGCCTACAGCCGTTATGGTAGTTTCGATCAGTTGGCTGAGAACAGCAACAAGCGTATCAACTCTATTCTTGATGAACTCAAGAAGAAGACCTACAAGGCAGGAACCATCGAGCAGAAGCTTTCCGACTTCTATAAGTTGGCGCTCGACATCGACCGCCGCAACAAGGAGGGCATTGCTCCCGTAAAGCCTCTCCTCGACGAGATTGCTGCTGCCAAGACCAAGGCTGATCTCCAGAACTTGCAGGTGAAGTATGCCATGCAGGGCTTGGGCGTAGGTTTCGGTACCGGTTTCGGTGCTGATGAGAAGAACGTAACCATGAACATCTACAATGTGATGCAGGGTGGCTTGACTCTCGGTTCCAAGGATTACTACCTCAACAACGATGCTGCTACCGTAGCCATCCGTGAGGCATTCAAGACCTACGTGGCAAAGATGTTCCAGCTCTATGGCTTCTCTGCTGCCGATGCTGCCAAGAAGGCACAGAAGGTATTCCTCCACGAGACCAGTCTTGCTACTATCTCCAAGAGCCGTACCGAACTCCGTGACCCACAGGCTAACTACAACAAGATGAGCCTGAAGCAGTTTAAGGAGAATTATCCAAACATCCCTCTTGAGGCATTGGCTAACGGCGAGGGCATCAAGAGCGAATATATCCAGGAGATGATTGTGGGTCAGCCTGCATTCATGGCTGGTTACGACAAGATTACTGCTGCTGAGGATGCTGAGACCTTGAAGGCATTGATGGAGTGGAGTGTCATTGGCAGTTCTTCTGCTTATCTCACCGATGAGATCCGTGAGGCAAACTTCGATTTCTTCGGCAAGACCATGAGTGGCAGAAAGGAAGACCATCCATTGTGGAAGCGTGCTACTTCTCAGGTAGATGCTCAGATGGGTGAGGCACTCGGCAGAATCTACTGCAAGAAGTTCTTCCCTGAGTCTTCTAAGAAGATGATGGAGACACTGGTCAAGAATCTCCAGGTGAGTCTCGGTCAGCGTATCGATGCTCAGGAGTGGATGAGTGCTGAGACCAAGGCTGCTGCTCACAATAAGCTCGATAAATTCTATGTCAAGATTGGTTATCCTAACCAGTGGACCGACTATAGCAAACTTACCATCGATCCATCCAAGAGTTTCTATGAGAACGTGATGGCTTGCCGTCAGTTCCGCAACAATAAGGAGATTGCAGAGAAGGCTGGTAAGCCAGTCAACAGAGACGAGTGGTATATGACTCCACAGACTGTGAATGCATACTATAATCCTACCACCAATGAGATCTGCTTCCCAGCAGGTATCCTTCAGTATCCATTCTTTGATGCCAAGGCAGACGCGGCATTCAACTATGGTGCTATCGGTGTAGTGATTGGTCATGAGATGACTCACGGATTTGATGATCAGGGTCGCCAGTATGATGCCAGCGGTAACTTGAAGGATTGGTGGACTGCTGCTGATGCAGAGGGCTTCAACAAGCGTGCAGATATGTATGCTGATTTCTTCAGCAACATCAAGGTATTGCCTGATCTGAATGCCAACGGTCGCTTTACATTGGGTGAGAACCTTGCCGACCACGGTGGTTTGATGGTATCTTTCAATGCATTCAAGAATGCGACAGCCAAGAAGCCATTGAAGAACAAGGATGGCTTTACTGCTGATCAGCGTTTCTTCCTGGCCTACGCAGGTGTATGGGGTCAGAACATCACCGAGAAGGAGATTCGCAACCGTGTGAAGAACGATCCTCATGCGCTTGGCAAGTGGCGTGTAGATGGTGCTCTTCCTCACATTGATGCCTGGTATGAGGCATTCGGTGTCAAGCAGGGCGACAAGATGTTCATTCCTAAGAATGAGCGTCTGGAGCTTTGGTAAAGATCAAATATCCTATCCCGTTAGTTTTTAAAGCTTTAAAGGGATAAGAATGAAATATGTAAAAGGCTGCGTTACTTTGTGGTGACGCAGCCTTTTTTCATACGTTTTTATTCTTCATGAATGTTGCCGTAAACTCCTTACACTTACGCATATCCTGTTTCGATGATGCAATAGAGTAGGGACTATATTTTTCAAACATATCAAGACCACGTCCTAATGTAATGGTCCATCCTGTATCTGTTTTGATACATCTGTCATGGAAGTCTCTGAACTTGTATGTAAACTCAATGCCATAAGAAGCAAGGTCGTCCTTGATGTCATCAAGCTTGTCTATCAGATCTGGAATTTTATCTTCCTCCTCGTTAGTGATGAGATTGAGTTTCAAGTCATCCACTGGACGTGTATTGATAAGCATCAGGGCAAACTCCATGAAGTTCTTGATTTGCCATGAAGCACGTATATATGGATCTTCAATGGTTATTTCCTTTGCTTCTCTCATATAAGGTGCAAATAACTTCTCATAACTTACGCCAGTTTTGTCCCATTCTGAATGACATACTCTTTTCTTGTAGAACAGATATGCGTGGACGTTTGGTTTTCGGTTCTTCTGTATGATCTTCAGTCGTAGTATGTACTTCAGTCGTTGTATGTTCTACTACCTGATTGCTCACCTTTTCCAGACTTTCGTTGATGATTTCTTCATCATCGCTGGCGCAATACTGCCCCAGCAGGTATTCCAACACGTAGGTAGGAACAGGCAGGCCTCCCTTCACGAAGAAAGCCAAATCCTTTCTTACCACCTTGCCTATAAAGGCATTCATTACTTTCTGTTGTAAATCCATATGCAGTATTCCTTAAAAATCCTGTTCTATCATTGTATTGTTCTTCACTGTCTCACGTACAAGAGGGTTCAGTTTGTCATCCACATCGTAGATTCTTAGCTGTAACATACTTGCATTGACAGATTTATTCAGATTGAGTGTCACTTCAAACACACGATTGTTCAAGTTCGTTGCATCAGTGCTATTCAGTGTCACTTCCTTTTCCTGGGTTACAGGGGCGTCACCATTATAAATACAGCAAACCACCTTGCGCTCCATCACGGTTATGCTTACAGCTTCCGACTGTATCATCTGGAACTTCAATCGACTGCTTACCATATTCAGGTTGTGGCTCATCAGCGCAACACCCACCTTTTCAGTCTTGTTTGTTCTCTTCTGCTGACTTCTTATCACAGGAATAATCATTTCCTGAAGCGAAGCACCACCATGAGCAAAGTTGTAGCCACCCGGTGCAGCCAGGCGGTTGGTTCCGATAGGTACTGCAACCTGCAAAGGAGTGGTACTCTTGATGGAAGATACCTTGTCAAGAGGAAATTTTACAATATCCTCAAAACCATCGTTGCTGTCTGTGAGATAGTATCTTGTTTTCTTCTCGATAGCCGACTCCTTGATGCTATGCTTGTCCTTCTCCTCAAACTTCATATCATTATAGAGGAATCCATGATCAGCGGTGAGAAGCACATTTGCCACATTCCCATTAAACACCTTATATATAGTCGTCATTCCACTGCTTCATTTCATCCAGTTCGTTCTGGATGATGTTCATCCTGTCGAAGATGAAGAGCACATGAAGTTGCGGATTGCGCTCGAAGTAATTGTATATTCTATCTTGTACCATATTCTTGAATGCTTTATAAATACAGATGTTATTTGTCAAAATCTATTCCTGTCAATTTCGATAATCTGGATTTAATGGCTCCCCTATTTCTAAGAAATATGTTCATTAGTTCGTTAACAGATTTTCCTTCTTTATATAGTGTCACCAGTTTATTGTCGTCAATTTCTGTCCAAGGCTTATAAGCGTTGGGATAGACTGCCTTCTGTTGTTCCATATACGATGGATGATTTGTGTTCTGTTGTTCTATATACGATTGATGATCTGTGTTTGAACAGGAATCATTTATACCAAAAATCTCCATCAAATCCTTTATGACTCTTTCCTGGTTTTCTTGAACTGTGTCAGGAGTCCATGCATTCGGATATGTTTTGTATATTTTTTGAGAACTAGCAAAAGAACCTATATTCTTCTCGAAATATCTTTTTAGCTTCTCCTGATAATCCAAGTTACCTAAAGAAGAATTCTTTCGACGACCAATCAGGCATAAATTTCCGATTCTATGCGTATAATAGTCTCTCTGTTCTTCATTAAAATCCTTTACCCACTGACTGGTTTCTTTAGGATTTTGTGGAAGAATATGCTCAATTGATGTAGTCCCGAAATCTTTCCATTCGGACTTATCCTTGTATTTGTATTCAAGCAGCATCAGAAGTGCATAAGTATATCGTCTGCCGTATATCTCAGATTGAATGTTAGCCATGAAAACTTGTTCATTAAATGAATAATAATCATGAGCTTCTAGCACATCAGATGTATTGCATGCTTCTTCTATCAAATTAATGATATTATTCAAGTTGTCAATACGATACGATGGGGTTTTACCACATACTGCATCTGCAATATTTTTGCATGCCACCTTCTTTGTAAATTCAAGAAGTCCATCGTTTCCAAATTTTCTTCCATATGCCAAAATTACAGGAATCCAATCTGTTGAAGGCATACACTCATTGAGTGTTCTTATCAACGTACAATACTCTGAATCTTCATTGCCTGCCAAATTTATCAGTTTGTTATAATCTTCGTATGCTTTAAAAACATAGTTGAAGAATTCTTTTCCCTGTTTAATTTTCCCAGCTTTGAAAACTTGCTTGTCATATTCATCGAGCAGATTCATTTTTTGTCGCTTTTTGAGCAACATGGTTCGTACATACGCAAGGAAACGGTCAAAATCATTTCCTAAATCTTCCTGCATATTTTCCCATTCACGTGCATACTCATTCATTTCACCATCATCCTCAATTTTTTCAAGATTAGATGATTTCAATATGTCTGCATTACTTAATTTTTGACCACGGTCATTCATGACAGAAAATAGGCGAAATGCATCCTCTAATGAATCTGCTTAATCTTATTTGCCTTTTGGAATATCAAATCAACACAGGTTTCCTTGACATCGCAAGAAGAATCGGCATAGTCACGCAAAAACGCAAATAAGAGGAACAGGGTAGTGATACGCTGCTGTCCATCAAGCAGATCATTGTTATTATCTTTACTTTGAATGATGTATGATCCTAAAAAGTATTCTTCTTTGGCATGCTCTATATAATTAGACGCAAAATCGTCCAACATATCATTCACATTATCGTTTTCCCAAACGTAATGTCTCTGATATGAAGGAACAGTGTACCATTCCGCGAAAACCTGAGCAATAGTTTGCTTTCCAAATCCTATTTCTTTATTTCCAGATTTCATAATTCAATTTGATTTTGGATTATTTCTTTCTAATTTCTTCTTCCAATTCATTGATGCTTGGCAATTTCTCATTGAAATTGTTTGGAAGAATTTGTATTCCCTCATAAGCTGTAATAGCTATTGGCTGATTATACCCTTCCAGGCAATATTGCGCAAAAAGGTTGTTCTTATTTCGACAAATAAGTAGTCCAATGGTTGGTCTATCCAAATCAGACTTCAATATATGATTTACAAGTGACATATACCCAGACAGTTGTCCGAGATATGACGACTCAAATTCTGTTATTTTCACCTCAACCACTACGTAGGCATGCAATTTTGTATTGTAAAACAACAAATCCGTAAATTGTTCTTTGCCAGCTACAGATAGCAAATATTCTCTACCCATATAGGCAAAGCCTGACCCTAAGCTCATCAATAGCTGATTAACATGCTGCACAAGGGCATTCTTGAGATTTTCCTCATCGAAAGATTCTTTTAGTTTTAAAAAGGAAAAATTCAAAGGGTCATTTATGAGTTCTCTTGCTAAATCTCCAGTAGGATGAGGCATTGTTTGAGGAAAGTTGTTCACAGCTTTTCCTTGTCGTTCATATAACCCGTTATTTTTCCCTTTATCGCCAATCATATTCAGCAAAGTAGCCCTGGACCAACAGTTCTCTAATATTTTTGATGCGTAGAATATGGCTTTTTCAGGAGCATCTTCTAAGTAGTCAATAATTACTTTGTGATGACCCCATGGAATGGAAAAAATGTTCAATGGCATCGTCTGTGTTTCTGTTGGTACAGAATGCAATGGCTTAGAAATTTCCCCAGCTTGGGGAAATTTCTTAAATATTTGACTATAGAGTTTATAAAATCTTTTACAATAATATAAAGAGCCAGGTGTGAGTCCTGCTACTCCTGGTAAAGCTACACGAAGATCTTTGCTTAGTATTTGTATGGCAGAACTGCCATATTTGCTCTCGAATTCTCGTTCGCAGATGTCTCGACCTAAGCTCCAATAAAATTCTAACTTGTCGGAGTTGACATGTATTGCAGCTTTTAACTGTTGCTTTTTGAATCGTTTTTCTATATCGCTAACCCATTGTTTATAGTCTGGGTCTGTTATTGCTGACGTCATTGTCTTTTTCATATTCTTCTAATTAATTTGCTGTTGCGGATATTACACGTCGCCCACTATTTAATTTTCTGTAATATATCACCGAACTTGGCGTTCATCCTCTATCAGCAGGCGCTTTTGTCTTGCCACAAAAGAAAAGCCCTTGCCCATTTCAAGCAGGAAGTCGGCGATATGAGAGATGATGGCACTCTCTAAGTCTTTCTCGTAGTAAGAAGCCTTGCGTTCCAGACCAAGAAACTCCAGCACCATCGGGTCTTTGATAATCTCCTGTGGCGACTCTGGAATACGTTCTTTGCGTGCTACTGCAAGTACTGATTCCTTGTCATTGCTCATTAGAAGACGCTCATGCTGCATCGAATTGATTTGGCGTTCAAGCTGGCGACCGGACCAACCCTCGTTGATAGCTTCCAGTTCGTAATACTCTCGTTTGTCGGGGTCGGCAATAGCAATAAGTTGCTTATATTGATACCAATTCAATTGCGTCCGCAGTGTGGACGCAATTGGATAGATAGTATAAAACTGGCGACAACGTTCCAGTTGACGTACACCAAATCCGCTGCCATACTCAGGCTCAATCTCCTTGGCAAGGTTCTTTATAAGGTAGGTGCCATAGTCTGCACGTTCTTTCCCTTGTTGTTCCTTTTCTACTATACGCTGTCCTATAGCCCAGTACATTTGCACTCGGCAAAAATCAACACTGCGCACAGCATTGGTGCGAGCAGTATTGATGATAGTCTTTATGTCGTTGACAAACCCTTGCAGGGTGATGTCTTGGTTATTTTTATCTGTCATGTGTATATCCTTTTGGAGATCACAATTTGTGACCTTAAACATTTGTAATACTATCGTTGCAGTCTATCTGCATTTCGGTATTTACATCTTATATATGCAAAAGTACAGTTTTTATTCGAAATAACATCATAAAAGTAGGAAAAATAGTATTTGATTTCCGTTAATAAGGGTTAAATGAATAGCTTGCTTATAAAAGAGGGTGTGTCATGAATTGATGACACACCCTTTTTGAAAGGTTTAAGCTTTACATCCCGACTTACATACAGCTTGTCAAACCTAAAGAGGCTGCGATGGCTGTAAGGAGTGAGAGAGCAATCTTAATCACGGTTTTCCAGGTTTCACGTTTCATGGGCTATATTTTTTAGAAATTTACATTATCACCACTTTCTCCGTTGTCACCGGTATCGCTTCCGCCTGTCTGCGAACCGCCAGTCTGCGAACCGCCACCTTGGGTTCCAGTATCGCCTGTGTTGCCGCCGGTGGCTCCGGTATTACCCTTGTTCTCGTCAGGGTTCTCCTGGTTGCCGCCCTCGGTGTCCTCCACATCCTTCGAATCGTTGGAAGCGATGTTCTTTACCACTTCGCCGTCGCGGTTTACGCAGGTGATGCTGATACCCGTCTTGGCAAGCTCCTGCTTGATCTCCATATTAGGGCAAAAGATTACGCGGCGCTGGGTGATGAGTTTGGTGCTCACATCCTCTACCGACTTCACTGCATTGGCACGCAGACCGAAACGCATGGTGCCCAGACCCGGAACTGCTACGGAGTGACCCTCTGTAGCCCACGCCTTGATTACCTCGCTCAGGGCAGCGTAAGCCACGTTCATCACGGCAGGAGTCAGACCGCAATGCAGGGCAGCCTGCTGGATCACCTTCTCCGGTGTGAGCTTGTTGTAGATTAGCGGCTGCATCACGTACATGTACTGGTCCTTGCCACCTTCCTTACCCAAGTAAGCAATCTTGCGCTCAATAGCTTTAACATTCATTCCCATAACTCAAAAAACATTTTAATTAAACATTGATTGCAGAGCTTTTGTTTCTGCAAGCCATTGTGTTTCAATGACAATGCAAAGATACAAAATTTAGGGGCGGAAATCAAGAGTTGTTCGCCACTTGCAAGAAAAAACAGTTATTATAATAAGTCTGTGCATCTGTGTTATCTGTGAAATCTGTGGGAAACTAGCTTGCTGCTAAGCCCCTGAGCTGATAGTTCAGCAGATGGGTGGCGCTGGATAGCATCTGGTTCGTGATATGCGCATATCGCTGCGTGGTGTTGATGTTCTGATGCCCCAGATACCTCATGATGGTATAGATATCCGTGCCCTGCGTCAATAATAGGGTGGCGCAGGTGTGGCGCGAGACATGCACAATTTAAGCAAAAGCAACGGAAAGTGAATATGAGAGAAATGAACTGCAAGTGGTTGAAAATGAGCAATATTTCATAATTCTGCCAATTGGCTGCAAAGCAAAGCCGAGCAGGATATTGAGTTATTTCAGTTACCAAACCGTTAGCGGTCAGTTACCGAAACCAACACTGCTAACGAGGTGAAAAACAAATAGTTTGTCACCAGTGTTTGTTGCACTGTTCTGCACAACTTTCAATGACAGAGAATGCTTACTGATTGATTATTTTTGCAAACTAAAAAAGTAAGCAGATGAAAGTTGAAAAATTCAAGGTGCTGCTCTACCTTAAAAAGAGCGGATTGGACAAGAACGGTAAGGCTCCCATCATGGGACGCATCACCCTCAACCGAACAATGGCGCAGTTCGGTTGCAAGTTGTCATGTACGCCAAAGTT
>OGJE01000191.1_pt1 | contig 33421 bp, 20 predicted proteins | sample 1571981 | NCBI WGS metagenome assembly OGJE01 (sample SAMEA2582118, study PRJEB24529) | metagenome | biome: Human gut stool | place: China | collected 2011
CTTATGCTCTTATGTCTCCCGCGTTAGCGGCTGCCAAGCCACGCTACGGCGTCAGCACATTAGCACATTAGCACATTAGCACATTAACAAGCTACACACTCGGCAACGAGTGGCCATTGATTTTGCGGTAGAGGTCGAGAGCATACACATCGGTCATGCCGCTGAGGTAGTCGAGCACAGCCATGAGACGGTCGCCCTCGCGTGAGGCGTGCACCTCGTACTGCGTGGACACTTGTTGCAAGAGCAACTGCGAATAGGCCTTGTCGGGGGCCATGACGGCATCGGTGATGAGCTCGAGCAAGGTGTAGATGATGTGGTAACCGGCAAGGTCGACATCGGTAACCTCGTGGCAACGGTAAATGCGTGTGGCAGCCACCTGCTCGCACTGGTGGTAGGCGTTGTGCAAAAGGGGCGGCAAATGGCTGATGAGCGAGCCCTCGAAGGTGCCGTTGAGTATGGCTTGCTCGTTGTCGACAAAGATGCGCACACAGGCTCGCTCAAGGGCATTGATGACGCAGGAGCGGTAGTAGACTATCTGATCATCGACATCGGTGTCGGGCGTGTAACGGCTGCGCAGACGCTCGCGCTCGGCGGGCTCGAAAAAGGCGAGGAACAACTCCATGGTTTGCTCGTCGGAAAGGAGCCGGAGCTTGTGGGCGTCCTCAATATCCATTATTTCATAGCAGATGTCGTCGGCAGCCTCGACAAGGTAGACCAGAGGGTGGCGGGCATAGCGTATGATGCCGCCGGGGAGGTCGGGCAAGCGTTTGAGACCGAGGGCGTCGGCTATGTGGAGGTAGGTGGTGCGCTCGGCCTCGAAAAAACCGAATTTGGGTTTGCGCACTGCGGCATCGGAGCCGTAGGGGTATTTGACAATGGAGGCCAGGGTGGCGTAGGTCATGACAAAGCCTCCCGGACGCCGGCCATTGAAGTGGTGGGTGAGCAGGCGAAAGGTGTTGGCATTGCCGTCGAAACGTGTCATGTCGAGCCATTCGGCCTCGGAGAGGCGTTTGCCGTCGGGGGTGACGAGCTGATGCAGACGTGCTCCGCGCCCCTCGCTGAAGTAGGTGCGTATGGCCCGCTCGCCCGAGTGGCCAAAGGGCGGATTGCCCATATCGTGGGCCAAACAGGCAGCACTGACTATAGCCCCCATACCGGTGACCTCGGTATTGGCCAATGCGGGGTGGCGGGCTATGAGCTCGCGGCTGACATCGGTGCCAAGCGAACGGCCCACGCTCGACACCTCGAGGCTATGGGTGAGGCGGTTGTGTACGAACACGCTGCCGGGGAGCGGAAACACCTGTGTCTTGTTCTGCATGCGGCGGAAGGCGGCAGAAAATATAAGGCGGTCGTAGTCGCGCTGGAACTCGGTGCGGCGCTCCTCGAGGGGCTTGGCCTCAGCCTCCTTGCCAAGGCGTTTTGACGATATGAGATTTTGCCAGTTCATGTTGCTCTTGAATGTGTGGAATGATGGTGTGGTTTGCGTCATGTGCTGTCACCACACAAAGGTGTGGCAAATTTATTGAAAAACACGCTATAAGCGGACAAGTTTGCCCCAAAATCACTACTTTTGCACTATCATAGGGCTGCTGTAGCCCACGATGCACTCATTTACGAAGTAATATATCAGTATGAAGATTAAAATAGTGAACCGCTCGCACCACGCTCTGCCACAGTATGCCACTGCACTGAGCGCGGGGCTTGACTTGCGTGCCAACCTGGAGGAGGGCATCACGCTGCAACCGATGGAACGCCGGCTGGTGCCCACAGGACTGAGCATTGCACTGCCCGAGGGCTATGAGGCCCAAGTAAGGCCGCGCTCGGGACTGGCCTTGAAGCATGGCATCACGCTGCTCAACACGCCCGGCACAATTGATGCCGACTACCGTGGCGAGATTGGGGTGATAATGGTGAACCTGTCGGACACGCCTTTTAACATTGCCGATGGCGACCGCATTGCCCAACTGGTGATTGCCCGCTACGAACAGGCTGAATGGGAGGCTGTGGAGGCGCTTGACAGTACAGAACGCGGCGACGGCGGATTTGGACATACTGGCAAACAGTGATATAATCTTGATTGACGGGGTGACGGGGTGACAAGTTGACGGGTTGAAAGGCCAAAAGCACCAAACGCTACCTCTAATGGTAATGGGGGCGACGCGTCTCGCGTCGGGAAAATATGCAGCTATTGTTTAGTAGAATTCATATTCCCTTCCCTCCTCTATCCCGACGCGGGACGCGTCGCCCCCATTAGAGCTTGCGCTTTCTTTCAGCGCGTTTCTGGCAACTTAAAATGCCCCCTCATGAAGCCCCCTCTTCTTTACTTACCACCCCATAAACGAACAGTGAAACAGACGTCGTACATACCTGAATGGCACAAGCCGAGGACGAGTTGGTCCCCGGCCTTGCTGCATTGGTGCGGCGTGCTGTTGCTGGCTATGGCAAGCGGCGTGCTGACGGCGTGCCACACGGCAAAACCGGTGGTCAAGCCCGACACGGTGGCTATGACGGCGCCTAAGGGGGTTAAGCCCAACAAACAACAGCACACGGGGGTAGCCACACAGGTGAACTATGCTGCCGGACGGCGATTTGACGCCTTGTTTTTGGAGGCTATACGGCAAAAGGAGGCGGAACACATTGACGCTGAATATGAATTGCTTGACGCGGCACTCAAAATAAGGCCTGACGCGCCTGAGGCACTGTATGAGATGGGGGTGCTAAAATTGTCGTACTCCATGTACTCGGACACGCTGAGCCGGGCACAGGGTGACACGCTGCTGCGGCGGGCGGTGGAGCTTGAACCAGGCAACTGCTACTTTAAGGAGACACTGGCCACCTATCTGGCCAACAGCGCAAAGTTTGCCGAGGCTATCAACCTGTATGAGGAGATAGCTGAGAACAAAGAGAATGAGGAGACGCTCTCGACCTTGATATGGCTGTACAAAACGAGCGGCGACTACGCCGGGGCCATACGTACCATCGAGCGGCTTGAAAAGCTTGACGGACGCAGCGAACCGCTGAGTATGGAGAAGTTTCAGACGTATCTGGCCATGAAGGACGACGAACATGCCTATCAGGCCATTGAGGACTTGTGTGCCGAATATCCCTACGACCTGCGCTACCGTGTGTTGCTGGGCGACTTGTATGACCAGCACGGCTACCACGAGCAGGCGCTTGACATATACCGCGATGTGCTGACGGCAGAACCTGACAACAGCTATGCGCAGATTTCGCTATTGGCTTACTACAAGGCGGCGGGGGCAGACTCGCTCTACCTTGACCTGCTGAACCGGGTGGTGCTCAACCCGCGCACGCAAAGCGGGGCACGGCTTGAGGCTATGCGTGGCTTTGCGGTGGACAATGTGCGCAACGGGGGCAATGCGGCTCCGGTGCTGGCCCTGTTCAGAAAGGCGCTGGCGGAGCCGCAGGAGAACCGCGACATGGCGGAGATGCTGGCTGACTACATGGTAGAGAAGCGCATGCCCGACGACTCGCTGCTTACGGCCATGCACACGATACTGAGCATTGAACCGGACTATACTAAAGCGCGCTTGCAAATATTGCGGATTATGCTGCAACGCAACAATATGGACCAGGTGGCTGCTACCTGCCGCGAGGGTGAGCTGTATGACCCGGCCGAACTGACGTTTTACTACTACGAGGGTACGGCGCTGTACCGCATGGGGCGCGACCACGAGGCAATACGCCAGTTGCAGCACGGGGTGGAACGCATTGACGAGAGCACCGACCGCGAGCTGGCGAGCGATGTGTATGCGCTGATGGGCGATGTGATGCACGGCGTGGGACTGAAGGAGGACGCTTATGCGGCCTATGACCATGCGCTGACGTACAACGCCAACAACTTGTTGTGCTTGAACAACTTTGCCTACTTTCTGAGCATTGACAGGCGGCAGCTTGACAAGGCGGAGCGCATGAGCCGCCGCACGGTGGAGGCTGAAGGCGACAATGCGGTGTATCTTGACACTTATGCCTGGATATTGTACTTGAAAAAGCAATATGCACAGGCTGACATATATATAAAGGAGGCGCTGCGGTACACCGAGGAGGTGGCCGAGAATGCGTCGATATTTGAACACGCGGGCGACATTGCTTACAGTGCGGGCAACCGTCACGCAGCATTTGGCTACTGGCGCAAGGCGCTGTCGCTGACTACCGACCGGACTGCGAAACGGCGGGTGCAGCGCAAATTGTACCGTACACGGCGCACCCGCTGACGGGGACTGAAAGGGGCAACTCGCTCCCCCGCCCCACCACTTTACACAATCACTAAAACACATACACAACTTTTCAAATGAAGTGTTATCTATACATAGCCCTTGTGGCACTTACACTGACGGCCTGCCGCTCGAGCAAGAGCGCGGTGAAGGCTCCCGACACGAACACGTCAGCCTCAACCAAGACTACGCATATTACGAATAACACGGCTGCCCTGGCCAGTGTGAAAAAGGTGGCCGCCATGCACCTTAGCCAACAGGGCGTGACGGCGAGCACGAAGGTAAGGCTGAGCGGTGTGGGTGGCAAGGACCTGAGCGTGAACGGCAAGTTGCAGATGAAGCGCAACAATGTGATGCGTCTCTCACTGCGCTTTCTCGGCATGGAGGTGGGCCTGATGGAGTTTACGCCCAACGATGTGCTGGTGGTTGACCGCATGAACAAGCAGTTTGTGCGTGCCAAATATGGCGAGGTGAGTTTTCTGCGCCAGGCAGGGCTCGACTTTTATGCCTTGCAATCGCTGTTTTGGAACGAACTGTTCATTCCGGGCCAGCACACGCTTTCGGCCGAAGGGCTGGGGCGCTTTGAACTGGTGCAAAAGGCCGGGCTTAACGTGCTGACGCCGAAGAACACGCCGAAACTGGCCTACCACTTTTATGCCGACCCGCAGGCTAACACCATTCAACGCTTGCAGGTGCGCAGCAACAATGCCGCCGAGAAGGGCGAGTTTGCCTTTAACTACGACGGCTTTGAGCAGTTTGGCGGACGCCCCTTCCCCACGCAGATGCGCATGGCGGTGACGGGTACGGGCAAAAAGGATATTACGCTGGCCCTGAGTCTGTCGGGCCTCAAGGCTGATGCCTCATTTGACACGCGCACCACAGTATCTGCCAAATACACGCAACGCAGTGTGCAACAGGTGCTGGGACAACTGGGAATGTAACGTTTAGCATACTTACTCGTTAACCTGTCAACTTGTTAACCCGTTAACCATAAATTCCGTCAACGGGTTAGCACATTACCTCATTAACTCATTAGTAAATGTACCGCATATTACTCTGCATATTGCTCCTTGGCACAGCGCTGGCGCTCCCCGCGCAGACGAATAAGAAAATACGTTCGCTGCAGCGTGAACAGACGTCGCTGAAAAAGAAAATTGCCAACCAAGAGCACATGCTGAAGTCCACCAAAAAGGACGTCAACTCGCAACTGGCCAACCTGCAAGTGATTAACGTGCAGATTGAAGGACAACAAAAGTATGTGAACGGCATTCATGCCGAACTGACCGAGGTGGCTACCACCATCAGCGGACTTGAGCGCCAGCTGAAACTGCTCGAGGCCGACTTGGCTGTGTGCAAACGACGCTATCAGCGCTCAGTGTCGTACATATTTCACAACCGCATGCAGGTGTCGAAGTGGCAGTTTATTCTGTCGGCCAAGAACTTTAAGCAGATGTACCGCCGCCTGCGCTACCTGAGCAGTTTCAGCCGCTACCAACGCGCCCAGGCCGAAATCATACGGCAGAAGGAGGCGCAAGTGCAGGCCAAACGCAACGAACTGCTTGGCGTGAAAACCGAGAAGAACCGTTTGCTGCGCGAAGGACAGGCCGAACAACGCAAGCTGCAAGGCCAACAGCAAGAACGCCAACAGGTGGTGAACGAACTGAACAAAAGGCAGGCCGAACTGCAGGCCTCGATTGCGCAACAACGCAAAAAGGCTGCCGCGCTCGATGCCCGCATTGACCAACTGATACAACAGGAGATTGCCGCCGCCGAACGCCGACGCAAGGCAGAGGCTGAACGCAGACGCAAGGCCGAACTGGCACGGCAGGCCAAACTCAAGGCGCAACGCGAACAGGCGGCACGCGAACGTGCCGAGGCAAAACGCAAGGCTACCGCAGCGGCCAACGCCAAGAAGGCAGCTGCCAAGAATGGGGCCAAGACCAACAATGCTGGCACCAAAACAACGGCATCGGGCTACACGAGGAGCAACACCAAACGAAATGCCACAAAAACGGGCACTAAGCCAAGGCACACGTATACCAAACCGGTGGAGACGAGCACGGCACCCGAATTTGCCGAGAGCAATGCCGACCGCGCCATCAACAACAGTTTTGCCGGTAGCCGCGGCCGACTGCCCATGCCCATTACGGGCAGCTATGCCATTACGCGCCACTATGGCTCATACAGCGTGGCGGGACTAAAGGGCGTGCAACTCGACAGCAAGGGTATCAACATTACCGGACACCCCGGAGCACAGGCACGCGCCGTGTTCAAGGGCGAGGTGACGGCCATATTTACCGTAGGCGGACTTTACAACATCATTGTGCGTCACGGCTCATACATGTCGGTTTACTGCAACTTGAGTTCTACCTCGGTGCGACGCGGCCAGGACGTGCAGGCCGGACAAACACTTGGCACGGTGGCTACCGACGCCTCGGGCAACAGCACACTGCACTTCCAGCTGCGCAAGGAGACGGCCCGCCTCAACCCTGAGGCTTGGCTCGGAAGATAACCACAACGCTTGCCAGCACTACACTTTCAATAGCAAACACTACACTACAATGAAAATAGAACAACAACTCACCAACGCTGTCATTGAGGCCGTGAAGGCGCTCTACGGGCAGGACATCACTGCCGCGCAAGTGGCTCTGCAAAAGACTAAGAAAGAATTTGAAGGACACCTCACACTGGTGGTTTTCGGCTTGTTGCGCATTTCGCACAAAAAGCCTGAGGACACAGCACAGGAAATTGGCCAATGGCTCAAAGACAACACCACCCTGCTGCAAGGCTTTAATGTGGTGAAGGGCTTTCTTAACCTTGTCATTGCTCCCGCACAGTGGATTGGGCTGCTCAACGACATCGACGCTAATGCCGAATATGGCATTACACACCCCACGGCCGACAGTCCGCTGGTGATGATTGAATATTCATCGCCCAACACCAACAAGCCCCTGCACCTGGGCCATGTGCGCAACAACCTGCTGGGCTGGGCCTTGGCCGGCGTAATAGAGGCCAACGGCAACCGCGTGGTGAAAACCAACATTGTGAACGACCGCGGTATACACATCTGCAAGTCGATGCTGGCATGGCTCAAATATGGCAACGGCGAGACACCCGAAAGCAGCGGCAAGAAGGGCGACCACCTGATTGGCGACTACTATGTGGCCTTTGACAAGCACTACCGTGCCGAGGTGAAGGAGCTGCAGGCTAAATTTGAGGCTGAGGGCATGACTGCCGACGAGGCCAAGGCCAAGGCCGAAAAGGAGAGTCCGCTCATTAAGGAGGCGCACGCCATGCTCGTAAAGTGGGAGGCTGGCGACCCCGAGGTGCGTGCCCTGTGGCGCAAGATGAACGAGTGGGTGTATGCCGGATTTGACGAGACCTACAAGGCTCTGGGTGTAAGCTTTGACAAGATTTACTACGAAAGCGACACTTACCTCGTGGGCAAGCAGGCCGTTGAGGAGGGCTTGAAAAAGGGCCTTTTCTTCCGCAAGGAGGACGGTTCGGTATGGGCCGACCTTACCAAGGACGGACTTGACGAGAAACTGCTGCTGCGTGCCGACGGCACCAGTGTGTACATGACACAGGACATTGGTACGGCCAAACTCCGCTTCCAGGATTTCCCCATCAACAAGATGGTGTATGTGGTGGGCAATGAGCAGAACTACCACTTCCAGGTGCTCTCAATACTGCTCGACCGCCTGGGCTTTGAGTGGGGCAAGAGCTTGGTACACTTCTCATACGGCATGGTGGAACTGCCCAACGGCAAAATGAAGAGCCGCGAGGGTACGGTGGTTGACGCCGACGACCTGGTGGCCGGCATGATAGCCCAGGCACGCCAAACCATTGACGAGGCTAACAAGAACCCCGACATGACCGAGGACGAAAAGAACGAGGTGGCACGCATCGTGGGCATGGGCGCCCTCAAATACTTCCTGCTTAAGGTCGACGCCCGCAAGAACATGCTGTTCAACCCCGAGGAGAGTATCGACTTCAACGGCAACACGGGCCCGTTCATACAGTACACCTATGCCCGCATACGCTCTATCCTGCGCAAGGCGGCCGATGCCGGCATCAACATTCCCGACACTCTGCCTGCCGACGTGGAGATCTCGACCAAGGAGGAGGAAATCATTCAGCACATAGCCGACTTTGCCGCTGTGGTGCGCCAGGCTGGCACCGAATACCAGCCCGCTGCCGTGGCCAACTACTGCTACGAGCTGGTTAAGGAGTACAACCAGTTCTACCACGACTTCAGCATCATGCACGAGCCCGATGCCAAAAAGCAACTCTTCCGCCTTGTGCTCTCGCGCAACGTGGCCAAAGTGGTGCGTCTGGGCATGGGACTGCTGGGCATCGAAATGCCCGAGCGCATGTAATAAGTAGGTCGTGTATGTGGGGAAAACTCAGCGATTACTGCTTTGACGTGTCAAAATATATACTGACGGCCGTCGTAGTAGCCCATTAACAACTAACACCGCCTCATGTCATCAACCCCCAAATACTACGTAGTGTGGCGCGGCCGCGAGCCGGGCATTTACCGCACATGGGAAGCCTGCCAACAACAAGTGGCGGGCTTTCCTTGTGCCCTGTTCAAATCCTTCAAGAGTGAGGACGAGGCCAAAGCGGCCTTTGCCAACGCTCCCGAGCCCAACAGCGCAAGCGGTGCACCCCATGCCGACGCCGCCAGCCAAGGTGCAGACAATGCCAAAAAGCCTGCCGACACCCGCAGTTACAAGCCTGCCGCCGGGCCAAAAGGCTGTCCGCCACCCCCACCCGACTGGCGACACGACACCGTGCTGCCGCTGCCGCCCGAGGTCAAGGCCGACGCCCTGGCCGTGGACGCAGCTTGCTCGGGCAACCCGGGCCCCATGGAGTACCGCGGCGTGTATCTGGCCACCGGGCAACAGATATTTCACTACGGCCCAGTGCACGGCACCAACAACATTGGCGAGTTCCTGGCCATAGTGCATGCACTGGCACTGCTCAAGCAGCGCGGCCGCACCATGACCATCTACACCGACAGCCGCAACGCGCTACTGTGGGTCAAGGCCCGCAAATGCCGCACCAAACTGGAGCGCACCCCACGCACCGAACAACTGTTCCAACTCATTGAGCGCGCCGAACAGTGGTTGCGCACACACGACTACAGCGACATTCCCATCATCAAGTGGGAGACGAAACGCTGGGGCGAGGTACCGGCCGACTTCGGACGCAAATAACAATAACGCAAAACCGTTGGCGGAATTTCAGGTTGACGAGTCAACCAAGAAACCCGCCAACGCGTAATATTCACACACATGAAACATCTCTATATCGAAACATACGGCTGCCAGATGAATGTGGCCGACAGCGAAGTGGTGGCCTCTGTCATGAAAATGGCCGGCTACGAGCCTTGCGAAAGTCTGGACCAGGCCGACGCTGTATTTCTCAACACATGCTCGGTGCGCGACAATGCCGAGCAAAAAATCATACACCGCCTTGAGGCGCTCAACGCCATGCGCCGCAAGGGCCGCAAACTCATCATCGGTGTGCTGGGCTGCATGGCCGAACGTGTAAAGGAAGGACTGCTCAACGAGCATGGTGTCGACCTCGTGGCCGGACCCGACGCCTACCTCAGCCTGCCCGACCTCATAGCACAGGCCGAAGTGGGCAACAAGGCCATCGACATTGAGCTGAGCACCACCGAAACCTACCGCGACATTGTGCCCGAACGCTACTGCGGAAGCCGCATATCGGGCTTTGTGAGCATCATGCGCGGCTGCAACAACTTTTGCCACTATTGCATCGTGCCCTACACCCGAGGACGCGAGCGCTCACGCGACGTGCAAAGCATACTCACCGAGGTGCGCGACCTTGAAAGCCACGGCTACAAGGAGGTGACACTGCTGGGCCAGAACGTCAACTCGTACTGCTGGCACCGCGAGGACGGCACCGACCTGCTATTTCCCGAACTGCTGCGCACTGTGGCCCGCGCCGTGCCCACCATGCGCATACGTTTCAGCACAAGCCACCCCAAGGACATGAGCGACGACACTCTGCGCGTCATTGCCGAGGAGCCTAATGTGTGCCGACACATTCACCTGCCCGTGCAGAGCGGTTCCAACCGCATACTTAAACTCATGAACCGCAAGTACACACGCGAATGGTACCTCGACCGCGTGGCTGCCATACGCCGCATCATTCCCAACTGCGGACTGAGCACCGACATCTTTGCCGGCTACTGCTCTGAAACCGAAGAGGACCACCAGCTCTCGCTCTCGCTCATGCGTGAGTGTGGCTACGACTCGTCATTCATGTTCAAGTATAGCGAGCGCCCCGGCACCTACGCCTCACGCCACTTGCCCGACGATGTGCCCGAGGAGGTGAAAATACGCCGTCTTGAGGAGCTTATCGCGCTGCAAAACGAACTGAGCGCCGAGAGCAACCAGCGTTGCATAGGCCAGGAGTACGAGGTGCTGATTGAGGGTGTGAGCAAGCGCTCCAAGGAGCAGCTTTTCGGACGCACCGAGCAAAACAAGGTGGTGGTGTTCGACCGCGGCAATTATCGTCCCGGGCAGTATGCACGCGTACGCATCACCGACGCCTCAAGTGCCACACTCAAGGGCGAAACTATCGCGTAAATGCGGTAACGTGTGGCTAATGTGCTAATATAGCAATGTGCTAATATGCCAAACGCAACCTCTAATGGGGGCGACGCGTCCCGCGTCGGGAAAACGCAATGTTCATACATTAAATAATAAAGGCTCACAAACAGCGTTAATTACACGTCTGTTTGTGAGCCTTTGCCTTAATCCTGATGCGTCCCGAGGCTACTGAAAAATGCCCCGACGCGAGACGCGTCGCCCCCATTAGAGCGCAATTTCCTGGCATAACAGTTCTTCCCATGGCTTCAAATCCGCTTTTTAACCTGTCAATCTGATAGAAAACGCAAGCACTAATGGGGGCGACGCGTCCCGCGTCGGATTTTTCAGCAGCCTCGAGACGCGTCGCCCCCATTAGTGCTTGCATTATATTTATTCTCTCCCCGTCAGCCTACCTATAAACGAGTGTATGTACTTTTACTGTCATCTTACACTTTTGGTACGTAACAAGTTGATATACAGAGATTTCAAGAGTGTAAGATGATTTCAAAGTATCTTACACACTCCTGCATACATCTTACACACCTCACCCCCTGTCACGCAGTCAGTTTGGACGTATGCAGTAGATAATACGGCATAGGGACGCAGAACAATTTGTCGGAGCAACAGACCTTTCTGCTCCCCTATGCCGTGACATCTTCCTCCCGTGCTTGTCCGTGTGGCAACATCGTGAGTTATGTAGGTTGCGTGTAGGTGGAATTTGTAACATCTTACACTGAGTAAAGCATTGACAGTCAATGAGTTGCAACGAGTTAGTGTAAGATGTAAGATACTCGACAAGTAAAGTATTTGTAGTATAGTAAAGATACCGCAACCACAAAACGCAACCACAAAACGCAACCTCTAATGGGGGCGACGCGTCCCGCGTCGGGCATTAAGGCAAAGGCTCACAGACAGGCGTGTAATTAGCGCTGTCTGTGAGCCTTTATTAAATATATGAACATTGCATTTTTCCCGACGCGGGACGCGTCGCCCCCATTAGAGGTTGCGTTTTGTGGTTGCGCTACTGCACCTCCTGCTGCCACAGCAGGTCAAACGTTTGGCGCATCAGCGGCTCATCAGCCATCATGCGGCGCAGTTCGGCCAGCGGGGCCGCGTTGGGGCTTTCGGGCAACCACAAATGCAAGTAGCCGCCCTCGGCATATTTCTCGTGCAAGTGGGCAACCATACGCTGATAGTGCTGCTCACGCGTGAGCTCCGGATAGTTGGCCAAGCCATACTGCACCGCGCGGCGCATCGACACCAAAGGGTCTATCAGGCGGTCGGCCTCGGCCACTATCATGCCATAAATAGTGCGCGGCGCACGATCGGCCGATGCACGGTGGTCCTCGGCGGCCTCAGCTATCACCTCAATCTGCGCCCCGTCAAACCATTGGCGCAACCGTTGGTCGGCCCTCACAATGCGCCCCGACACAAGGTGGTGACACGCACGCCCCTCGCACAGGCCAAGGTCGTGACAGGCTGCCGCCGTGAGCAACATGCCCGCATCGGTGTCGGCATAGTGCGCCCCCATGGCCATGCTGCGCTGCATCACACTGCGGGCATGGTCGCGCTGGTGGGCCGGGTCAAAGTGGTCGTACCGTGGCAGCACCTCGTCCTCAAGGTACCGCACAAGGCTCTCGGGCACACGGGCCATGTAAGCCTGCACTTGTTCTGTGGTGTGTGTCATGTCAGTCATTCACCCCCTTCTTTTTGAAGCGTTGCGTCATGTCGGTCAGTGTGCCGTCGGCCTCAACGCGGCAAAAGCGCTGGTTGGTGGTGGGCGATGAGAGCGGACCGAATTTGGCCGAATAGGGACCGGTCTTTACATAGTCCAGACTGGCGGCAAGGGTGGCGGCATCGGGCAGCCACGTGCGGCCCGAATACCACCCTGTGCGCAAGCGGCCCTCATAATGTTGCTTGATGTAACGCCCTGCGGCCAGCACGGCCTCGGGGTCGTTGTCGCCGCCTTGTATGCCCACACAGGTTATAGTGCCGTCATACGAGTCTATCAGTGCCGTCAGGCGCTCATGGGTCAGTTCCTCACCTATGTCCTCGCGCAGGTAGGCACTGTGACAACCCACGCAGCGGTTGGGGCACATGGTCAGATTGATGGCAAGGGTCACCTCGTCGGGATATTCTTGAAATACAATGTCGTAGTTGTAATATTTGAGCATAGTAGTAATGTGCAAAATAACTATTGTTATCCGGTAAAACGTTAACATAAAACGCTACCTCTAATGGGGGCGACGCGTCCCGCGTCGGGATAGAAGAAAGAGGAAAATATGAATTCTGCTAAACAATAGCTGCATCTTTTCCCGACGCGAGACGCGTCGCCCCCATTAGTGCTTGCGTTTTACCAAACAACAATATTAAAATAATGAGCCCATAGTCCAAGGCAGCCGAGCGGCACTCTGGGCTATGGGCTCATTGGGCTTCAGGCAGCCCATGCTTGTTCATATTAAAGCCGTCCTCACCGCTTTAAGCCTCCACCTTCTGGTAGTAGCGGCGGCCGGCCTCCTTCTGGCGGTCGAGCGAGAAGTTCGACACACGCTTCAAGTAGCCAATGATACGGGTCAGATAGTCGAGGTTGGTCGACCCGCACTTGGGGCACTTGTGCAAGTGGTGCTTGTCAATGTGGCCACAGTCGTTGCACAACGTGTTAGGTATGTTAAACGTAAAGTAGTTGCAACCCTCCTTGGCAGCCACGCGCAGCAACTGGCGGTATTGCGGCTGGCTCAAGTGCTCGTCAAGGTTCATGTGCAAGGCCGAACCACCCGTAAGGTGTTCTATAAAGCGGCGGCCATGCAGGCGGAACTTCTCAATGATGTCGGTATTGGGGTCCTCAACCACGTAGAAGTAAGAGTTGTAGCAGTCGCGCGGCACATAATAGCCAGCCTCGCGGTCCCAGCGGGCATGCTTCACGCCCACATTCTCGGCCGGAATCATCTCGCAGTTAAACATCACGTCCTTTGAGCGGTACTTGCGGTTGTAACCCTCTATCAGGCCCAATATGTTGCCTACAAAGTCCTCATACTCCTTGTTGTCTGAAATGGTGATGCCAAGACTTTCGGCAGCCTCCACCATACCATTCACGCCAATGGTCAGATACTGGCGCTTGATGTTGATATAGCCGGCATCGAACAGCGGCAGCATACCCTTGTCCAACAAGTCCTTGAGGTTGGCGTTATAAGCCAGCTGTACCTTGTGCATGAGGTCTATCACATCGTCAAGATACTCCACGTATGAGCGTCCCTCGCGGGTAGCCTGCTGCACACAGCGGTTAAGGTTGACAGTGAGCACCGATTTCGAACCGGTCGACACACCGCCGGCTCCGAGCGTGTAACTGAACCCATTGTCCTGAATTTCGTTGCGCAGACGGCAGCACGAAGCCAGGGAGTCGGCATTGTCGCTCATGTAGGTAAAGAAACTGTGGCCCTCGGCATACATCTCCGATGTAAAGTCGGCATACGCCGTATCCATCACGTCGCCGTCCTTCGAGAGCAACGCCATCGTCTCCACCGGGAAGGTGAGCACGGCCTTGGTGCGCTCCTGGTTGAACCACTTCATGAAGCGGCGCTGAAGCCAGTCGAGTGCGGCCCATGTGGGACGCGAGCCGTCGGGGAAGCGGAACTCGCCAAATATGCTGTCAAAGTAATACTTGTCGTAGTACGAAATGTTCCAGAACACCGACTGGAAATTGCGCGCACCCGTAGGCTGGTTGATAGAGTATACTATCTGCTCGAAACAGTCGGTAATAATCTTGTCGATGGTGCGCTGGCGTGCTGACAGGTCAACCACCTTGTCGGCATGGGCATAATAGTCGGTGCCATACTCCAGCTCGAGGAAGTGGCTCATGTACATCAAGAACTCCGGAGTGGCGCAAGCGCCCGAGAGCATTGAACTTACAATGAACACCATGTTGACAAATCCACCGCAGAACGATTTCAAGTTGGTCGGAGCCGTAGAGTTGCCGCCAATGTCCTTGGTGCCGTTGAGCAACCACGGATACATCGTTATCGAGGCGCAATAGTTGGCCAGCGACGTCTCGTCGTTCTTATATATAAAGTGGTTCTTGAGCAAATAAAGGTAGCGGTCTGACAGTTCCTTGCCATACATCTCCTTGATGCGGTCGCACAGCAGGCGGCGGTTCAAGCGTATAAAGCCCTGCTTGGGCAGCTCGCCAATGAGTGTGGCTATGTTCTTGTTCTCCACATTGGCATTTGAGTCATACTTCGAGCCAGTGGCGGGGTTGGCCGAGTTGCAGTAGTTTATCAAGAAGCGCAACTTGTCGGCCGTCTCGCGGTCGTCCTCATGACGCTTGCGGTAGAGCATGAACGACTTGGCCACCTCATAGTGGTGTTCGGCCATCAGGGCCACTTCCACCTGGTTCTGCACATCTTCCACACTCATGCCGTTGCAAAAGCGCAGGCGTTGCATGATGCGGTTCAAAGCCTCGGCATCTATCTCTTTCTGGCGCGACTGAAAGGCTTTCAGCACAGCGGATTTAATTTTCTCAATGCTCAACGGCTCGGTCTTGCCGTTACGTTTGGTAATGATAAAGTTGTCAGTACACATGGGGCAGGAATATAGGTTTTTCTAAAGGTTCGCCGGGAGCAGAAAGTTATCCGTTTTGGAAAACTTTTCGCGCAACACCGTCATCAGAGTTGTCCGTTATGACAAACACTTTCCCTACCCGTCAATCTCGTGGCAGGCATGCCTTAATAGTAGTATTCAGGGAGGGTGTTATCCGTAAGCGCACGCAGCTGTTTTTCATCGAATGCGTGTTGCACAACATTGTTAACATACTGATTATCAACGCGTTACACACATCGCGTGCACCTAATCTAACGTGGCGCCATTGCGGGCCGCGCTTCGTCTCCAACGAACCTTCGTGTTGGAATTATTTCTTAATTGCAAGGCAAAGATACGGCAAACTTTCTAACAAAAAAAGCAATCGAAAATGTTTTTTTCGGAAAACTTTCGGACAACTTTGCGTCTCACAGTTCACACATTTCACCTATTACTTCACCCCAAAACGCCAATGTCATTGATAACCAACACGGAGGGAGCGTAACCCCTCTGCCAACGACAGACCAGGGGGCTGAAAAGACATTACGGGCACACCAATCAGCCCAAATTGTCTTTACAGCCCCCTGGGCGTGTCAACCATGCCGCAAGCACCCCGCTACTTCGAGCCGAGCTCCTTCAGATAGCCCACCATGGGATAGTGGTCCGACCACGAAACCGACGTGTCGATGCGCATGGCATAAGGTTTGAAGTGCGACGAGCAGAATATGTTGTCAATGCGCACATATATGGCATCGCGGTTAAACGAGCGGCCTATGCCGTTGCCCGTGGCCCTGAAGCAGTCGGTCAGGCGGCTGCACACCTGGTGGTGGGCATACGATATGGGCGTGTCGTTAAAGTCGCCCATCACTATCAGTTTGCGCCCTTTGTGGCGGTCAATAAACTGTGCCAGCGTGTCGGCCTGCAAGGCGCGCTCATAGCCACCGGTGGCAATCTTGCGCACAAGCGTCAACTTGCCGTGCACCTTGTCGGCTTTGGTAGGCGACTTTACAAGTTCGTGATACTCGCTGCGCTCCTCGCCCGACAAGTGCATCGACTCCAGGTGGGCACACACCACGGTAATGGTGTCGCCACGGCGCGGCACAAGACTGAAGGCGGCAAAGCCATTGCCCTTGGAGTGGCACACCACCCGCTTGTCGGCAATGGGCATACGGGCCATCACGCCCAGCTGGTTCTCGCCCACCCAGATGGTCTCGAAGTGGTAGCCATAGCGGCGCATCGAGCGTGTCATGCGTCCGCGGTCTTCGTCGTTGCGGAACGACACCTCCTGCAGGCACACTATGTCGGGCCGCTGGTCTATGATGTAGCGCACCACCTCATAGTTCACGCTATCGTCCGACATGCGCATATTGCCCAAGGCCAGCGTGTTGTAACTCATCACCTTGAGGGTGCCTTTGGGCGGGGGCGAGCTCAAATTGACCGGAAAGTAGTCGCGCACCGAGCCAAAGCAGCCCACAAAGCCCACCACGGGTATCCACACCAGCCGCGGTTTGAGCAGCAGGCACACCATGCCCACTGCCAGCACCGCTGCCACACAAAAGGGGAAGCCAAGCCCCACCACAGCTATATATTTGCCATAGGTGGCGGCACTGACATACACAGTGGCTGCGCAGCCCCACATAATGAGCACCGCGAGCCACGCCAAAAAGGTGAGCAGTTTAGTCATAGTTCTGTTTAATCTATTCTCTATCCAGTAATATACGCCCTGCTTGTAAGGGCTAAAGGGCTAAAGGGCAAAAGCACAAACAGGCACTTTGCTATTCCTTCCGACAGCAAAGCGCACATACATCACTTGCGACTGAGCCTGAAGAGCTCGTGCTTCTCGTCGGTAGTCAGACTGTCGTAGCCCGAGCGGCGCACCTTGTCAAGTATCTCGTCCATACGCGCCTCATTGCGTTCCGCCTCACGCTTGGCGCGCATGTTGTACTCATAGTCGCTCTCGCGCGTAGCGGTGTGATGCGCATTGCCCGGTGCTGCCGTCTGCGGCATGCCGAGCCATTGCTTGATGCGCTGCCACAGCGTGCGGTGCGTCTTGGTGCGGTCGTCCCAGCGCTGCCAGCCGCCCACCGTCTGCCGGTTGTGCGCACGGCGCCGCCACCAGCGCAGCAAGAACCACCCGAACAGCATGCCGCCCAGGTGGGCAAAGTGCGCAATATTATCGTTCGAGGCGTAAGCCGATATCAGTTCAATGGCAGCATAGCCCGCCACAAAGTATTTGGCCTTCATCGGTATGGGCGGCAGCAGCAGCATGATGCGCTCATTGGGGTAGAGCATGCCAAAGGCCAGCAGCACACCATAGCAGGCGCCCGAGGCACCAATGGTGGTCCACTGGTTGAGGAACAGCCCCATAGGCATGAGGCTCGACCCCGTATTCACCATGTCGTAGGCATACATGCCCTCAATAAAGTAGTCGGCCGTTTGCCACAGTTCCTGACAGATGCCGGCGCCTATGCCACACACCATATAATATATAAGGAAGCGTTTGGCCCCCAAAGTGCGCTCTATCAGTCCGCCAAACATCCACAGCGAGAACATGTTGAAAAACAAATGTGTGAAACTGCCATGCAGGAACATGTATGTGAGCAGCTGAAACACATAAAAGTTGTCAGCCAGCGCAAAGTGCAGTCCGAGCCATTCGGTCAGGTCGATGCCGCGCGTGCGCATTACGGCCTGCACCAGGTAGCACAGCACATTGATAAGCAGCAGGTTGCGCGTGATGGGTGAAATCTTTTGCATGAATAGTGTAACGTATTGGAATTTATTTTCTGTAACTTTGTGCGAGGGTTGGAGGTTGGGAGAGTTCTGAGTTCTGAGGTTATAAGGTTATAAAGTAACCTTCGCGAGCAGCCCCCCCCTACCTCTAATGGGGGCGACGCGTCCCGCGTCGGGAAAATGCGCGCCATATTCAGAGAATTCTGAGCTTGGGAGAGTTCTGAGGTTGAGTGAGTTCTGAGTTCTGAGGTTATGAGGTTATAAAGTAACCTTTGTGAGCAGGCCCCGAGCTCTAATGGGGACGACGCGTCCCGCGTCGGTAGTTAAGGCAAAGCCCCAACAGTATTCGCATGTAATTTGTGCTGTCTGTGAGCATCTATTTAGTGTATGAGCATAGTGCGCATTTTCCCGACGCGGGACGCGTCGCCCCCATTAGAGGTAGGCTGCCTGCTCACAAAGGTTACTTTATAACCTTATAACCTCAAAACTCAGAACTCACCGAACCTCAAAACTCAAAACTCCCTCAGCCTCCCCTACTCAGTATAATGCCACACCGTGGCACCGAAGTAGTGTTCCTCATTGAGCGTCACGCCCACCGGCATACGCGGTTCGGGCACACCGCTGCCAAGCACCACGGGCGAAAGCTCAACATAAGCCTCGTCCCACAGCCCCTGGTCAATAAAGCTCTGCAGCGTCTGCTGCCCGCCCTCAACCAACAGCGACTGTACCCCCTCAGTGCGGTACAATTCGGCCAGCGCCGTATCAATGTCGGCATAAGCCAGCCACCCCGCAGGCAGTTCGCCCTCGGCCACACGGCCCAGCACCACCCTGCGCGGCTGGTTTCCCGCCCAATGGCGCACATTAAGCTGCGGACGGTCCATGCGCAGCGTGTTATGCCCCACCAGTATGGCCTGGTGCATGGCACGCAACTGGTGCACACGCATGAGCGACGCCTCCGACGACAAGCGCGCCGCAGCCTCGCCCTCAGCCTCGTCGCGCCAGCGGTCAATAAAGCCATCGGCCGAACGCGCCCATTTGAGCGTGATGTAAGGGCGGCGCTTGGTCTGAGCCGTTATAAAACGGCGGTTCAGTGCACGACATTCAGCATCGAGCACACCCACCTCCACCTCAACGCCGGCCTCACGCAGTATGGCTATGCCGCGGCCCTGCACCTTGGCAAAGGGGTCGACACACCCCACCACCACACGCGGAATGCCCGTCTTCACTATCAAGCGGGCACAAGGCGGCGTCTTGCCATAATGGGCACAAGGCTCCAAGCTCACATACATCGTGCTGTCGCACAGCAGCGCACGGTCGGCAGCACGCACACTGGCTATGGCATTCACCTCGGCATGACCCTTGCCACACACGGCATGATAGCCCTCGCCTATGATGCGGTCGCCATGCACAATAACAGCACCCACCATGGGGTTGGGTGCAGCGTGCATCTGGCCGTAGCGCGCCAGCTCTATGCAGCGGCGCATATATCGTTCGTTAACTTGCATAATATACCTTATAATATATACACTGATGGATACCCAGTTTACAGCCCTGCGCCAAAGCCTTGCCCCACTCTACGGCGAAGGCGAGGCACGCGCCATTGCCTTCATGCTCTACGAGGACGCATTCGGCGTGAGCCGTACCGATATTTATGCCGACAAAGTTAGGCAATTTTCTGAAGATGAGCGCGCACGCCTCAACAATATGTGCCAACTTTTGACCAAGGGTGTGCCCGTGCAGTATGTGCTGGGCAAAGCCTCATTTTGCGGCCACACATTCGCCGTGTCGCCCGCTGTGCTCATTCCGCGTCCCGAAACCGAGGAACTTGTGGCATGGGCCACCGATGTGGCAAAAATGATGCCGCACCCCGAGGGACGGCCCTTGCGGCTGCTCGATGCCGGCACAGGCTCGGGCTGCATAGCGGTGAGCCTCAAATTGGCGCTGCCCGATGCCGATGTCACGGCCTGGGACATATCGCCCGAGGCACTCAGTGTGGCACGTGGCAATGCGCGCACGCTTGGTGCCGACGTGCACTTTGAGCAGCGCGACATACTGGCACCGCCCGATGCGGCCGCGTGTTACGACATCATTGTGAGCAATCCTCCCTACATTTGCGAGTATGAACAATCCTCCATGGAGGCCAATGTCACCCAGCACGAGCCTCACACGGCCTTGTTTGTACCCGACGCCGACCCCTTGCGCTTTTACCGTGCCCTGTGCCATCATGCCAAGGCCAGTCTCTCGCCAGGCGGCCATCTGTTAGTTGAAATCAACAGTGCCTACGGCCCTGGCACGGCCCGTCTGTTTACCGCACAGGGGTTGCAACACGTGCAACTGCGGCAGGACACCTTCGGCCTCGACCGCATGGTGGGAGGACGCGCCAGTATGCCAATGGGCTGACGCCGTTGCGCTGCTTGGCAGCCGCTAACGCGGTAAACAGAAGAACATAAGAACATAAGGACATAAGGGCTGACGCCGTAGCGCTACTACTTGTAACACTACGGCGTCAGCCCTTATGTTCTTGAGGCCACCCGGACGTTAGTCCGTGGTCTTCAGCCGCGAAGCGGCCTTATGTTCTTATGTCCTTATGTTCTTATGTCTCCCGCGTTAGCGGCTGCCAAGCAACGCTACGGCGTCAGCCCTTATGTCTCTTGAGGCCACCCGGACGATAGTCCGTGGCCGTCAGCCGCGCAGCGGCCTTATATGTATCTTATGTAAACTTATGTTACTTATGTTTTCCGCGCTAAGCGGCTAACACAAACGTTATATCTCCCGCACTAAGCGGCTAACACAAACGTTATATCTTATGTCCTTATGCCCCCGCGCAGCAACCAAAGCGAGCGATGCATACCAATACGCAAACAAAACTGACGCCGTAGCGTTACTACCTGTAACACCACGGCGTCAGCCCATTATCAAATTGTCATATTAGCAAACCTTCTCCTCCTCACCCTTCTGCTTGCGGCTCAGCGTACGGTAAGCGATGGGCGCTGCAAGGAAGATAGATGAAAGTGTGCCGAAGATGACACCCAGTATCATGGCAAAGGCGAATGAGCGAATGCTGTCGCCACCCAAGATAAAGATGCACAACAACACGAGGAAGGTAGTGGCCGAAGTCATCACCGTACGGGTAAGCGTGCTGTTCAACGACATGTTAAACAAGTCGAAGTACTTCATGCGCGGGTGCAACTGAAGATTTTCACGCATACGGTCGAACACCACCACCTTATCGTTGATAGAATAACCTATCACCGTAAGAATGGCACCGATAAAGGTTTGGTCAACTTCGAGAGAGAAGCCTATCCAGCCCCAGCAAATTGAGTAGACACCCACCACAAGCAGTGTGTCGAACACAAGGGCTACTACCGAACCTACCGAGAAGGCCACGTTGCGGAAACGTATCAAGATGTAAACAAAGATGGCGGCCAATGAGAGCAACACGGCTGTAATGGCACCGCGCACCATGTCGTTGGCCACGGTAGGACCTACCTTCTGGGCCGAGATGATTGAACCACCAGTGTGGTTGTCGCGGTCGATAAACGTATTGTAGTCGGCCTTGATGAGCTTGGCCTCGTGCAGAGCGTCGTAGATGAAGTGCTCAACATCCTGGTCGATGCTCTCGTTGTCGTCGTCGATGCGGTAGTTGGTTGACAGACGCACAGCAGCATTGCTCGTAGTAGTAATGGCAATGGCACTCACGCTGGCGTTGGGATCCTTGGCATTAACCTTGGCTGCCACAGCCTTCTGCACCTGTTCGGGGGTTACACCCTTCTGCTCAAACTCTATCACGTAGTTGCGACCACCGGTAAAGTCAATACCGCTCGACAGACCACGGGTGGCCAGGAAGCCGATAGCGATAACGGCACCAATGATGAACACGTAGATTGAGCGGCGGCCCATCTTCATAAAGTTGACGTTGGCATTGCTCAGGAAATTCTTCGACATGCCAGTGGTGAAGGTAAGGCCAAGCCACTTGTCCTTGTTGAGGAAGTGCTCAAACACAATACGGCTCACCCATACGGCGGTAAAGAACGAACATACAATACCGATGCCCAGCGTCATGGCAAAACCACGGATAGGACCTGTACCGAAGTTGTAAAGAATTACGGCTGTAATGATTGAGGTAAGGTTGGAGTCGAAGATGGCTGAGAAGGCATTGCCATAACCCTCGGCCAAGGCAGTCTTGATGCCCTTGCCAGCCTTGAGTTCCTCCTTGGTACGCTCGTAAATAAGCACGTTGGCATCAACCGCCATACCGAGCGAGAGCACCATACCGGCAATACCGCTCATGGTGAGGGCAGCCTGGAACGAGGTGAGGATACCGAAGGTGAAGAAGAAGTTGAGAATCAATGCCACGTTGGCCACCATACCCGGAATAAGGCCGTAGAAGCAGCACATGAACACCATCAAGAGCACAAAGGCTACCACACAAGCGGTGAAACCTGCCTGGATAGAGGCGGCACCGAGGCTCGGGCCTACTGTCTCTTCCTGTACAATCTTGGTGGGGGCGGGCATCTTACCGCTATTGAGCACGTTGGCAAGGTCGCGGGTATCGTCGGTAGTGAAGTTACCCGAAATCTGTGAGTTGCCACCGGTTATCTCGTTCTGCACCACAGGGGCGCTGTACACGTAGCCGTCGAGCACGATGGCCACGCACTTCTTGAGGTTCTTCTTGGTGAGTGTGGCCCAGTCGCGTGCACCGCTTGTGGTCATGGTCATGCTCACAATGGGGCGGTGGTTCTGGTCAAACTCGTCCTTGGCGTCGGCTATCACGTCGCCCTGCATTGAGGGCTGGCCGTTGTTGGCACGCAGCGCATAAAGCTCGAACACATTGGCCTTCATGCCGCTGGCGTTCTTCACGCCCCAAGCCAGCTTGAGGTCGGCGGGCAGAATGCTCTTGGCGGCCTCGCTGTTGACCATGGCGTTGATGGCGGCTGTATCCTTGGCAATGGCATAACCTACCACGCAGTTGGTGGGTTGCATGCCCTGCATCATGATGAGCTTGCTAAAGAGGGGGTGCTGTTCGGCAGCGCTCTTGGCTTTGGCAGCCTTGGCCTTGGTGCTGTCGGCAGCGGCAGAGTCCTTGGCATCGGCACCGGCCAGACGCTTGTCGAGGGCTGTGAGCGACGACATGGTCTCGCCAAGGGTGTAAGTCTCCCAGAACTCGAGGTTGGCGCTACCCTGAAGGAGCTTGCGCACACGCTCGGGTTCCTTGATACCCGGCATTTCTACCATAATCTGGCCTATCTGGCCCTTACCGCGCAGGATTTGAATGTTGGGCTGTGCCACACCAAAACGGTCGATACGCGAGCGTACCACCTTGTTGGAGTTTTCAACGGCTGCATTCACCTCCTCGTTGAGCACCTTCTTCACGTCGGCGTCGCTCGAGTTGTACGAGATGTTCTTCTCGCCAAGCTTTGAGGCGAATATGCCGCCAAGCTTGTTCGTACCGTTAAGCTGCTGGTAGGCGCTCACGAAGGCGTCGACAAAGTCGATATCGCCCTTCTTGGCCTGAGCCACAGCCTTGCTGTAGGCTTCCTTAAACTTGGGGTCGTTGGCGCTCTCGCCGGCGAGGTTCTTCACCACGTCGGGCACGCTCACCTCAAGCACTACGTTCATACCGCCCTTGAGGTCGAGACCCAGGCCGATTTGCAATGCCTCGCAGTCCTTGAGTGTCTTGCCGAGCCATACGGTCTCGTTACGCATGGAGTCAAGGTAGGCGGCGCCGTCCTTGCCCTGTGCCGTCATTTGCTCGGCTTTGGCCTCGTACTTGTGAGTGGGGTACGAGAAGCTGAGGTACATGAGGCAAATCAAGGATAGCAGCACTGCAATTACTTTAACAAATCCTTTGTTTTGCATTAGTGTGTGATTGTGTAATTATTATTTTTATTTATTGTTTTTCCAGTCCGTCAAGTCGCGCATGGGCACAATTACTCCTAACGGCACGCCTTTGAACGTGCAAATATACGCGATTTTTTTGAAAGACAGGGCTTTTACCCTCTTTTTGTTAAAGGACAGCCGTTTTGCCCGCACCTGTGCCCTTACAGTCAGGGTGTTCAAAGCACCCAACGCTACCTCTAATGGGGGCGACGCGTCCCGCGTCGGGCATCAAGGCAAAAGCTCACAGACAAAAGTGTATTAGTACTGTCTGAGAGCCTTTATTTGGGGCAAGGACATGGCATTTTCCCGCGGGACGCGTCGCCCCCATTAGTGCTTGCGTTTTTTGCAGCGCGTTTCAGTCAACTTAAATTTTCCCTCAAAAGTGTCTCGCTAAAAAGTCTGTTTTGTAAGCAGATAAAGGCCCACTTATTTTGCATATCTCTCACTTTGCAGTAATTTTGAATAAATTACGCGGCAGCTCGGATATGAAAATAAGTGGACTTTACAGCCCACTTATTTTGCATATCTCTCACTTTGCAGTAATTTTGCACAAAGTTTTACACGCATATATAATATAACAAGACTCATGTTTCAGATTTAGCAAGGACGGGCTGAAAGCCCAATGGAGCACATAGCCCAGGGCAAGCGAAGCGACACCCTGGGTATCGCGTGTTGGAGCAGTCGCGCCCTGTAAGGGCAAAAGCTTTAACTCTTTAATCCTTTATATTGCCTTAGCTGATAGCTGAATTTGCAGTCATGATATGAAACACCAAGCGTATGTATAATTGCGCTATGGTCTAAAGCTTTTGCCCTTACAGGGCGCGACGGCTCCAACACACGATACCCAGGGTGCCGCTTCGCTTGCCCTGGGCTATGTGCTACATTGGGCTTTCAGCCCGCCCTTGTTAAATCGGAAACTTCAATAACAAGATATAATGGAAAAGAAATTTAACCGTACGCTGGTTACCGCCGCCTTGCCATACGCTAATGGCGGTGTGCACATCGGCCACCTGGCCGGGGTGTATGTGCCTGCCGACATTTATGTGCGCTACTTGCGCCTGAAGAAACGTGACGTGCTGTTTGTCTGCGGTAGCGACGAGCATGGCGTGCCCGTCACCATACGCGCCCGCAAGGAGGGCTGCACACCGCAGGAGGTGGTTGACCGCTACAACAAGATTATACGCGAGTCGTTTGAGGGCTTCGGCATCTCGTTCGACGTGTTCGGACGCACCACCTCGGAGGTGCACAAAAAGACGGCTTCGGACTTTTTCCGCAAGCTCTACGACAAGGGCGAGTTTGTGGAGCAGGAGAGCGAACAGTACTACGACGAGGAGGCGCACACCTTCCTGGCCGACCGATACATTACGGGCGAATGTCCGCACTGCCACGCTGAGGGGGCTTATGGCGACCAATGCGAAAAGTGTGGCACGGCGCTCTCGCCTACCGAACTGATTAACCCGCGCTCTACCGTGAGCGGGTCGAAACCGGTGCTGCGCAAAACCAAGCACTGGTACTTGCCGCTCGACAAGCACCAAAAGTGGCTCGAGCCGTGGATTACGGAGCAGCACAAGGAGTGGCGCAGCAATGTGATGGGACAGTGTAAGAGCTGGTTTGACATGGGACTGAAACCGCGCGCCGTGAGCCGCGACCTTGACTGGGGCATTCCGGTGCCGGTTGAGGGGGCTGATGGCAAGGTGCTTTATGTGTGGTTCGACGCGCCTATTGGCTACATCAGCAACACCAAGGAACTGCTGCCCAACGACTGGGAAAAGTGGTGGAAGAGCGACGACACACGCCTTATCCACTTTATTGGCAAGGACAACATCGTGTTCCACTGCATCGTGTTCCCGGCCATGCTGAAGGCTGAAGGCTCATACATTCTGCCCGACAATGTGCCTGCCAACGAGTTCCTCAATCTTGAGGACGACAAGATTTCGACCTCGCGCAACTGGGCGGTGTGGCTCGACGAGTACTTGAAGGACTTGCCCGGCAAACAGGACGTGCTGCGCTATGTGCTTACAGCGAATGCGCCCGAAACGAAGGATAACAACTTTACGTGGAAGGACTTCCAGGCTCGCAACAACAACGAGCTGGTGGCTGTGTACGGCAACTTTGTGAACCGTGCGCTGCAACTTACCAAGAAGTACTACAACGGGGTGGTGCCGGCTGCCGGCGAGCTTACTGACTACGACCGCCAGACTATTGAGGAATTTAAGGACGTGAAGGCTGAGGTGGAGCGCCTGATTGAGGGTTTCCGCTTCCGCGACGCACAGAAGGAGGCCATGAACCTGGCCCGCATCGGCAACAAGTATCTGGCTGACTCTGAGCCTTGGAAGGTGATCAAGACTGACCCCGAGCGTGTGAAGACGGTGCTTAACTTGTCATTGCAGCTTGTGGCTAACCTGGCTATTGCTTTTGAACCGTTCTTGCCCTTCTCGAGCGAGAAACTGCGTCAGATGTTGCACATCGACGAGGCGCAATGGGACCGCCTGGGGGCTACGGACTTGCTGCCCGAGGGACACGTGCTTGGCGAACCGGCCTTGCTGTTTGAAAAGATTGAGGACAGCGTGGTGGAGGCTCAGGTGCAAAAATTGCTCGACACTAAGAAGGCTAACGAGGCGGCTAACTTTAAGGCTGCACCGGTGAAGGAGAATATCCCCTTCGAGCAGTTTGAAAAGCTTGATGTGCGCGTAGGCACTGTGCTTTCGTGCGAGAAGGTGAAGAAGAGCAAGAAGCTGCTGAAGTTTGAGATTGCCGACGGTGCCGAGAACCGCACTATCGTGAGCGGTATTGCGCAGTACTACCAGCCTGAGGACTTGGTGGGCAAGCAGGTTTGCTTTGTGGCTAACTTGGCTCCACGCACTATCAATGGTATCGAGAGCCAGGGCATGATTTTGTCGGCCGTCAACTTTGACGACTCGCTCTCGGTGGTGACGGTTGACCGCAAGGTGGTGGCCGGTAGCCAGGTGGGATAACGCCGAGGCTAATGTGGCAATATGTCAATGTGCTTATGCTTGCTTATGGGCAGACGCCGTAGCGTGACTTGGCAGCCGCTAACGCGGTAAACATAAGGACATAAGAGCATAAGGACATAAGGCCGCTGCGCGGCTGAAGACCACGGACTGACGTCCGCGTGGTCTCAAGAACAAAAGGGCTGACGCCGAGGGGCGGACTTTTGAAGCGCTTACCGCGGTAACATAAGAACATAAGCTACATAAGAGACATAATTTGGAGTCTGGGAACTGCGTTCCAAACCATAAGAAACAAAAGGGCTGACGCCGTAGCGTTACTACTTAGTAATACTACGGCGTCAGCCCTTTTGTTCTTGAGGCCACGCGGACGTCAGTCCGTGGTCTTCAGCCGCGCAGCGGCCTTATGTTCTTATGTCCTTATGTTCTTATGTTTACCGCGTTAGCGGATGCCAAGCTATGCGTTAGCGGATGCCACGCTACGGCGTCAGCCCATTAGCATATTGACATATTAGCACATACCGCGTCAGCGGACGTCAATCATGTAGCTACTGCCCCCCGGGCGGCGGCACAACACAACCTGTGGCTGTATTTGCGAACGTATCTGCTCGGTGTGGCTTATCACGCCCACCTTGCGGCCCTGCGTGTTCTCGAGGTTGGAGAGCGCAAGCATCACAAGGTCGAGCGACTCACGGTCGAGATTGCCAAAACCCTCGTCGATGAAGAGCGAACCTATCACCAGACCCGAGCCCGACAACGAGGCAAGCCCCAAGGCAAGGGCTAACGACACCACAAAGGTTTCGCCACCCGAGAGGGAGGTGACATAGCGGTGCTCATCGAACATGTCGTGGTCGATTATCTCGAGCGTGAGGGTGCCGGGTATGTTGCGCAACTCATAGCGGGGCGAGAGCTGCTGCAGGTGGCGGTTGGCATGGGCCACAAGGTAGCCAAAGGTGTAGCTCTGGGCCATGGTGCGGAACTTTTTGCCATCGGCTGAGCCAAACATGGCGTTGAGCCTTGCCCACTCGCGGGCATCGGTCTGGGCGGCATCAAGACGCTGCTGCATGGCCTCGGCACGCTCGCTGCTGTCGCGGTGCGCCAACAGGCGGGCGTTCACCTCAGAGAGTTGGGCAGCAAGGTCGGCCAAGCGCTTGCGGGCGTCGTCGAGTGTCTGCTCGAGCGTGTGCTGCAAGGCGGCATAGTAGGCACGGCTGCCGGCGGCGGGCTGCTCTGCCTCAGCCTCATCGGCGGCAGAGACAAGGGGCACGGTGGCCGGACGGGCGGCATCGCCTTGCAGAGCTTGCAAGGCTTTGCGGGCCTGTTGCAGGTTGTTGTCGGCCACAAGGCGGGCATTGCTCAAGGTGCTGAGCTGCTGGCGCAGGGCTTTCCAGTCGGTGGTGTCGGTGAATATGCTGTCGAGTTCGGCAAACTGCACCGGCGAGTGCGTGCCGTTAAAGCGCAGTATCATGAGGTCGAGCTCCTGCTGCTGCTTTTGCTGCTCGGCCTGGCTGTCGAGGCGCGTCTTCAGCAAATTGTCGCGGTGTCCCTCGAGCTGGCGCAAGGTGCCTTTCACCTCCTCGCAAGCCTTGCGCACGCTACCCTCGGCGGCACGTGTGGCAGCTATTTCAGCCTCGAGCGCCTCGGCCACCTTTTGGGGCGTGGTGTCGGGCATGAGGCGGCGCAGCTCCTCGTCCTTTTCGCCCAGCGCCTCGCGTGTGGCATCGCGGCTCTCGCGGCATGCCGCCACATGGCGCTGCTCTTCGGCCACGTTGGCCTCAGCATTCTTTATCTCCTCATGCAGCAACGTTTGCTGGCGCTCAGCCTCGTCGAGCATCTTGCACGTGTTGTTCCAGTCGGCATGCAGGTTGGTCAAGCGCAGACGCAGCCCGTCGGAATTGTTCTTCCACTCTGCAAACCAGCCCGAGAGGGTTATCATCTCGTCGAGGTCGGTGTACAGTTCGGAGCAGGCGCGGTCTGACTCGTTGATGACTTGCTGCAACTCCTCGGCCGATGCGGAGGCTATGCGGGCGGCCGTGCGCACATTGTCGAGATAGGTTTGGTTCGTCTCCATCTCGGCTTTGAGCACGTCAATCTCCTCGTTCAGACGGTTGATGTGACCTTGATGGAAGTTGTAAGCCTCCAGTTCCTTGTCGGCCTCGTCGGCAGCGCGCGTGGTGTTGTCGATGAGCAGCTGTATCATCATGCGGCGTGCGTCGCGGTTGACGGTGGCCGAGCAGTCGGCAAATGAGTTGTCGAGGTAGGCGCACTGCTGCCACTCCTCTACATCGGCCTGCTGGCGGCGCTTGAGGTCGTCGAGTGCACGGCCGTCGGCCTCGATGCGTGCGGCATCGGCGGCTATCTCCTCGCGCATGGCGGCCAGGCGCTCACGCTTGAGCAGGAGGTCTTGCTGCAGGTCGGCATACTCCTTGGCCATGCTGCTGAGCAGTTCGCCCAGCTCGCGCTCGGTCTCGGTGTGGTAGGGGTGGTGTGTGGCACCGCACACGGGGCAGGCGGTACCCTCCTTGAGCTGTTTGCGCAGCTGCACAATGTTTTGCGACTGACTCAGGGTGTAGGTGGTGGCTATGCGCGAGAAAGCCTCTTCGGCCACCTTTACCTCCACCTCCATGCGGGCGGCGGTAGTTTGCTTCTGTGCCAGTTCGGTCTCTTCGCGGCGCTGGGTGGCCGTCTTTTCAGAGATGCGGGCATACCCATCGCTGATGTGCTGCCACAGCATGGCGGCACGCTCGAGCGCGGTAAGGCGGCTGCGGTTGTCGGCCGCGGTCTTTTGCAGTTTGGCCGAGTCGTGTCCCTGGTTGGTTTGGCGGTGAATGAGCAGTTCACTCTTCAGGGCATTGAGGCGTGCCTGCTTGTTGTGCTGCTCTTGCTCTGCCTTTTCGCCTTGTGCGCGCAGCTCGGTCTGGCGCTTGCGCAACTCGGTCTGCTTGTTGTGGCTCTCTACATTGCGGCGTGTTTCATCGCCGAGTGTGGGGAGCTTGTTCATGATAAGGTCGAACTTGTCGAACATCTGGCGGTGTGCCTCGAGCGACTGCTTGTGCAGCTGGTGGCGCTTGATGGTGTCGGCCACCTTGGCCTGCTCCTCTTGCTTGGCCTGCAGGGTGGCCTGGCGTTTGCCATAAGTTTGGGTGGCAGCCACAAGTTGCTCGTCTAAACGCTTGAGTTGCTCGTTGGCCACCTTAATCTCGCCCGTCAGGGCATAGCCGCGGTTGATGGCGGGGCGGCGCTCGTCGAGCCGCTTTTCGGCATCGGCAGTGCGCTCACACGCCACATCGAGCTGCTGGCTCAGTTTGTCGAGTTGCAGGCGGGCCTCGTTGAGTGCCTGTGCATTGGCTGCCTCGTCGGCCTTGATGTGCTCTACGTCGGCACGGCGCATCTTGATGGCCTGGTAGAGTGGCTGCATGTCGAGCACGGCATCGTAGCGCTGCAGGCGCATTTCGTCGGCACGTGCCTTGACGCAGGCTTTGGTGGCTGTGTTATATGCCTCCTCGCACTGGGCCACATGTGCCGACGCTTGGTCGAAACGGTCTATCCACTCCAGCTGCCGTTCGGTGCGCTGCGCCTCGTCGGCGGCATTTTGGTGTTGTGCCTCGAGCAGACGGGCGCGTTCTTGCTGCTCGGCCAGCAGGTGGGCGTCGAGGCGAGTGTGGAGCAAGCCTTGCATCTCGCTCTGCAGGGCGGCCACATTGGCCTCGGCCTGTTGCGCCAGACGGAATATGCGCTCACTCACGGCGCTGTACACCTCGGTGCCGGTCAACTTTTCGAGCAGGGCTGCCTTGTCGGCCTGTTTGGCGCGCAGAAAGTTGGCAAAGGAGTTCTGTGCCAGTATCACGGTGCGTGTAAACTGCTCGTAGGTAAGTCCCACGGCCTCGTCGATGCAGGCTTGCAGCTGTGCCTTGTCCACCACCTGATGTTCGGGGGCAAGCTGTGTGAGCTGGCGTTCGGGTGAGGCTATGGTGCCGCTGCGCTTTACACGCACGCTCCACGTGGCCTCGTAGGTGTGGCCCTTGGTGGTGGTGAAGGTCACGCTCACCCAGCCCTGCTTTTGTCCGCGACGCAATATGCTGGCCGTGTTGGTGGCCTGCACCTGCTGTGCCTTGTCGGTGACGAGCTTGAGGTCGTCGGCCGGTATGCGCTCCACGTTGTCGAAACGGGGTGCACGGTTGTAAAGTGCCAGACAGATGGCGTCGAGTATGGTGCTCTTGCCCGAGCCTACATCGCCTGTTATGGCAAAGAGGCCGGCCGAGCGCAGGGGTTCTTCGGTAAAATCGATGGTTTGTTCTCCCTCAATCGACGTCAGATTGCAGAGAGTTATCTTGTCTATCTTCACAAGTGTGAGAGTTTAGTAAAGTTCGGTGGTATAAAAAAGGTGGGGCTATGGCCCCATGAGACTATGCCTGTGGTGCGCCCTCGTGGCAGGCTTGTTCAAAACGCGTCACCAGGGGGTCGGGCATAGGCTCGTTGTAGCGCGACTCGAAGTAGCGGCGGGCCAGGTCGAGCGGCTGCATGGTGGTGAGGGCGTCGGCCGAGGGGGCATCTTGCTTGTCGGCCTTGGCGGCGGTGGTGGCGGGTATCACGCGCTGTATGCGGCAAAAGTGCACGGCACGGTCGGCCAGGGCCTCCATCACGTCGTGCATGAGTGATGGTTCGGGCTGCTTTTCCTCGATGTGCAACTCAAGGTAGGGCCACGCCTCGCCCATGTCGCCCTTGGCGCGCTTGGGCAGTGCGGCTATTTGCTCCATGGCCTCGGCAGCACTCACGGCGCGTGCTTTGGCCGGTATGGTGATAAGGCGGCGCAGCGGTTCATACTTTATGCGCTCTACCACGGCCTCGCCCTGGTGGTCAATCTCTACCCACTGCACACCATGGCTGTAGCCAGTCTCGGCAAACGACATGGGCAAGGCACTGCCTGCATACCATGCCTTGCCGCTCTTGCCCACGGGTTGCACCTTATGTATGTGCCCTAAGGCGGTGTAGCTCACATTGCTGCCCACCACGTCGGCGTTGACACAATCTTGTCCGCCCACCACAAGGCGCTCTGAGTGGCCGCTCTGGCACACCTCGGCGCCGGCGGCATAGAAGTGGGCGCCCACTACGATGGGCAGACCCTTGAACTCTGACTGGCGCAGGTGCTTGTGCAGCTCGCCAAACACATAACGCAGCCCTTGCTCGGGAGTCATGCCCATGGGGTAGTCGGCACTGCGCAGATAGGGCACAGCCATGCACACACAGGCGGCCTGGCCTGTGGCGCGCTCGGCAAGGGGGAGCAGGTAATAGTCGAAGTCGGGCTCGCCCTGCGGGGTGTAGTGCATGGTGCCGCGCACGTATATGTTGTGTGTTTTGAGCAGTGGTGCGGGGGCCTCGAGGCGTCCGGCGGAGTCGTGGTTGCCAGCGGTCATCACCACCTGCAGGCCCGGCACGGTGAGTGTGGCACGCAGCAAGAAGTCGTAGAGCAGTTCCTCGGCCGCTGCAGAGGGGTTTGGCGAGTCGAACACGTCGCCCGTAATGAGTAGCGCGTCGGGCTGTCGCTCCTTGAGCACACCGAGCAGCCATCTGAGGAAATGCTTGTGTTCATTGAGCCGGCTGTGGGCGTGAAAGGTGTTGCCCAGGTGCCAGTCGGCTGTATGCAGTATCTTCATTGTGCAATGTTGTTATTTATTGGTGAGCAAAGGTACTGCAAAGTAACAGAAAACAGAAGAAATGACAGGAAAAATGTGTCGTGCGCTTTCGCTCGCGAATGTGCCGGTGTGCAAATACGAAGATGTGCAGATTATAGTAGCGTTTTGTGCTTGCGTTTAGTGGTAGCGGTACCTTTACCATACTACAAAAGCTTTACTTGCAGAGTATCCTACATCTTACACAAACACGCTACAACTTGTTGACTATCAATACTTTACTCAGTGTAGGATACTACCAAATCCACCTACACGCAACCTACACACCCCACATTCTGCCACACAGCACAAGCACGGGAGGGCGATATCATGGCATAGGGGAACAGAAAAGTCTGTTGCTCCAACAGATTTCTCTACGTCCCTATGGTGTAAATCCCGCCGCATACGTCCAAATCGGCTGCATGGCTGCGGGGTGTGATGTGTAAGATGTATGCAGGGGTGTGTATGATGCTTTGAAATCATCTTACACTCTCGAAACCATTGTATATCAACTTGTTACATACAAAAAGTGTAAGATGGCAGTAAAAGTACATACACTCGTTTATAGGTAGGCTGACGGGGAGAGAATAAATATTTGTGTACAAGTTGAAAGTGACGAGGCCGGGAGAATGTGGTGCTCAATGAGATTTGCCGCTAACGCGGAGGACATAAGGACAAAAGATATAATGTTTGTGTTAGCCGCTTAGCGCGGAAAACATAAGCAACATAAGTTTACATAAGAT
>OGJE01000197.1_pt1 | contig 32420 bp, 19 predicted proteins | sample 1571981 | NCBI WGS metagenome assembly OGJE01 (sample SAMEA2582118, study PRJEB24529) | metagenome | biome: Human gut stool | place: China | collected 2011
GCTATGTGCTCCATTGGGCTTTCAGCCCGCCCTTGCTAAATCCGAAACTTGAGTTCGTAACCACCTTTTATTTAATACCACAACTTATAATAGTAACAACAAATGAAAGTAATAAACCTGGGCGAACGGAGTTCGGTTATAAACTCATACATGGCGCAGCTGCGCGATGTGGAAGTGCAGAAGAACCGCACCCTCTTTCGCCGTAACATGCAGCGTATAGCCCGCGCCACAGCCTATGAGGTGAGCCGCACGCTGCAATACTCTGAAAAGGCCATCACCACACCGCTGGGCGTGAAACAAGTGCCCACCTACGACGACCGCATTGTGGTAGGTACGGTGCTGCGTGCCGGTGTGGCATTTCACGAGGGATTTCTCGACACGTTTGACCAAGCCGACTCGGCCTTTGTGGCCGCTCACCGTGACGAGGGCAAGCGCGAGGACATTAAAATACACGTTGACTACATAGCCGCTCCGCAGTTGGACGGCTGTACCTTTTTGATGGTGGACCCCATGCTTGCCACTGGTGGTTCGCTCGAACTCTCTTACAAGGCTTTCCTTACGCACGGCACACCGGCCAAACTGCACATTTGCTGCGCCATTGCCGCACAAGAGGGCATTGACCACTTGTGCCGCGTGTTCCCCGACGATGTCACACTCTGGGTGTCGGCCGTCGACCCTATCCTTAACGACCAGGCTTACATCGTGCCTGGACTTGGCGATGCCGGTGACTTGTCTTTCGGTCCGAAATTGGATTAAAGGGGGAGGGTAGGTTAGAGGGTTATGAGGTTATAAAGTAACCTTTGTGTGTTAGGTAGGTTATGGTAATCTTTTAACCCTCTAACCTCATAACCCCTTAACCTCCCTCTAAACCTCATACCCCCCTTATATCATCTCCCTTCTCCTTGCCTAACACACAAAGGTTACTTTATAACCTCATAACCTCATAACCCCATAACCTCCTCCTATATATGAAGAAACTCTTATCCCTTTTGTTACTGCTTGCCCTTGGCTGCGGTACAGTCTCTGCCCACGATTTCAAGATAGAAAAGGGGCAATTTGTGCTCGATGGCAAACCCATCACTCTGGTGTGTGGTGAAATGCACTATCCGCGCATACCACAGGAGTACTGGCGCGACAGACTGTTGCGTGCCAAAGCCATGGGCCTTAACTGCATATCAACCTACGTGTTCTGGAACATTCACGAGCGCCAGCCGGGCAAGTTCGACTTTACCGGCGAAGCCGACCTGGCCAAGTTTATACGCACAGCGCAGGAACTGGGCCTCTATGTGGTGCTCCGTCCCGGCCCCTATGTATGTGCCGAATGGGACTTCGGCGGCTTCCCCTATTGGTTGCAGAACAACAAGCACATGAAGTGGCGCAGCGACGACCCCGACTTTTTGGCCGCTTGCCAGCGCTACATCACGCGACTGGGCAAGGAAGTGAGCAAGTACTGCGTGGGCAATGGCGGCAATGTGCTGCTTGTGCAGGTAGAAAACGAGTATGGCTCATACAGCAACGACCGCGTGTATATGGGTAAAATACGCGACATGTTGGAGAAGGCCGGCTTTAATGCCCCCTTCATCACCTGCGACGGCGCAGGCCAAATGCCCAACGGCTACATGAAGGGCGTGCTGCCCACAGTTAATGGTTCGGTGGGCGAGGAAGTAAAGCGCGCCATCGACCGCTTCTATCCCGGCGGCCCCTACTTTGTGGCAGAATTCTATCCCGCATGGTTCGATGTGTGGGGACAAGGACACTCACGCCGCGACTACCGCTCGCCGGCACAGCAAATTGACTGGATGCTCGGTCATGGCGTGTCGGTTAATATGTACATGTTCCACGGTGGTACGAACTTTGCCTATACCAATGGTGCCAACACCATTGGTAGTGGCTATGAGCCACAGCCCACCAGCTACGACTACGATGCACCGCTCAGCGAGTCGGGTGTGGCCACACCCAAGTATTATGCTTTCCGTGAGGTGATACAGAAACACTTGCCCGCCGGCGAAACGCTGCCCGATGTGCCTGCTGCCAACCCTGTGGCCACCTTTGCACAGGTGCAGCTGCTCGACAGTGTGCCCTTGCGTGCCGCCTTCGGACGCAGCATGCAGTCTGAACGTCCGCTCACAATGGAAGAGGCCGGACAGGACTTTGGCTACATTCACTATCAAACTACCGTTGAAAAGGGTGGCAAGGGCCGACTCGTTCTGCGCAAGTTGCGCGATTATGCCATCGTCTTTGTCAATGGCAAGCGTGTAGGGTCGCTCGACCGCCGCTTCAGCCAGACGGGCATGATGGTAGACATACCCGATGGTGCCAAACTCGAAATATTGGTGGAGAACGTGGGCCGCATAAACTATGGTCCCGACTTGCTCGACAACCACAAGGGCATCACCGAGAGCGTAAATTTCTGTGGCAAGGAACTGAAGGGCTGGACCACCACGCCGCTTCCGCTCTATCAACTCACCAAAATGCCGCGCTGCAAGGCTCCCGAAAAGGGTAACCACGACATGGAGGGCGTGGCTTTCCACCGCGGTACCTTCAAACTCGACAAGCGTGGCGACGTATTCCTCGACATGAGTGGTTGGGGCAAGGGCGCCGTGTGGGTTAATGGCCGCAGCATAGGCAAGTTCTGGCAAATTGGTCCGCAGCAAACGCTTTATGTGCCGGGTCCGTGGGTAAAGAAGGGCCGTAACGAGGTGATTGTGTTCGACATGGAGCCTACTGGCCACTATGGCGTGGCCGGTTTGGCCGACCCCGTGCTCGACAAGTTGGGCCACGACCACAATGCTCCCAAGGCTGGCGGTCGCGTTCAGCCCACAGGCAAGCCTATCATTGAAGATGGCGACTGTGTGTTAAGCGCCACCATGCAGAAGGCTGATGGCATACAGCACTTCGACTTTAAGGCACCTGCCACCATGCGCCACCTCTGTGTTGAGGTGGAAAGCTCGTACGACGGCAAACACTCTTGTCTGGCCGAGATCAACCTTATCGGTGAGGACGGCAAGCCACTGCCTAAGGACGCTTGGTCTGTAGTGTATGTAAGCACAGAACAGGCTGACGAAGGACCGGCTGAATACCTCTTCGATGAAAACAAGCGTCAATACTGGCACTCAAAGTGGAAGGGCGTAGACCCCGATGAGTTCCCTCACCGTGTCATTATCGACCTTGGCGAAATTCAAACTGTCAAAGGCATTGAGCTGCAACAGCGTAACCCCAATATGCCGGGGTGTGTCAAGGATTTCCGCATCTACGGACGTCCGCAGTTCTTCCTCTTTAAGTAGGTTAGAGGGTTAGGAGGTTAGGGGGTTATAAGGTTATGAGGTTATAAGGTTATGAGGTTATAAAGTAACCTTTGTGTGTTAGGTAGGTTATGGTAATCTTTTAACCTCTTAAACCTCTTAACCCTCTTACCCCCCCTACCTCATCTCCCTCCTTGCTTGCCTAACACACAAAGGTTACTTTATAACCTTATAACCTCAAAACTCATAACCTCATCCCCCCTCCCCTCCCTATATTCTCATGAAACAAGCTGTCATATTATCTCTGTTATTAGCCTATGCCCCAAGTATGGCACAGGCACAAGTAAAGGTGAGTCAGACGGCCACACAAGTGACCATTGAGAACCAGTATTTGTCGCGCACCTTTAATATAACCGGCAACCGCCTTACGCCAGGCGTGCTTGTAAACAAGCGTGCCGCAGGAGCCACCTTCACACCTGGCCAGGGCAGTGAGGAGTTTGCACTCAATCCGCAGGCCCGTCAACACACCCTTGTCAGTCGCAAGGGGTGGAAGGCCGAGGCCGACTCGTGGTGTAACGAGTCGGCAACAGTGGGCAACCCCAACCTGGCCATCGATGGCGACAACGGCACCATGTGGCACACCTGGTACGCCACCCCCACACCGGGCGGGCAAAAGGGCAACGACAAATTGCCGCACAGCCTCATCATATCGTTGGGCAAGCGCACCGCATTCCGCGCTTTTGGCTATCTGCCGCGCCAGGGAGCCTATGGCGCCATGTCGAACGGCAACATCAAGGGGTACGAATTCTACATATCGAACGACAAAAAGAAATGGACGCTCGTAAAGAAAGGCAAGTTCAACTATAACAGCGTGCAAACCATTTGGGTGGCCCTCGACAAGGAGTACAAAGCCAAGTATGTAAAGCTTACCGAAACCTCGTCAACCAACGGCGGCGCATTCGGTGCCTGTGCCGAGTTCTACCTCACCACCGATGTGGTAAAATCTGCCGCAGCACCCGCCACAGGCTTGAAAGCCTCGGCCATGAAAGTAAAGGGTGTGCATGTGGCCAGCACGGGCAATGGCAAACGCGTCACCTTCGACCTGGCCCCAACGGCCTATACCAACCCCGTCGACGGCGTGACATCGACGTGGGACATCGACATGGTGGTGGAGATGAACGACAACGACCACTTTATGCGCAAATACTTGCTCGTAAAGGCTGCCGATGAGGCTACCCGCGCCCTGCCCATCGACTACATTGAAATGGAAAACCTTGGCACACAGCAGGTGCCAGCCAATAGCAAGTGGACCCGCCAGCAGGCTGCCGGCGGCGAGGGCGGCATGTCGGCCTACACCATTACGCTGGGGCAGCCCGTGTATGTGGACGGCATGTTCTTCGGTTCAGAGTTTCCGCAGGCCGAAAACGAGATTGACGACCAGGGCATGTACCACACCCGCTACTACAGCGGCAAGTCGCTCAAAACGCTCGACCTTAACGAGCACCGCGTCAATGCCAACGGCCAGTTCCGCACATGGCCTAATGTGACGGGTGCCACACGCTCGGCCACCGACCACAACGTCATACGCACCGACTTCTTCAAATACATCAACACCATAGCCCGCCCCATCAAGGCACGCATGCAGTACAACTCGTGGTACGACTGGATGATGGACATCACCGAGGACCGCATCAATGCCTCGTTCCGCGAGATGGAGCGCGGTTTCACGCAGTACGGGCTGCGCCCCATGGACTCGTATGTGGTGGACGACGGCTGGAACAACTACGACCAGGTGGGCACCGTCGAGTCGGGCACCACGCACAACACTACCGGATTTTGGGAGTTCAACTCAAAGTTCCCCAACGGCTTGAAGGGCGCCAGCGACATTGCCCACCGCTATGGTTCGGGCTTTGGTATATGGCTCGGTCCGCGCGGCGGCTACAACTTCAACCAGCAGTGGGGCAAATTCCTTGAGCAACACGGCAACGGCACCTACAGTACCACCACCTACGATGTGGTGACAGGCGACTCGGTGTATGTGGCCAAGCTGCGCGACTTCTTTATCAAGCAGCAGCGCGACTACGGTGTGAACTATTGGAAACTCGACGGATTTGCCACCCAACAGCCGCAGGCATCTACCAACGGACGCTACATTACGGGCGGCAAAAACGGCAATTATTACTTTACCGAACACTGGGAACGCTGGTACCGCAACCTCGATGCCATGTATGCCGATGCCAAGAGCCGCAACCAGGACTTGTGGATTAACCTGACCTGCTATGTCAACCCCTCACCCTGGATATTGCAGTGGAGCAATTCGGTGTGGATACAGAACTCACGCGACATGTGGCATGCCGTGGTGGACGGCCGCGAACGCGAAATGGACCAACAACTCTCCTACCGCGACGACCGCTATTGGGTGTTTATCAACAGTCAGCAGCTGCAGTTCCCGCAAGCCCACATCTTCAACCACGACCCCGTGTATGGCAAAACCGGTGCCGTGGCCCCCAATGCCATGACCGATGCAGAGTTCCGCGCCTATCTGTATATGATGGCAACCCGCGGCACGGCCTTTTGGGAGATGCTTTACAGCTACAACCTCATGAACGAGGGCAACAAGTGGCTCATCAACGCCGAGGCCCTCAACTTTGTTGACAGTCATTACGAAACCTTGCGCAACGCCATATACTTTGGCCAGTCACCCCTCAAGGGCGGCATCTACGGCTACTCGTGCTGGCGTCAGGGCAGCAATGGTGCGGCTGATGGCATCGTGTCGTTCCGCAACCCCTCAAATAGTGAACAAACCTACACCTACACTCTCGACAAGAGCGTGGGAGTGCCCGAACAGGCTGCTGGCTTGTGTGCCTCGCTGGTGATGGAGTATACGGGCAATCCCGAGCAGCAGACGGCCGAGGCTGAGGCTTATGCCGCTGCAGCCAATGTCAAGGGACTGGCCTACGGCTCAACCCTCAGCATCAAGCTCAAACCGGGTGAAATAAGGGTGCTGCGCTTTGCTGCCGACAGTGCGGTGGCTGCGCAACCCGTCATGGCACGGGCCAACAAGCAGCACGAAGTCACACTCGTGATGGACCAGCCCGTATGCACCGACGGGGCCACCTTCGAACTGCTTGCGGGCGGCAAGCGTACCGGAAAGCCTGCCACAGCTGTCACCACCGATGCCGACTACCGCACACTGCACCTCACCTTTGGCAGCACCTTGGGTGAGAGCAAGCCATACAGCATACGTATCAAAGGACTGAAAAACTGGCAAGGTGCTGCCACTGCGGCCGAGTCGCCACAGTTCTACTTTGCTCCCGACAGTGTGCTCGAGTGCATCGAAAAGCCTGTCACGCTGAACGAGGCTGTGCGTCTTGGCTCGCACAAGGCTGTTGTGGGCAAGGGCGATTTCAGCATCGACTTTACGCTGACCACCACCGATGCCGATGTGCAGCTGGCCAGCCAGGGCGAAGCATGGAGCTTGGCGCTCAAGGGTGGCAAACTTTGTTTCAAAGCGGGCCATGTGGCCTACACTACCCCTGTCAGCGTGCACGATGGCAAAGCCCACCACATTGTGTGCTGCCGCGAGCGCAACGGCATGGTGAAGGTATATGTCGACGGCCAATTACAAGGCACGGCCTATGACAAGGCTTACGTAAATGAACCCTTGCAGGCGGCCCCCATCGTGCTGGGCCAAGCAGGGCGCACCTTTACTTTCGACACCTTCACCCTGCGCGATGGTGCCCTGCCGTTCGACGAAGTAGGGTTATGAGGTTGGGAGGTTATGAGGGATAAGGTTATAAGGTTAAAAAGTAACCTTTGTGAATTGGGATAGCTGCGGTAATCTTTTAACCCCCTAACCTAATAACCCCCTAACCCAATAACCCTCTAACTTCCAAACTCCTTGCCTAACACACAAAGGTTACTTTATAACTTTACTCAAGTTTCGGATTTGGCCAAGGCGGGCTGAAAGCCCAATGGAGCACATAGCCCAGGGCAAGCGAAGCGGCACCCTGGGTATCACGCGTTGGAGCAGTCGCGCCCTGTAAGGGCAAAAGCTTTAAGCCATGCCGCAATTATTGCACAAAATATACATACACTTGATATTCCATATTAAGATTACAAATTCAGCTATCAGCTAAGGCTACAAAAGGGTTAAAGCTTTTGCCCTTACAGGGCGCGACTGCTCCATCACGCGATACCCAGGGTGCCGCTTCGCTTGCCCCGGGCTATGTGCTCCATTGGGCTTTCAGCCCGCCTTGGCCAAATCCGAAACTTCTATAACCTCATATTTCCATAACCTTATATTCCCCTCCCCCTTGCTTGCCTAACAAACAAAGGTTACTTTATAACCTTATAACCTCAAAACTCATAACCTTATCCCCCTCATAACCTCATAACCTCATGCCAAATAATAGCAACATAGCCAAGTCAAAGCTAAAAGGCGCATTCACGCTGACAGGCACCGTCATTGTGGTGGTGCTGTTGTTGGTATACTTCTTGCCACGCGAAACCAAGTTCGGCTACGAGTATGAGCAAGGGCGCCCCTGGCGCTACAACTCACTGATAGCCACCTTCGACTTCCCCGTGTACAAAACCCCCGACGAGGTAAAAGCCGAACGCGACAGCGCGCTCTCACAGTTTCAGCCCTTTTACACCGAAGACGTACAGATAGCGCAACGCCAGATAGCCGCCTTCGAAACAGCATGGCGCGCAGGCCGTTTTGGCGATGTGCCGGCCCACTGCCTCAACCATGTCGACAAAATGCTGCGTGGTGTCTACGAGGCCGGCATGGTGCCATCGGCCGACCTGTCGCAAATGGCCAAGGAGCGCACCCCCGGTGTGCGGGTGGTTGAGGGAACCGAGGCCGTGACGCGCCCCATTACCGAACTCTACTCCACCCGTTCGGCCTACGAGTATATAGTGTATGCCGACACTATAAACTTTCCGCGCGAGCTATTAGCCCGTTGCAACATCAACGAATATCTGTCGCCCAACCTCAGCATCGACAGTGCCAAAACCTCTGCCGTGCGCGAAGACCTGCTTGCCGCCGTGTCGCCAGCATCGGGCATGGTACAGAGCGGACAGCGCATCATCGACCGTGGCGAGATAATATCGGCCGAGCAGTACAAGATACTGCAATCATTTGAACGCGAAACCGTGCGCCGCAACGACCCCTCAAAGGGCATGTGGCAGGTAGTGACAGGCCAGGTAATATTTGTGCTCTGCGTCATAGTAGCCTTCGTGTTCTACCTGCGCCTGTTCCGCCGCGAATATCTGCGTTCGCCGCACAGCATACTGCTGCTGTCGTCGCTCATTGCCATATTCCCCCTCATCACCTATGCCATGGTCGACCAAAAGTTCCTCAACGTCTACATGGTGCCGTATGCCATGGTGCCCATATTTGTGCGCATATTCATGGACTCGCGCACAGCCTTCATGACCATGGTGTGCTCCGTCATACTCTCATCGTTCGCCCTCCACTCCAACTACGAGTTCGTGATCGTGCAATTCATGTCGGGTATGACCGCCATCTACGCCCTGCGCGACCTTACCGAGCGCTCGCAGCTGCTGCGTGTGGCCCTTGCCGTGTTTGTCACGAGCAGTGCCATCATGTTAGGCTACGACCTGTCGCAAGGCATCGAGTTCTCACACCTCGACCGCTCAATGTACGTGTACAATGCCGTTAACGGTGTGCTGCTGCTCTTTGCCTATCCGCTGCTTTACATGATTGAAAAACTGTTCGGCTTCACCTCGAGCGTCACACTCGTCGAGCTGTCCAACACCAACAACAGCGTGTTGCGCCGCATGTCCAAAGTGGCACAAGGCACCTTTGTACACTCGTTGCAAGTGGCCAATCTGGCAGCCGAGGTAGCCGACAAAATAGGTGCCAAGCCCCAGCTCGTGCGTACCGGCGCCCTGTATCACGACATAGGCAAAATGCTCAACCCCGCCTTCTTTACCGAGAACCAGACCGGCGTCAACCCCCACGACGAGCTTACCGAGGAGCGTTCGGCACAAATCATCATCAGCCACGTGACCGAGGGCCTCAAGCTGGCCGACAAGTACCACCTGCCCAAGGTCATACGCGACTTCATAAGCACCCACCACGGCCGCTCCCAAGTAAAGTACTTCTACATTCAGTGGAAGAACAAGCACCAGGGCGAGGAGCCCGATGCCAAGCTCTTTACCTATCCCGGCCCCAACCCCTTTACGCGTGAGCAAGCCATACTCATGATGTGCGATGCGGTAGAAGCCTCGTCGCGCTCGCTCAAAGAGTTTACTGAGGAAAGCATCAAGGAGTTGGTCAACCGCATCATCGACGGCCAGGTGCAGGCCGGCTATTTCCGCGAGTGCCCCATCACCTTCCGCGACATAGCCGATGCCAAGCGCGTGTTGGCCGAGAGCCTTAAAACCATCTACCACACCCGCATAGCCTACCCCGAGCTCAATGCCAAGCCCGCCGAGCCGGCACCACAGCCGCGCCGCGCCTATTTCTTCGGCCGCAGATAACATTCGGCGCTGCCGCATAACACACACTGTTGACAGGTTGACAAGCACGCTTGCTTGCCAGCCTGTCAACTTTTATATATATAGCAGTCCGGTAAAACGCAAATATGCGAACGTACTCAAGCACCCAACGCTACCACGCAACTCAACCTCTAATGGGGGCGACGCGTCTCGCGTCGGGGTAGAGAAAAGAGGAAAATATGAATTCTACTAAATAATAGCTGCATCTTTTTCCGACGCGAGACGCGTCGCCCCCATTAGTGCTTGCGTTAGTGCTTGAGTTGGGAGGTAGCGTTAGTGCTTGAGTTATGTGCTTGAGTTATGTGCTTGAGTTATGTGCTTGGGTTTAGTGCTTGCGTTTAGTGCTTGCGTTTAGTGCTTGCGTCCGTTCGTATATTTGCGTTTTACCAGACAACATTACCATAGTGCGCAAGCAGCTTGCCATGTGTAGCCATGTGTTATACAACATAATCACAAATGTGTTATAAAAAGAGCAAGTTACGTAACTTTGCAACCGAAAAACATATAATCACTTAACAAACACTGCAACTACATGAAAAGAAATCTACTAATCACAGCACTACTATGTAGCTCTGGCCTTTATGCTTCAGCCCATATTAGTGCCCCGATCCCTGCCCCCGCAGGCCAGACCGAGGCAGTTGCTGCCGACTACGAGTATACTGGCGAGATGAACATCAACATGTCCACAGGGCATTTTACAGCGTTCAATGGCAATAAATTATACGCCTCAACCTGGCAAAGCACCAAAGGCTGGTCAAACGTGCCAGTTGTCCGCCTCATCTGTTCCAGCAACCAAAAGGCTCAAAACAACATGGATGTGGCTGGCAGCAATGCAACAACCATTGTGGCCCATCGTGGTAGTGTTGACAGCGAGTATGCCCTGGTTGTAGAGAAAGGCTACGTCATAACAGGCGTCAGTTTCGACTTCGCCATAGCCTCAGGCAGCAGTGCCGTTACGGTAACACCCATTGGCGGCACCGCCGTACAAAGTACAGCCGAAGGGCAACACGTCGAGGTAAAAGGACTGAGTGCCGACACCGTAGTAGCTTTCAAACTCAGTGGCGGAAAAAATGCCATAGCTCTGACCAACCTCAAGGTAACTTATGGCAAGGTAAAGCCAGCCTTTGCCTCGGGCAAACTGGCCATCAACACCTCAACAGGTACATTAAATGGTAAGAGTGGTTACTGCTCAGTCTGGACAAGTACACAGAAATCGCCGCAAATCAAGCTCGATTGCGGGGTAAACAACATCAGCGTGGCTGACTGCACCGACGGCATCATGCAGTGCTGGCGTGGCAACCAAGCAGACAGCAAATACACCCTCACCGCCCAAAGTGGTTGGGTAATAACCGGCTACAGTTTCGATTTCACCGCAGCAGATCCTGCCAAAACCTGTGGCGTGACGGGCCCCGACGGCAAGAAACTCACCAGCAGCAGTACAGTACAACACATCAAGGCCACGGGCCTTTATGACAAATCGGTGGTAGCCTTTGCCATGAACGATGCCAATAATGCCATCAATGTGTCAAACTTTGTAGTAACGTGGGAAACCGACTCGGCTGCCAACACCGAACTGCCAGGTTACACCGTGTTCGACAACAGTGGTGCGGTGCCCTACCGCATTCCCGCCATCGGCACTGCCGCCAATGGCGACCTCGTGGCAGTGGCCGACTACCGTTACAGCAAGGCCGACATAGGCAGCGGACGAGTAGACTTGCACCTGCGTATATCAAAGGACAATGGCCAGAGCTGGGGCGAGATAATGATGCCCGAGAATTTTAAGGGCGATGGCCAAATGACCACATGGCGACATGACAAGGCCGCTTATGGCGACCCCTGTATTGTAGGCGACCGTGAAAGTTCGCGTATGATGATAGTATCGTGCTCTGGTTTCCCCGGCTTCTTCAGCAAGGACGAAAAACACCTTGGTTGGGCACGTTGGTATTCTGACGACAATGGCCAAACATGGACAGGACCAGAATACATCGATATGAAATACATTTACGAGCCATTGGCCGCGGCAGGTACCCCCGTCAACGGTTTCTTTGTAGGTTCGGGCAAGATACACCAGAGCCGCTATATCAAGAAAGACAAGTATTACCGTCTTTACTGCGTAGGTTCAACACAGGAGAATGGTGGTAACAAGAAGAACTGGGTGCTCTACTCCGACGACTTTGGCGAGAGCTGGGACTTCCTTGGTGGCCTCAAGCACGCCCCCATTGTCGACACAGCCGATGAGCCCAAGGCCGAGGAACTGCCCGATGGCAGCGTATTGCTCTCAAGCCGCGATGTAAATGGTCGCTATTACAACATATACACCTTCAGCGGCAACGATGGCATAAGCGGCAGCTGGGGCGAAAAGGCACTGTCAAGTTCTGCCAATAATGGCTTGATAGCCAACAATGGCTGCAACGGCGAGGTGCAGGTAGTGCCAGTAGTGCGCAAGGCCGATGGCGTGAAAACCTTCATAGCCCTGCAGTCGCTGCCCACCTCAGGACGCAACTATGTGTCAATATTCTACAAGGATCTCACCGACAAGGACACCTATGCCAGTCCTGCCAACTTTGCCAAAAATTGGGACGGCCGCTATGTTGTAAGCAACACCTCATCGGCTTACAGCACTTGGAGCTGGCAAAAGGATAACGCTTTGGCCTTCATCTACGAAGAGGGTGGCGGCAATGGCGGTTACGACATTGTGTACAAGCGCATCGACATACCTACGCTCACAGGTGGCAAGTACGACTTCGACGCAACCCGCACCTTCGAGCGTCAGCAAATAGACTGGACTTTGGCCAACCGCATAAAAAAGATGGGCGCCTTGATCGATTCTATCAAGCCAGCTGTCGAGGCTAACACCAAATACATTTTTGGCGATAAACTCATAACCGATGCCGGCCAGTTGGAGTGCAAGTTCCGCTATTCGGGTGAAAACCAAGGCGACAACCAGCCCATCAGCAATCTGATTGACGGTGATGCTGCCACCTACTTCCACACCGACTACAGCAAGGGCGACCTGAAAAATGGCGTGCATTGGTTTGATGTGACAGCACCCGCCGAGGGCAAGTTTGCCAACGCCATAGTCGTTAACGTTACACAGCGTAAAGGTGCCAATGCCGATTTTGTGAAAGAGTTTACCATCTCGGGTTTCAACAGCGAGGCAAAGAACGACTCTGTGTATATAGCAAAAGTCACAGTGCCCAATGTCGCTGCCGGCCAACAGTCAACCATGCAGTTCACCATTCCCGAGGGAGCAAGCTACAAGTATCTGCGTTTCAATGTCACAGCCACGAGCAACAACCGCGGCTATTGGCACTTGGCAGAGTTCATGCTGAGCAAGCCCGACAGCCTCGATGCCAACAGCCCCAATGTGTTGCACCCCGACGCCTACGCCACCATGAAGGACGCCATTGCTGCAGCCGAGGCCGCAAAGCAACAGGCTACCGACGATGACATTGCCGCGCTCGAGGAGGCCTATGACGCCTACCTCCGTGCATTGCAGGGCACTGCTACCGGCATTATAGTCACTCCCGCTGTCAAGCCGGGCAAGGCTACCATCTATTACGACTTGATGGGCCGCCGTGTGGCAAACCCCGTAAAGGGCGTGTTCATTACCAACACTGGCAAGCGCGTTATTAAGTAACGCGCACGCACCCGAACAACAGCAAGTAAGGGCTGGCACTTCTCCCGCGAGGTGTCAGCCCTTATTCGTTACGAACTCTACTAAATAATAGCTGCATTTTTCCCCGACGCGAGACGCGTCGCTCCCATTAGTGCTTGCGTTTCTTCAAGCGTCCAACGCTACCACTCAACGCAAGCTCTAATGGGGGGCGACGCGTCTCGCGTCGGAAAAATATGCAGCTATTATTAGCAGTAGTTGCGTTTGTATTTAACTCCTATCTCTATCCCGACGCGAGACGCGTCGCCCCCATTAGTGCTTGCGTTTCTTCAAGCGCCCAACGCTACCCCCCAGCGCTACCACTCAACGCTACCTCTAATGGGGGCGACGCGTCTCGCGTCGGAAAAATATGCAGCTATTATTAGCAGTAATTGCGTTTGCATTTAACACCTATCTCTATCCCGACGCGAGACGCGTCGCCCCCATTAGAGCTTGCGTTTGGTGATAGCGTTGGGTGCTTGAGTACGTTCGCACGTTTGTGTATTACCACCCATAATCTTATTTATGCAAAAGTGCCTGCACCTTGCACTTTTGCTTCTTTATAAGTTGATAATCAGAGAGTTATGCAGTGTAGGTACACCTGCACAATGCCTACACTTGTCTGCACTTACTTGCACTGTGTCTGCACTTATCTTACACTGTGCCTGCACTACCTTGCACTTGCCTGCACTGACTGCATAGTATCTACATTTGTCTGCACTTACACTCATAATTTTCTCCGGGCGCTGCCATGAATTACAGCATAGGGAGGTAGAAAAAACTTTCGGAGCAACGGAAAATTCTACCGCCCTATGCACCCACACCGCCCTGGCACAACCATAAATACTACATCACTTTGGTGTGCATGCAAGCACTTGTGCAATCAAGCAAACATTTGTGCAGACAGGTGTGTATGCAAAAGTAACTGCTACCTGCACACCCGAAAGCCTTGAATATCAGCGCAAAAATATCAAAAAGTGCAAGGTGCAGGCAAAATAGCCAAACAAATATTTATGGCAGCACATCTGCACTTTGTGCACTCAATAGCACACTATCAGCTGCAAAAAACATCGCTGCATATTAAAAATCCAAGGCGTAAGTGTTGTATCATAAAGGGCTTTTGACGAAAAGCATCGCGCTTTGGCATTTTACCACACAGCAATTGGCTGTGCACGTGTCACCCATAAAGTGTACTCATGCAGGTAACACATTAGTACATAATGCGTATGACAAAGCGCGAAAAGTGCTATTTATTAAGAGTGTTAACAACATTTATTACCCCCCGTTTGTATTTAAGGTTTAATAGCTACATTTGCAGCGGTAAGACCAACTGACTTACAACAAATGTAAAGAACCATTCAGAAATAATTGTAATACTATAAAATAACCAAGCTAATGAAAAAGACAATTACTCTTTTAGGCATGCTGTTGGCATTCTTTGCCACTGCGGGGGCGCAGACAGCAGTCAAGTATTATTCGCCCACAGCCACGCCTTATGCCAATTTGGTGTCAGGAAAATCGTATGCCATATTAGTGGCAGCCGATAAGAACTGTGAAGACGGAGATGCAAACTATACCACGGCAAAGTTCCTTTCTTGGGCAACGAAAAATGGTAACAAGGCCACAACCGATGCTTACACATCAACCAATGACCTGCGTGGCAAGGTAGAGCAGAATGGCTATACATGGATAGTTACTGTAAATAGCGAGAACAATACAATCACTCTGAAGACGGGTGAGAATACATACGTGCCAGCGTCATCAAATGGTGAGGGCGGTGATTTGTCTGCAACTGCTGGCGAACTGACACGTGTGAACAAAGGCGACTGGTGCCTGCTCACTAATGGCACTTATGACAACAAAACTTGCTATCTGACATTGGGTGGTGATAAGCGTAACGGCAGTCGTAACAAACTTGAATACTGGCGTTATAACGCAAATCCCACCGCTGGTGAAATAGCCAAGTTCAAGTTTTTTGAGGTGTTAGACGGCACTTCGTATGACGTCACCTACAATTACACAATCAACGGCACAAAGGTTGGTACATACAGCGTTAAAGCAGCTCCGGACATGGCTTATCCTGCCCCAGGCAATTTGCCCTACTTTGTAACTGCCACAACTCCCGAGGGTACAGTGACAGAGAACACAACAAAAAACATAGAGGTTAACATAAGCAACTACCCCTTCAAGTTCTCTCTGAACGAGAGCGACACACCCGAATGGGGCTACCTTACGGGTAATATATCTACTGCAGGCCGCAAATTGTTAACCAACAGCACCACATCTATTGTGCGCTCAGCAGCCAATGCCGCTTATCAAAACAGCACGCTCAATGGCATAGCAGATGACCTCTGGCGCATGGTGGGCAATCCTTTCAGTGGCTTCAAAATCATGAACAAGTCTGGCAAATGCCTTGTAAAGGCCGCCAGTGGCAATGGTGCTACATATACTGATGCATCGACTACCGTGAGCGACAACCTGTGGAAGGTGTATGGTGGTGACATTATCGGAGAACCAGGCAATATAACAGATGCAAATAAGGAAGAATTAAGGGCTAAAGCCTTTGTGTTGCGCCACAGCACTGTAGGTGAAGGTGATAATTATTTGAACCCTGGTGGAATCAGCAGCGGCACAAACATTGGTGTTTATTATAAGAAATCCAACGGTGCTTGCTTCCTCTTCCTCGAACCTGAATTTACAGTAAACCTCAACACCAACGACAATCTTGTAGCCTCTTTCGCTACTTTGGCCCTGCCCTTCGACTTCAAGGTGGCAAGCAGCAACACCAACGATGCCAAGTTGTACAGCGGTGCTTACAATGCAAGCACGCGTACACTTGACATGACAGCTGTTGAGGACGTTGTTCCCGCCAGTGCAGGTGTCGTAATCAAGAGCGACAACAAGGCTGCAAACATTGTGCTCACTGCCAATGCCAAGGCTACAGAAAACGCTTTGACAGGTAACCAACTCGTGGGTACCACTGAGGAAATAGCATTCTCAAAATTGACCGACAAACTCGTGTTCGGTGTGACAGCTCAAAATCATGTAGGCTTCTATGCCGCAGGTGGCTCAGCCGCTCTGCCCGCCAACCGTGCTTACCTGCCCACTTCAGTATTAGGTGGTGAAAATGCCGTAGCCATGAACTTTGGTGGCAATGTAACCGGCATCAACGCCGTTGTTAAGGCGGACAAGGCCAACGCAGCAATCTACGACCTCACTGGCCGTCGCGTAACACGCACAGTAAAGGGTGGCCTCTACATTCAGAATGGCAGCAAGTTTGTTGCCCGTTGAGCCGGTGCGCGAAATTAGCTGATAAGGATTGGCTATATTGCAGACCTGCTTAATAATATACTAACCACAAGTAAAGACATTCAAGATATGAAAAAGACATATATGCAGCCCCAGTCTGTTGCAGTACACCTCTATGCCGAGGAGGCCATGCTCAACCTCAGCGGTGGTGCTCAAATTGAAGTAAACAAAGGCGAAAGTACCGATGTGCGTTGGAGCCAGAAGCAAAACGACATGTGGGGCAACCCACAAGGCGACATGTGGGGCAACATGGACAAAGACTGATAGCCCTGTGACCGGTGTGACGCTAACACCCAACGCTACCTCTAATGGGGGCGACGCATCCCGCGTCGGAATTTAAGGCAAAGGCTCACAGACAGGCGTGTAATTACGCTGTCTGTGAGCCTTTTTAGTGGATAAACATTCAAGTTTCGGATTTAGCAATGGCGGGCTGAAAGCCCAAGTATTTACTTAGCCCAGGGCAACGCCCTGGGTGAAATTGAGCAAGGTTGTGACGCCCTGTAAGGGCAGAAGTAGAATCACTACATCATACTTTTGCCCTTACAGGGCGTCACTTTTTCCTCTTGCTGATAACCCAAGGTGTTGCCTTGGGCTATGGATTACATTGGGCTTTCAGCCCGCACTTGCTAAATCCGAAAATCGAGTAAACATTGCATTTTTCCGACGCGGGACGCGTCGCCCCCATTAGAGGTAGCGTTGGGTGGTAGCACAGAACCTCTGAAGGCGTAGACACCCCAAACGGACGGACAGCCCGTTTTTTGTACCCGCAAAACTTGTAAACACAAATAAAAACCTTTAATTTTGCACGCATAAAGGTGTGTCCTCCCCATTTATGAGGATATGCAGCAAAACAAGGGAAAAGGGGCATGCCCCGCACCCCGTGTGGCGCCGGATAAATTTAATAATCTAAATATCAACTTAATTCAAATCATTTTATGTGGTTAACTAACTCATCCATCGGACGGAAGGTAATCATGTCAGTAACTGGCATTGCGCTTATTCTGTTCCTCACATTTCATGGTTGCATGAACTTGGTAGCCCTCTTCTCAAAAGAAGGTTACAACTGGGTATGCGAGATGTTGGGTGCCAACTGGTATGCCGTAGTGGCTACCGCCGGCCTTGCAGTGCTCGTAGCCCTCCACTTTATTTATGCCATCATTCTTACCCTGCAGAACCGCAAGGCCCGTGGTAACAACCGCTATGCCGTTACCTCAAAGCCCGAAAAGGTAGAGTGGGCATCGCAGAACATGCTCGTGCTCGGCATCATCGTGGTGCTCGGCATGCTGCTCCACCTCTTCAACTTCTGGTACAACATGATGTTTGCCGAACTCTTCAACGCTGGTATGCCTTATGTTAACGGCGTAGAAGATGCTGCCGATGGTTATGGCATGATAGCTTACACCTTCAGCAATCCTGTGTTCACCGTGCTCTACATCATCTGGTTTGTAGCCATCTGGTTCCACTTGACACACGGTTTCTGGAGCGCTATGCAGACACTCGGTTGGAATGGCAAGATTTGGTTCAACCGCTGGCGTTGCATCGGTAACATCTACGTTACTGTGCTCATGCTCATCTTCCTTGCAGTAGCTCTCAAGTTCGCCTTCTGCGGTGGTGCTTGCTGCGCAGCATAATGTATTCTTTTAAAGTGGAAGAGCGGGAAGGTAAGAAGCGAAAAGAATAGGTATGACTATTGCTGCTTGCTTAACTCTTTCAACTCCTAAACTTTTAACTTTATAAAATAGAATATCCTATCATGGCTAATATAGATTCTAAAATACCTCAAGGTCCTGTTGCTGAAAAATGGACCAACTATAAGGCTCACCAGAAATTGGTGAACCCCGCCAACAAGCGTAAGCTCGACATCATTGTAGTAGGTACAGGTCTGGCCGGTGCTTCGGCAGCAGCCTCACTTGGCGAGATGGGCTTCAAGGTGCTCAACTTCTGCATTCAGGACTCTCCCCGTCGTGCGCACTCTATCGCCGCACAGGGTGGTATCAATGCTGCCAAGAACTATCAGAACGATGGTGACTCTGTTTACCGCCTCTTCTATGATACTGTAAAGGGTGGTGACTACCGTGCCCGCGAGGCCAACGTATACCGTTTGGCTGAGGTGAGCGCCAACATCATCGACCAGTGCGTGGCACAGGGTGTACCTTTCGCACGCGAATATGGTGGTTTGCTTGCCAACCGTTCATTCGGTGGTGTGCAGGTAAGCCGTACTTTCTATGCCAAGGGTCAGACTGGCCAGCAGCTCTTGCTCGGTGCCTACTCAGCCCTCATGGCTCAGGTACACGCCGGCACTGTAAAGCTTTACTGCCGCTACGAAATGCAGGACGTTGTGATTATCGACGGCCGTGCACGCGGTATCATTGCCCGTAACCTCATCAACGGCAAGCTCGAGCGCTTTGCCGCCCACGCAGTAGTATTGGCCACTGGTGGTTATGGCAACACTTACTTCCTTTCAACCAACGCCATGGGTTGTAACTGCTCGGCTGCCATTGCAGCTTACCGCAAGGGTGCTTACTTTGCCAACCCTGCTTACGTGCAGATTCACCCCACTTGTATCCCCGTTCATGGCGACAAGCAGTCAAAGCTCACCCTTATGTCTGAGTCTCTGCGTAACGATGGCCGTATCTGGGTGCCCAAGAAGAAGGAAGATGCCATCAAGTTGCAGAAGGGCGAAATCAAGCCTACCGACATCAACGAGGCTGACCGCGACTACTATCTCGAGCGCCGTTACCCCGCTTTCGGTAACCTCGTTCCCCGCGACGTAGCTTCGCGTGCTGCCAAGGAGCGTTGCGACGCCGGCTTTGGTGTGAACAACACTGGCCTTGCCGTATACCTCGACTTTACTGAGGCTATCGGCCGTCTGGGCATCGACGTAGTGCTCCAGCGTTATGGCAACCTCTTCGACATGTACGAAGAAATCACCGACGTTAAGCCCGGCCAGGTAGTGCGCAAGGGTGACGACGGCATCGAATATACCAACCCGATGATGATTTACCCCGCCATTCACTACACAATGGGTGGTCTTTGGGTTGACTACGAACTCTCTACCAACATTCCTGGTTTGTTCGCCATTGGTGAGTGTAACTTCTCTGACCACGGTGCCAACCGCTTGGGTGCTTCTGCCCTTATGCAGGGTTTGGCCGATGGTTACTTTGTGTTGCCTTACACCATTCAGAACTACCTCAGCGACCAAATCACTGTGCCCCGCTTCAGCACCGACCTGCCCGAATTTGTGGCTACCGAAAAGGCTGTGCAGGATCACATCAACCACTTGCTCAACATCAATGGTAAGAAGTCGGTTGACAGCATTCACAAGGAGCTTGGCCACATCATGTGGGAGTATGTTGGTATGGCCCGTTCGAAGGAGGGCCTCGTAACAGCTCTTGCCAAGTTGAAGGAAATCCGCAAGGAGTTCGAGACCAACCTCTTCGTTCCCCACATCGAGGGTGTTAACGTTGAGCTTGACAAGGCTATCCGCTTGAACGACTTCATCACCATGGGTCAGCTCATCGCCATCGACGCACTCCACCGCGAGGAGAGCTGCGGCGGTCACTTCCGCGTAGAGCATCAGACTGAAGAGGGCGAAGCCAAGCGTGACGACAAGAACTGCTTCTACGTATCATGCTGGGAATACCAGGGTGAGGACAAGGATCCCGTTAAGTACGAGGAGCCCTTGAAGTACGAAGCAATCGAAGTAAAAACCCGTAACTACAAGAATTAATAAGCCATGGCTAAGAACATATCATTCACAATCAAGTATTGGAAGCAGAATGGCCCCAAGGATGCGGGTCACTTTGACACGCGCGAGATGCACGACATCCCCGATGACACATCATTCCTCGAAATGCTCGACATTCTCAACGAAGAGCTCGTTGAGGAGGGTAAGGAGCCTTTCGTATTCGACCACGACTGCCGCGAGGGTATCTGCGGTATGTGCTCGCTCTACATCAATGGTACACCCCACGGTAAGACTGAGGCTGGTGCCACCACTTGCCAGCTTTACATGCGTCGTTTCAACGATGGCGACGTTATCACCGTTGAGCCTTGGCGTTCGGCAGCTTTCCCTGTAATAAAGGACTGCATGGTTGACCGTTCGGCCTTTGACAAGATTCAGGCTGCCGGTGGTTACATCAGTGTGCGCACTGGTGCGCCTCAGGATGCCAATGCCATTCTCATTCCTAAGCAGGACGCCGACGAGGCTATGGACTGCGCCACTTGCATCGGTTGCGGTGCTTGTGTAGCAGCTTGTAAGAATGGCTCTGCCATGCTCTTCGTAAGCTCTAAGGTTAGCCAGTTTGCACTTCTGCCCCAGGGCCGTCCCGAGGCAGCCAAGCGTGCCAAGGCTATGGTGGCCAAGATGGACGAACTTGGTTTTGGTAACTGTACCAACACCCGTGCTTGCGAGGCTGTATGCCCCAAGAACGAGTCTATCGCTAACATTGCCCGTTTGAACCGTGAGTTCATCAAGGCTAAGTTGGCCGACTAATTAAAGTGCATATATAGGTTGCGTCGCGTTTTCTGAATTTGCCTTTTTCGCGACTTGGCCGAATATATACTCCAATCCCCGTTATGCCCCCTCTCGTGGCGTAGCGGGGATTTTTGGGCTTTGTGCTTCGCGTTAATGTGCTGATGTGGTAATGTGCTGACGCCGTGCTCGCAGACTCAAGCACCCAACGCTACCGCCAAACGCTCGCTCTAATGGGGGCGACGCGTCTCGCGTCGGGAAAATATGCGGCTTTTGATTTCGCCAATGCACCGTCTGGCTGAAGGGGTAAACGACATTGGGAGTAATGAACCTTGTTCTGTGCTTTCAAGGGCTGTCCGCCCTTGTGCCGCTTACCGCGGTAGACATAAGAACATAAGCTACATAAGTAACATAAGGCTGACGCCGTGGTTTTTCACATAAGTTGAGGCAGGGCTGGTCGCCCTGCCTGTAAGATACATAAGGGCTGACGCCCTGCTCGCAGAACGCTACCTCTAATGGGGGCGCGAGGGACGAGGGTGCTGAAAAATAGCCCGACGCGGGACGCGTCGCCCCCATTAGAGGTAGCGTTGAGTGCTTGCGTTGAGTGCTTGCGTTTAGTGCTCACGTTTGGTGCTCGCGTTTGGTGCTCGCGCCATGCTTGTTAATGTGCAAATATGTAGATATATAAATGAGCTGACGCCGTAGCGTTACTATTTGTAACACTACGGCGTCAGCCCATTAACGCATTAGCAAATTGCCAGTGCTTATTGCTTGTTATAATTGTCAAGACCCTTTTTAAGGAACGTCACAAACTTGTCAATGTTCTCGTCGTACGAGTAAGAGCTGTTGAGCGGACGGCCATTGTTGTCGAGCAACACGTAGAAAGGCTGCGCGTTGGCACCGAACTTGCTGCGCTGCAAGTAGCTCCACTTGTCGCCCACGGTGCGAAGCGTGGTAGCCTGTCCGTTCTCCTGCACCTCGATGGGTTCGGGCAGCGGAGCCTTCTCGTCCACATAAAGCGAAATAAGCACATAATCCTTGGTGAGCAAGTCGCGCACCTTGGCATCGTGCCATACTGCCAACTCCATTTTGCGGCAGTTCACACAACCGTGGCCCGTAAAGTCGAGCATCACCGGTTTGCCTGTTTGGCGTGCGTAGGCCATGCCCGCTTCATAGTCGGTAAATTTAGCCTCAATCTTTACAGGGTCGAGGTTAAAGTCCTGAGTAGACATAGGCGGTGCGAAGGCACTTACGGCCTTGACAGGTGCGCCCCACAAGCCCGGCACCATGTACACGGCAAAGGCCAGTGATATGAGCGCCAGGAAGAAGCGCGGAACCGAAGTGTGGCGCTCGTCCTCATCGTCGTGCGGGAACTTGATGGCGCCCAGCAGGTAGATGCCTAACAGGGCGAATATCACAATCCACAGTGCGAGGAAAGTTTCGCGGTCGAGCAAGTGCCAGCCGTAAGCCAAGTCGGCCACCGAGAAGAACTTCAGGGCAAAAGCCAGTTCGAGGAAGCCAAGCACCACCTTCACGTTGTTGAGCCAGCCGCCGCTCTTGGGCGCGCTCTTAAGCCATGTGGGGAACAGGGCGAACAGTGTGAACGGCAGAGCCAGCGCTACGGCAAAACCCAACATGCCGATGGTGGGAGCCAGGGCCGAACCGCCTGATGTGCTCACCTCGACCAACAAGAAGCCTATGATGGGACCTGTGCATGAGAAACTCACCAGCGACAGCGTAAAGGCCATGAGGAAGATGCTGAGCAGACCGGTAGTCTTTTCGGCCTTGTTGTCGACAGCATCGCCCCACTTGCTGGGCAGCGTAATCTCAAATCCGCCAAAGAAACTGGCCGCGAACACAACCAGCATGAGGAAGAACAGAATGTTGAACACCGCGTTGGTGGAGAGGTCGTTGAGCGCATTGGCACCGAATATGGTGGTGATGATAAGGCCCAGGGCCACGTATATCACCACAATGCTGACGCCGTAGGTAATGGCATCGCGCACACCCTTGCGGCGGTCGCCCGAGCGCTTAAGGAAGAAGCTCACTGTCATAGGTATGATGGGCCATACGCAAGGGGTGAACAAGGCCACGAGGCCGCCTACAAAGCCCAGGAAGAATATGTAGTACCATGCCTTGCCCGTCATGTCGCCCGTGTCCGAACCAAAGTTTTTGAGTTCCTTTATTACCGGAGTCCACAGAGCCTGAGTCTGTGCGCTGTCGAGCGGCTGCACCTGTGCCATAGCGGCAGCACTGTCGGTGGCAGTGGCAGCCGTGCTGTCGGTGACAGTAGTCAGTGCGTTGCCTTGTGCGGCAGCAGCGGCAGCCTCCTCGGCCTTGCTCTCGGCAGTGGGGGCGGGGCCGTCGGTGCCAGCCACCTTGGCGTTGACGCTGGTGGGCGGCAGACAGTTCTCGTCGTTGCAGGCACCATATTTAAGGTAGCCTTTCAGCTCATAGTCCTTGTCGAGCAGCTCCACGCGTTGTGTAAAGGTGGCGTGCCCCTCGAAGAAGGTTACAGGCATCTCGAATATGGGGTCCTGCATGGTTTTGGCTCCCGGTCCGGCCTTAAGGCTGCCCTTGAGCTTGGCACCCTTAATTTTGTCCACGCCAAACTCGGCCCTGGTAGGTCCACCCTCGCCAATGTTGGTAGAGTAGATGTGCCAGCCCGGCTGTGCGGTGCCAGTAAAAATGATGTCGATGGTGGTGGGATTCACGCGCTTGTACTTGACGCTGAAGTTCACCTGAGCCTGCACGGCCGTCACGGCGGTGAGCAGGAGCAGAAGAGTGAGAGTGAAAAACTTCTTCATTATGTGTGAATTGGTTGATTATGCGTTGGTTACAGTCTGCAAAAGTACAACTTTATCCTTTGATGACCAAACTTGGTGTTATGGCGTCTGTGCCACAACTTGGCCTTTTGCGAAAAAAGCAGTACTTTTGTGGCATAATAACGAAACTATCAACCCGTTGGCATAATTGGTTAAGGGTTGACGGGTTAACAGGTTGACGGGTTGACGAGCCGGCAAAGGCCAGTCACGCCTCGGCCTGATGGGCCGACAAAGCCCGTGCATGTCTGTCAGTTCGACCACCCGATTTTGCCAACGCGCAATTATCATCACAACTATGTCTGAAAGAAAAGTACGTGTGCGTTTTGCACCAAGCCCCACGGGTCCACTTCATATTGGCGGTGTGCGCACAGCCCTTTACAACTATTTGTTTGCGCGCCAGCACGGCGGCGACATGGTGTTCCGCATTGAGGACACCGACTCCAACCGCTTTGTGCCGGGAGCCGAGGACTATATTATAGAGTCGTTCAAGTGGCTCGGCATCAAGTTTGACGAAGGTGTGAGCTTTGGTGGCGACCATGGCCCCTACCGCCAGAGCGAGCGTCGCGACATTTACCGCAAGTATGTAAAGCAACTGCTCGATGCTGGCAAGGCCTACATAGCCTTTGACACCCCCGAGGAGCTGACCGCCAAGCGCGAGGCCGTGCAGAACTTTCAGTACGATGCCCACACCCGCATGCAGATGCGCAACTCGCTGGTGCTCGGCGCCGAGGAAACACAGCGCCTGATTGACGCCGGCGAGCAGTATGTGGTACGCTTCAAGGTAGAGCCCGGCGAGGAGGTGCACGTAAAGGACATCATTCGTGGCGATGTGCGCATAATGAGCGACATTCTCGACGACAAGGTGCTCTACAAGAGTGCCGACGACCTGCCCACCTACCACTTGGCCAACATTGTGGACGACCACTTGATGGAAATTTCGCACGTGATACGTGGCGAGGAGTGGTTGCCCTCGGCTCCGCTGCACGTGTTGCTCTACCGTGCCTTTGGTTGGGAGGACACCATGCCCCAGTTTGCCCACCTGCCCTTGTTGCTCAAGCCCGACGGCAAGGGCAAGCTCAGCAAGCGTGACGGCGACCGCCTGGGCTTCCCGGTGTTTCCGCTCGAGTGGCACGACCCCAAAACGGGCGATGTGTCGTCGGGTTACCGCGAAAGCGGCTATCTGCCCGAGGCTGTAATCAATTTCCTCGCCCTGTTGGGTTGGAACCCCGGCACCGACCAGGAAATACTCTCCATGCAGGAACTCATCGACCAGTTCGACCTGTCAAAATGCTCGAAGAGCGGTGCCAAGTTCGACTATATCAAGGGACAGTGGTTCAACCGCGAGTACATACTCAAAACCGACGACGCGGTGCTTGCCCCTGCCTTTGACCAGATACTCAAGGCCAATGGTATCGATGCCCCCATTGAACGTGTGCAGGCTGTGGTGGGCATGATGAAGATGAAGAAGATTAACTTTATCAAGGAACTTTGGCCCCTTTGCGACTTCTTCTTTATAGCCCCCACCTATTCGGCCGACGACAAGTTTACCCGCAAGAATTGGAAGGAAGGCGCTGCTGCCGACATGGATGCGCTTTACCATCTGCTTGAGGGCCTTGACGACTTCAGCATCGAGAGCCAGAAGGCTGTGGTAGATGCCTGGGCTGCCGAAACAGGCAAAAAGCCTTGGAACCCCTGGCGCGTGTGCCTTGTGGGCACTGGTAAGGGCCCCGACATGTATGAGCTTGCCGCTTTCCTTGGCAAGGAGGAGACCCTGCGCCGCATGAAGGCTGCCATTGAGGCGCTGCACTAAGTAGGTTGGTTGAAGCAGGTGGGCGCGTGAGGCTTGTCTGCTTGTAGGCTCCAGTTAACTATCTTTTGTCGGTCCGTTGACGCTTGGTGGTGTCAACGGACAGCAAAACTCTTTTTACTACAAGATGTATTCACTCGCAATATACTTGATGATGCTCGGCTGCAACATAGCCGCACTCTTTAACAAAAAGGTGCGTACCATGATGCGCGGGCACCGCGACACTTGGCGCATATTGCGCCGCCAGATAGGCACCAGCCGCTATGTGTGGTTTCATGCCGCCTCGCTGGGCGAGTTTGAACAGGGCCGCCCGCTCATGGAGCGCTTGCGGCGCGAGCACCCCGAACGCAAAATATTGCTCACCTTTTTCTCGCCCTCGGGCTATGAGGTGCGCAAGAACTATGCTGGGGCCGATGTGATATGTTACTTGCCCTTCGACACCCCGTTCAACGCCATAAAGTTTGTAAAAATGGCGCGTCCCGAGGCTGCATACTTTATAAAATATGAGTTCTGGCGCAACTACATCGACATATTGCACCGCAACCATGTGCCGGTTTATTCGGTGTCGAGCATTTTCAGGCCCGGCCAGATATTCTTTCGTTGGTACGGCCGCAACTATGCACGTGTGCTGCATCGCATGACGCACCTTTACGTGCAGGACGAGGCTTCGAAACGACTGCTTGCCGGCATAGGCGTAAACCAAGTGACGGTGGTGGGCGACACCCGTTTTGACCGCGTAATAGACATACGCAATGCGGCCAAGCCGCTGCCCCTTGTCGAGCGCTTTGCCGGTTGTTGGCGGGTGCTCGTGGCCGGCAGTTCGTGGCAGCCCGACGAGGACATCATCATCAGTTATTTCAACACCCACCCCAATCTGCGCCTGGTGCTGGCTCCCCACGTGGTGAGCGAGGACCACTTGCGACAGATTGAGAGCAAACTGCAGCGGCCGTATGTGCGCTACTCTACAGCCACGCCTAAGAGTGTGGCCGAGGCCGACTGCCTGATAATAGACTGCTATGGCTTGTTGTCGAGCATCTATCGTTATGCCACCGTGGCCTATGTGGGCGGTGGTTTTGGCGTGGGCATACACAATGTGCCCGAGGCAGCGGTGTATGGTGTGCCGGTAATAATAGGCCCTAACAACAAGAAGTTCCGCGAGGCGCAGGCTTTGCTGGCCAATGGCGGTTGCCGCGAAATACATTCTGCGGCTGACTTTGCGGCCATTATGGACCGTTTCCTTTCAGACAAGGACGAACTCTCACGCGCTGGCCAGGCAGCAGACAATTATATCAAACAAAACGCCGGGGCCACAGCTGTCATTGCAAAGGACACGCTGGGACGGTGAGAGAGGGAGGTTATGGGGGGTATAAGGTTATGAGGTTATAAGGTTATGAGGTTATAAAGTAACCTTTGTGAGTTAGGCAAGCAAGGGTAATCTTTTAACCCAATAATCCTCTAACCCTCTAACCCCAATAACCCAATAACCCTCTAACTTCCAAACTCCTTGCCTAACACACAAAGGTTACTTTATAACCTCATAACCTTATCCCCTCATAACCCTCTAACCTCATAACCTTATCCCCTCATACCCTCCTAACCCTCTAACCCCTTAACCCTCTAACCTCTACTCCCTTGAAAGTACTGCTTGTCAACACCTCAGACCACGCAGGCGGGGCTGCCATAGCCTCCATGCGGCTGCTCAAAGCATTGCGCCAGAACGGCGTAGATGCCACCTTGTTGTGCATGAACCGCACACTGCCGGCAGAGCGCACAGAGGTGGTAAGCCTTAAACGCACCCTGTGGCGCAAACTCAAGTTCGTGCTCGAAAGGTTAGAGATATTCGTAAAGAACGGCTTTAGCCGCCAAGGGCTGTTTGCAGTAGACACGGCACGCTTTGGCAACGACATCACACGGCTCAAGGCATTTGCCGAGGCCGATGTCATACATCTGCATTGGACAAACCAGGCCATGCTCTCACTGCGCAATATGCAGAAGATATTGCGCAGTGGCAAGCGCGTGGTTGTCACCATGCACGACATGTGGACCTTTACCGGTGTGTGTCACAATGCGGCCGACTGCCAGCGCTGGCTCAGCGGTTGCGGCAAATGTCCGCAGTTGTGCCGTCCCTCGGCGGGCGACCTGTCGGCCAGCACCTACCGCCGCAAGGCTGCCGCTTACGCCAATGGCCACTTTACCGCAATAGGGTGCAGCCAGTGGTTGGCCGGCTTGGCCGCACAAGCGCCACTGCTCAAGGGGCAGCGCGTGGGCTGCATACCCAATCCCATCGACACACGCTACTATGCACCAGCCGGCACAGAGGGCATGCCCACCCGCAACGAGGTGCGCGAGGCACTCGGATTGCCCGCCGACAAGCGTTTGCTGCTGTTTACCGCCTTTAAGGTGACCGACCCCAACAAGGGCATAGACTATCTGACCGAAGCCATATCACTGCTCATGCAGGAGCACCCCGACCAGGCCGGCCTGGTGGCCATTGTGCTGGCGGGCCATGGAGCCGAAAGTTTGCAATCGGCCTTTGCTGTGCCAGCGTATGCCATGGGCTATGTACAGAGCGAGGAGCGTATGCGGCAGCTCTACCAAGCCTGCGACTTGTTGGTTATGCCCACCCTCATGGACAACCTGCCCAACACCATAGCCGAGGCCATGGCCTGCGGCGTGCCTTGCGTGGCATTCAATGTGGGCGGTGTGCCGCAGATGGTCGACACGGGGGTGAACGGCTATCTGGCCGCCTACTGCAACAGCCTCGACTTTGCACACGGCATAGCTGCAACACTCAATTCGCAAAGCTATGCCGCCATGTGCCGCAATGCCCGCGCCAAGGCCCTGAAGGCTTACGATGAAAAGGCTGTGGCCAAGGCTTATGCGGCAGTATATGCAATGGAGTAGGGCGGCAGCAACCTGCTTAATAGAATAATAATGTACTTATCATAAAAATGGAAGAGAACAGTGTGCCTCCTTCCGCGGCACAGACGACAGAAGAAGGCCTTAAAATTACCGTAGCCACCGTTACATGGAATGCCGGTGCGCTTATTGAACGAACCATCGAAAGTGTGGAGCAGCAAACCTATGCCCATGTGGAGCACCTCATTATTGACGGCAACTCGCACGACAATACCCTTGAGCTTGTGCACCACTATCAGGAGCGCAACAGCCATGCTGCCGTGCGTCACGAAATAGTGTGCATCAGCGAACCCGACGAGGGGCTCTACGATGCCATGAACAAGGCCATCGACATGGCCACGGGGCGCTACATACTATTTCTTAATGCAGGCGACACCTTTCATGCTGCCAACACGCTCGAACTCGTGGCACAGGCGGCTGTCAAGTCACCCAAACTGCCCGCTGTGGTGTATGGCGACACCAACTTGGTAGATGCCGACGGCAACTTTCTGCGACGCCGGCGCCTGACACCGCCCGAGCACCTCAACTGGCGCTCGTTCAAAAATGGCATGCTGGTGTGCCACCAGGCTTTCTTTGCACGTACCGACCTGGCACGGCGTATGCACTACAACCGCAAGTACCGCTTCTCGGCCGACTTTGACTGGTGCATTCGCATCATGCGTGAGGCTTCGCACAAGGCACTGCCGCTTGTCAATGCACACACCATCATTGCCGACTACCTTAACGAGGGCATGACCACACGCAACCACAAGGCATCGCTGCGCGAGCGTTTCCACATCATGTCGCACTATTATGGTCTGTTGTCCACCCTGGGCTACCATGCCTGGTTTGTGCTGCGCAGCATCATTAAGTAACTTATGGCCGATAACAACCAATACTACCAGTGGGCCACCAGCCGCTGCGCGCAAAAGGAATATTGCCGCAGCGAGATAGCCAAAAAGCTTCTGGCCAAAGGGGCTACACCCGACGAGGTGGACGAGACCTTGGGCCGCCTTGAGGCCGAAAGCTACATTGACGAGGCACGTTATGCGCGCGCCTTTGTAAACGATAAATTCCGCTTCGACCATTGGGGGCGCATCAAAATACGCTATGCGCTGCGGCAAAAGGGTGTATCAGACTTCGACACCGACGATGCCCTGGCCCTGATAGACGACGATGACTACCGCCAGGCATTGGCCGACTTCATTGCCTCGCGGCGCCGCACCACCAAGGGCTACACACCTTATGCCGTGAACCAAAAGATTGCCCGTGCGGCCATTACACGCGGCTTTGAACCCCAAATGGTGTTCGACGCACTTTCGGTGGAGTAGGGGCAACCGCTCGGCTCACACATATATATATATCACGCGTTGGCGTAATTAGTTAACGGGTTAACAGGTTAACGGGTTAACAAGTAAGTTAGCCAAGTTAATTAGGCTTCTTGCCATTCCGACTTTAACATAATAAGTAGTGTACAGCATACTTACTTGTCAACCTGTCAACCCGTAAACCCGAAATTCCGCCAACGGGTATACACACAACTTGTAATGCTTTATCTCTCACTCGGAACAAATCTTGGCAATCGTCACGAAAACATAAACCGTGCCTGTGCGCTCATTGGCGAGCGCATAGGCACGGTTGTGCGTAAGGCCACACCTGTCGAAACGGCACCCGTGGGCTTTGAATCAGACAACTTGTTTGTCAATACGGCTGTGGCAGTCGACACCACGATGTCGCCCGCCGATGTACTGCGTGCCACTCAACAAATTGAGCGCGACATGGGGCGCACCGTCAAGAGCAAGGACGGGGTGTATCACGACCGCATTATCGACATCGATTTGTTGGCCAGCGACAACCGCGTGGTGTGTACATCGTCGCTGCAACTGCCGCACCCCGAAATGACCGACCGCCTGTTTGTGCTCGAACCTTTGGCCGAGATAGCTCCCGAATGGTGCCACCCCCTTTATGGCAAAACCATACGCCAGCTGCTCGACGTGCGCCGCCGCTGCCACATTGTGCCGCTCAAGGCAGATGACTGCAGCACACCGCTGCTCGACAGTGTAAACACCCTGCTTGCCCAACTCTCGTCCAACTTTGTGCCATTGACGCTCGCCCAACTCACAGCCTTGGCCCACGAGCCCCGCACACACATCTACTTGCTTTACACGCCGCAGGGCACTTTGGCCGGTACGGCTACACTCTGCCTGTGCCACCAGCTCACGGGGAACAAAGCATGGGTGGAGGACGTGGTGGTTGACGCTGCCCAGCGTGGCAAGGGGTACGCGCGCATGTTGCTCGACCACCTCATGTTCCAAGCCCGCCGCCACGGTGCCGCCACGGCAAACCTCACCTCGCGTCCGCAGCGTGTGGCAGCCAACCGCTTGTATCAGAGCCTGGGCTTTGAACTGCGTGAAACGAATGTATATAAGATGGGGCTGGCCGATGAGGCTGCCGCCCTGAAAAGTTGAAAAGTTGACAAGTTTACAAGTAAGTTTACCAAGCTTATTACCAATCTTACTTCAACATAATAAGTAGTATAGCATACTTACTTGTCAACCCGTACCCCGTCAACCCGTTAACCAGATACGTATATACCAGACTATATGAAATATGCAATCATAGGCACCGGTGCCATAGGTGGCTACTATGGCGGCTTGTTGGCCAAGGCCGGTCACGACGTACACTTTTTGTTGCATTCCGACTACGACCATGTGAGCCAGCACGGCCTGCAAGTCGACTCGTGCGATGGCAGTTACCACCTTTGCCACATCAATGCCTACAACAGTACGGCGCAAATGCCAGTGTGCGATGTGGTGATAGTAGCCATCAAGAGCATAGCCAACCACCTGCTGCCGCAAATGCTCGCCCCAATTTGTCACCCCGACACACTGGTGCTGCTCATACAAAACGGCATCGGGCTGGAGGCCGACTTGTGCAAGGCCATGCCGCGCGCACAACTGTTGGGAGGCGTAGCATACATCTGCACGCTCAAAAACGCTCCCGGCCACATTACGCACACCTTCAACGGACTGCTGCAGGTGGGCAACTACAACTGCCACAACCACGAGGCACTCAGCCAGATGATGGCCGACTTTGCAGCTTCGGGCATCAAGGCCAAGGAAATGCCCTATGACGAGATGCGCTGGAAAAAAGCTGTGTGGAACATGCCCTTCAACGGCATGACCGCTGCCGTGGGTGCCGTTTCGGCCGGCAGCCTGATAGCCAACGAGAGCATGGCACCCATCATTCGCCAAATGATGCTCGAGGTGATAGGCGCCGCCAGAGCTTGCGGTGTGAAGGGCATTGACGAGAGTTATGCCGACAAAATGATGGACATGACACGCCGCATGCCACAATTTGCATCGAGCATGAAGTTTGACCGCGACCACCACCGTCCCATGGAGCTGTACTACCTTTACCGCCGTCCGCTGGCCGAGGCACGCAGCCGCGGTGCCGACATGCCGCTCATAGCCATGCTTGCCGCCGAACTTGAATATATTGATGCACAGAGTCGTTAGCTCTCATAATATGTTGTATAACACAAAAACGTGAAAAAGACCAAGGAACTTTTCCACGCTTTTGTTATTAAGCCATACCTTTGTATGGTAAAAGTCGTTGACTATTATATAACTCAAGTTTCGGATTTAGCAAGGGCGGGCTGAAAGCCCAATGGAGCACATAG
>OGJE01000209.1_pt1 | contig 30481 bp, 17 predicted proteins | sample 1571981 | NCBI WGS metagenome assembly OGJE01 (sample SAMEA2582118, study PRJEB24529) | metagenome | biome: Human gut stool | place: China | collected 2011
GTCGCTTCGCTTGCCCTGGGCTATGTGCTCCATTGGGCTTTCAGCCCGCACTTGCTAAATCCGAAACTTGAATTAACAAGTTAACCGGTTAACGGGTAAGTTTGTCAAGCTTTTAAGATTCTTACCAGTCTGACTTTGACATAACAAGTAGAGTACTGCATACTTACCCGTTAACCTGTAAACTTGTCAACCTATCAACTTGTCAACCTTTCAACTTGTAGACCTGTATGGAATCGTTTATATCCGACCTTGCGCTCATACTCATCTCGGCAAGCCTCGTGACGCTGGTGTTCAAGCGTCTCAAGCAACCATTGGTGTTAGGCTATATTGTGGCTGGCTTTTTAGCAGGGCCACACATGCCCTATACCCCCAGCGTGAGCGATATGAGCAGCATACACACATGGGCCGACATAGGCGTCATATTCTTGATGTTTACGCTCGGTCTCGAGTTTTCGTTCAAAAAAATAGTCAAGATGGGCATCGGCCCCGTCATAGCCGCCTGCAGTGTCATGTTCTGCATGATGAGTGTGGGCAACATGGTGGGCCACCTGTTTGGCTGGGGCAGCATGAACAGCCTGTTCCTTGGCGGCATGCTTGCCATGTCCAGCACCACCATCATTTACAAAGCCTTTGACGACCTCGGGCTGCGACAGCAAAAGTTTGCGGGCGAGGTGCTCTCCGTACTCATCTTAGAGGACATACTCGGCATATTGCTCATGGTAGTGCTCAGCGCATTAGCCGTGTCGCGCCAGTTTCAGGGTATGGAACTCGTAGGCAGCCTTTTCAAGCTTGGCTTCTTCCTCATACTATGGTTTGTGGTGGGCGTGTACATCATACCCATATTTTTGCGCCGTACCCACCGGTTCTTGAACAAGGAGACACTCCTTGTGGTGAGCATCGGACTCTGCTTCCTGTTAGTTGTCATAGCCGGCAAGGTCGGTTACAGTTCGGCCTTCGGGGCCTTTATGATGGGAAGCATCTTGGCCGAGACGGTAGAGGCCGAAAAGATAGAGCGCGTGGTGTCACCCGTCAAGGACCTCTTCGGAGCCATATTCTTTGTATCGGTGGGCATGTTGGTCGATCCCGCTGTGCTGGCCGCCTATTGGCTGCCCATAGTGGTGCTGTGCATCGCCATCATTGTGGGGCAGGCCGTGTTTGGCACCACCAGCTTCTTGCTTTCGGGCCAACCCCTGCGCATCGCGGTGCAAGGCGGTTTCTCGTTGGCACAAATCGGTGAATTCGCCTTTATTATAGCCTCGCTTGGCATATCGCTCGGCGTGACAAGCGACTTCCTTTACCCCGTAGTGGTAGCTGTCAGCATTATCACAACTTTCTTCACCCCCTACATGATAAGGGCCGCTCAGCCTGCATGCCGCCTGCTTGAACGTGTGGTGCCGCAAAATGTGATGCACCGCTTGATGGAACGCGGCACACATGCCGGGGCTCAATCTGCTGTTGCAGCCACCGACGGTGTGTGGAAACGCCTGCTCATGGCTCTGGTCAGCCAGGTGGGGGCCTACCTTACCCTCAGTGTGGCAGTCATACTCATATCCTTCACTGTGTTGCTACCCCTGTGCCGCGGCGCATTAGGCCATTGGCCGGGCAATGTGGCGTGCGGCTTGCTCACAGTGTTAGTGGCTTCGCCCTTTTTACGTGCCATCGTCATGCGCAAAAATCATTCTGATGAATGGAAACAGTTGCGCCGCCGCAGCCGCATGAACCATGTCGGGCTGTGGGTTACATTTGGTGTGCGATATGCACTGGCCACGGCAGCCATATATTATGTCATCAACTTTCTGTCACCCTTCTGGTGGGTATGGAACACACTCGCCTCGCTACTGATAGTAGCGCTCATCATCGCTTCACGCCACGTCAAGTGGGTCAGCATCAAAATGGAGCGCGTGTTCTTGCAGAATTTGCGCTCGCGTGAGGTGATGGCGCAAACCAATACGGCAGGTGAGCCTGGTTATGCCGGCCGGCTCAACAGCCGCAACATTCACATTGCCGAACTCGAGGTGCCCGAAGACTCCGCTTGGGGCGGGTGCCACCTGCGCCACCTTGGGTTCAGCCACCACGACGGGGTGATGATAGCTGCCATTGTGCGTGGCAGCCACCGCATCAATGTGCCCGATGGCGACACCATGATATTTCCGGGCGACCGCATCGAGGCCATTGGCAGTGACGAAAGTTTGCAGCATTTTCAGCAGCGCATGAACCACGAACTGGCTGTGCTGCCGCAAACCGCAAGCAAATTGTTGCTGCGCCGTCTGCTCGTACGCGAGGGCAGCCCGCTCATAGGCACCGCGCTACGCGACAGTGGCATACGCTCAGCGTATCACTGCATGGCAGTAGGTTTTGAAGACGCCGATGGCAATATCGAACCTGCCACAGCCGAACGCGTCATTGTGCGCCACGATGCCATTTGGGTTGTGGGCGAGGACGACTCACTGCACACTTTGTTGCACAACATGATGCCGCCAAAGACAGCACAAAATACTAAGTAGGTGGTTCTGAATTATTTATACATTGAAGGAGACATCTGCACCTCGGGAGCGAGCTTTCAATGTAATAATGACACCTACTGACTGTACAATATAATTTTGAACACCCACTTAAGGAACAATGAAAATAATCATAGCCGGAGCCGGAGCCGTGGGCACACACCTGGCCAAGCTCCTATCGCGTGAAAACCACGACATCACACTCATGGACGAGTCGCCCGAAAAGCTGGAGGACATCTCGTCCAACCTCGACATACTCACCCTGCCGCTTCCCCCATCGTCCATATCGGCACTGCAAGAAGCTGAGGTGGGAAATGCCGACCTCTTTATTGGCGTCACCCCCGATGAGGCACATAACATGACAGCCTGTATGCTGGCCTCAAAACTTGGTGCTAAAAAGACGGTGGCGCGAGTGGACAACTTTGAGTACACACTGCCGCAGCACCGCGAATTTTTCAAAACGGTGGGCATCGGCTCCATCATCTACCCCGAAATGCTGGCTGGACAGGAAATACTGCACAACATCAAGCGCAGCTGGATACGCCAATGGTGGGAAGTGCAGGACGGCGCCCTCATTCTGCTCGGCGTAAAGGTGCGCTCCAATGCGCAGATACTTGACCAACCGCTCAAAAACCTTTGCGGCCCCGAATCGCCCTATCACATTGTGGCGGTTAAGCGTGGCGACGACACCGTCATACCCCATGGCGGCGACTGCTTGCGCGCACTTGATGTGGTTTACTTCATGACCACGCCAAAGTACGTCAACTACATACGCGACATTACCGGCAAGGAGGAGTACCCCGATGTATCAAACGTGTTCATCATGGGCGGTGGCAGCACAGCCGTGCATCTGGCCAACGCCATGCCCGACTATATGCACGCCAAAATAATTGAAGCTGATGCCCACCGTGCCCAACGCCTCAACGAGGTGGTGACCAACCGGCATGCCATGATCATACACGGCGACGGACGCGACCTGGCATTGCTCGAGGAGGAAGGCATACGCAAGGCACAAGCCTTCTGCGCGCTGACCGAGAACTCTGAAACTAACATTCTGGCCTGCTTGGCTGCCAAGCGCCTCGGTGTGCGCAAAACTGTGGCCATGGTCGAAAACACCGACTATATAGGCATGGCCGAAAGCCTTGACATTGGTACCATCATCAACAAAAAGACCTTTGCCGCCAGCCACATCTACCAAATGATGCTCAAGGCCGACATCACGTCGGTCAAGAGTTTGACCGTGGCCAATGCCGATGTGGCGGAGTTCAGTGTGTCGGCCGAGGCCAAAATCACCCGCAAACCGGTCAAGGACCTCGAACTGCCGTCGAGCGTCACCCTTGGCGGCCTGGTGCGGGCCGGGCATGGCGAACTTATCAACGGTTCAACCCTCATCAAGCCCGGCGACACCGTGGTGGCCTTCTGCCTGAGCGGTGGCATCAAGAAACTCGAAAAATACTTCAAATAACAGACCACTATGGATATAGTAGAAAGATTTCTGAACTACGTCAGCTTCGACACCCAAAGTGCCGAGGACGCTGACACCACGCCAAGCACGGCCAAGCAGCTTAAACTGGCTGAATATCTGCGCGACGAACTCAAGGGCATTGGCATGACCGATGTCGAGATGGACGAGAATGGTTATGTGTATGCCACTCTGCCTGCCAACACCGACAAGGAGGTGCCCACCATTGGCTTTATTTCGCACATGGACACCAGTCCCGATTGCTCGGGGGCTAACATCAAGCCCCGCATTGTCAAGGCCTACGATGGCGGCGACATTGTGCTCGATGCCGAGGCCGGCATCGTAACCTCACCCGCCAAATTTCCCGAATTGCTCGACCATGTAGGGCAGGACATCATCGTTACCGACGGCCACACCCTGCTCGGTGCCGACGACAAGGCCGGCATAGCCGAGATTGTACAGGCCATGGACTACCTTATCAATCACCCCGAAATCAAGCACGGACGTGTGCGCGTGGGCTTCAACCCCGACGAGGAGATTGGCCTTGGCGCCCACAAGTTTGATGTGAAAAAGTTTGACTGTGCATGGGGCTACACCATGGACGGTGGCGAACTGGGCGAACTTGAATACGAAAACTTTAATGCTGCCGGTGCAAAGGTTGAGGTGCGTGGTGTGAGCGTGCACCCGGGCTATGCCAAGGGCAAAATGATCAATGCCGCACGTGTGGCCGCCGAATTTGCAGCTGAAATGCCTGTGACCGAAACGCCCGAACAGACTGTGGAGTATGAGGGCTTTTACCACCTGCTTGGCATTGAGGGCAATGTGGAGCACGCCACTCTCAGCTACATCATACGCGACCACGACCGCCAGCGCTTCGAGCAGCGCAAAGCTTTTGTGCAAAAGGCTGCCGAGTGGCTCAACGAGCGTTATGGCCAAGGCACGGTGACGGTCACCATCAACGACCAATATTACAACATGCGCGAAAAGATTGAACCCGTGCCACATGTGGTAAACATTGTGCTCGACGCCATGAAAGCATGCCACATACCCTCAAGAGTGCGTGCCATTCGTGGTGGCACCGATGGTGCACAACTCTCATTCATGGGCTTGCCCTGTCCCAACATCTTTGCCGGCGGGCTCAACTTCCACGGGCCTCACGAGTTCTTGCCTATCCCCTCTATGCAGAAGGCGTCAGAACTGGTGGTGAAGATTGTCGAACTGACGGCACAAATGTAGTAACGTGCTGGTCTTGACGGATTGTTGCACGTCCCTTTGTCACGTCTATCTGTCCAGCGTCATAAATACATAAATACTATTAAAACGTAATTAGGGGCGGGCTGGTTGAGAGTAATCTCACAGGCCCGCCCCTAATCGTACCTTACGAACAGCTTAAATACAAAACGCTACCTCTAATGGGGGCGACGCGTCCCGCGTCGGGAATATATCATGTTCATACACCCAATAAAGGCTCACAGACAGCACTAATTACACGCCTATCTGTGAGCCTTTGCCTTAATGCCCGACGCGGGACGCGTCGCCCCCATTAGTGCTTGCGTTTAGTGATAGCGTTTAGTGATAGCGTTTAGTGCTCCACCACATCACACCCATATTTCGTTAATCATGCAATTTGCCTACACCCTACACTTTTTACATGTACTGCATTGATTATCAGTTCATTACAGAGTGTAGGCAACATCGTTTTCCGCCTGCACTTATCTGCACTTGCCTACACGTAAACACTACCACCGCTCTGCAGCCACAGCAGCATGACGCCATGTAAGCGCAAGGGCGGTGATACAATAACGGGAGGCAGTCGTTTCGGTTGCTCTTACCAAAAAATCGCTCCCCCTATGCCCAAAAGTGTAAGTGGCATAACCAATCATGCAAACAGATACTGACGTGTATAATAAGGGTCAAACACCGTGCAAATAAGTGTAAACAGCATGCAAATAACTGCAGGTAGTGCAAACAGCGTGTAGGCAAAAAACAAGGTTACCTACACTACGCAACAGACTGATAATCAGCGCAGTACAGGTAAAAAGTGCAAGATGCAAGTAATTTGCAATGTAACTTTTCGGGTGGGTTGCGCGAGCAATGAAATATGTTTTTCAAGGCAAGCAATGCACCTGTTCCTATTTAAGCAAACAATAATCCGAATGCTCAGAAGAATTATCAGAACCGCCCAAAAGTGCTTTTTCAGCATATAAAGTTTGCAAAACCACTGATTTTGTTGTACTTTTGCTGCATGTATTTTGCATTATTGCAACACACAGCAAAACAATATACAAATCAATCTAATAATTACCAATCACAACAAACTCTATGAAAAGATTTTCACTTTTCTTGTTTGCGTTGTTCGCCCTGCTGATGGGCGTCCCGCCACAGGCTGCCTTTGCCAAAGCCGGTGACGTGGTGACCGACCTCAGCAATTTGAGCAATAGCAAAGTTTACAACATCAAGAGTGTGCGTGGCTATCTGCTGTATAGTGCAAACTATACGGGCAAGTTGGCCGGTAGCGCAGGTTCTGGCGTCAAGGACGCTGGTACTGCCAGCACCACAGCCGCCGCACAGCAGTTTGCCATCTACACCGTAGGCGGCAAGCACTTCCTTTACAGCGTGGGTGCCAAAAAATTCGTGTCGTCTAACGGCAATTACGAAAGCACCCCTAACACTGAGCTGTCAATTACAGCTACAGGCAATGCCAACAATCCTTGGTTGTTTAAGCTCGGTTCAAACACCATCAATATGCAAGCAAAAGGCGGTGATGCGGCTGGTTGCGTAGTTAACAGCTGGGCTACTGCCGATGATGGCAACCGCCTGACGATTGTGGAGGCCACACTTGACGAGGCTACAGACATCGAGTCGCCTATGGTGCCCCTGCTTCAAAATGTGTATGCTGGTTACGTGGCACAACTCAAGGCTGCCAATGGCATGAAGTTCTTCTATCACGATGCTTCTGATGCCATTAACAGTTTGCCCGCTACGGCACCTACTACCAAGGCCGAACTCGAGACCGCCATTGCCAATTTGCAGACTACTATCAACGGTCTTGACTCTGCCGAAGGCGTGCTTGGCACCGACCTCAATGGCAAGACACTCTTCATCGGCAACTTGCAGCATAGCAAGATGTACGTGGGTGCACAGGTTTGGAATGGATATGACGCACTCGGCTCTGACGAGAGCGGCTGGCAGCTCAACCACGCCTGGGTATTTGAAAAGGCCGACAAGGACAACACCTATTATATAAAGAATGCCGAGTCGGGCATGTACATAGGTGCAATTCCTGGCGAAAATGACAAATGCGTTCCCCTCGTGGCCGACAAGGCGTCTGCACAAGTTTACACCGTGGCTTACGCCGGCAAGAACGGCTATTGCAACATCTATGTTGAAGGCGGAACAGCCAACCGCAATGCCTTGCACATGGTTAATTGGAACGGTGTGGTACGTTGGGAAACAGCTGCCGATGCCTCAAAATTCCGTTTGGAAGATGCTACCGATGTACTTGCCGCTTACAACAAGTACTACACTGTCAAGGTGGCCTCGGGTGGCTATCTTAACGCTGAGGACAACAATGTAGTGTTGAAAGGCTCGTCAGTAGCCGGCCTCAATTATTGCTGGCACGTGGTGAAGATGGCTGACGGCACTTACCGCTTTATCAATGCCAAGAATGCAGGCAAGGTGCTCGCCAGCAATGGCAGCGAGGGTGATGCCCGCGCTACCCTGCAGAGCCCGGCCCTCACAAACTACGATGCCACTTATACCACTTACTTTGACGGTTCTATCAAGCTCGACGGCAGCGGTGTAAGCCAGGTTAAGTTGGCTGGCTCTGCCAACAACTACTGGAACAAGCGCGGCGACAATCTCGGTCTTTGGAACAGTACCGCAGCCGGTGACGGCGGTGACGCAGGTTCAAACTTCACATTCGCCGAAGTACAGCCCTCTGACGACATTCTCTATGCCGAGTACAACACTGTACAGCCCGGCACACGTCCTACCGACATCAGCAAGTATGCCCTGTGGTACAATGTGCCCGTGGCCAAGACCGGTGTGAGCGACACGTGGATGGAATACGCCCTCCCCTTGGGCAACGGCCAGCTTGGCGCCACTATCCGCGGCGGCATCTTCAAGGACGAACTCCAGTTCAACGAAAAGACCCTTTGGCAGGGCAGCACAGGCAATGGCGGTGGCGAGAACAACTCGCGCGGCTGGTACCAGAACTTCGGTTCCGTAATGGTGACCGACATGAGCAAAGCATTCTCGTTTGCCGACGACACCAAGCCTGTGAAGGACTATGTGCGCTACCTCGACATCGTCAATGGTGTGGGTGGTGTAAACTACAAGAGCAGCGACGATGCCACCACTTACAGCCGCCGCTACTTCACTTCAGCCACCGACAAGGTGCTCGTGGCACACTACGAGGCCAAGGGTACCGACAAGCTCAATCTGAAGGTGACTTTCATGCCCGACAACCAGATTGGTGCCGGCAGTGTGACTTATGCCGATGGCGGTGCCACCTTCAGCGGCAAGATGACCCTCGTGTCGTACAACGCTGCCTACAAGGTGCTCGCCAGCGAAGGCGCAAACATCACGACTGACAATGAAGGCATTCACGTGTCTGGCGCAGAATGGGTGAACGTGTTCCTCGCTGCCGCCACCGACTTTGATGCCACTAAGGCCGGCTGCAAGAGCGGTGCCACCGCCGACGATATTGCCGCCACCGTGCAGGGCCGCCTCACCGCAGCTACTGCAAAGGACTATGCCACCCTGCTCAATGACCACGTGGCCAAGTTCAGCGGCTACATGAACCGTGCCGACCTCAACATTGCCGAGGCTTGCACAGACAAGACTACAGAGGAACTCCTCACATATTACAATGCCGCCGCTGCCAACAAGAGCACTGCCGATGCTTACTACCTCGAGAGCCTCTACTTCCAGTATGGACGTTACATGACGGTAGCAGCCAACCTCGACGGTTCAATCCACGCCCCCAGCAACTTGCAGGGTATCTGGAACGACCGCTCAAACACCGACTTCTGGCACTGCGATATCCACGCAGACATCAACGTACAGATGAACTACTGGCCCGCTGACCCCACAAACCTCAGCGAGATGCACTTGCCCTTCCTCTACAACATCATCGATCTGGCTTCGGCTCCCAACTCTCCTTGGGTAGCTTTGGCACAGAAGGTTAAGAAAGGTGCTAAGGGCTGGACTATAGCTGTTGAGAACAACATCTTTGGCGGCACTTCAACCTGGGAGAACAGCAACATGAAGGCACTCGGTGCCTGGTATTGCGACCACTTGTGGCGCTACTACAAGTACACGCTCGACCGCGACTTCCTTAAGAAGGCACTTCCCGTAATGTACCAGAATGCCCTCTTTACCAAGAGCATCGCTACAAAGAACACCGATGGCCAGTATGTAATTACAGGCGAATGGAGCCCCGAACACGGTGAATGGAACCAAATCACAGCCTTTGCCCAGCAAACAGCTTATCAGGGCTTGAAGGACTTGTTCGAAGGCTATGCCGAACTCGGTAGCGAGTCGCCTGTTACTGCAGCCGAGATGGCTGAGCTCGAAGACCTTTACAACAACTTTGACAAGGGTGTGTGGGTTGAGAACTACAATCCCGGCGGTGTAAATTGGTCAGAGGCCAAGCCCTGCATCTCAGAGTGGAAGAACCTTCCCCTTTCAGATCCCGATCACCGTCACCTCTCACACCTCATGTGTCTCTACCCCTTCAACCAGGTAAGCGCATTTGCCACAGACGCCGACAGCGTGAAGCAGTTCCAGGCAGCTTACAACGGCATGATTGCCCGTAAGGGCGACGTGACCGGTTGGTCAATGGGCTGGCAGACAAACACCTACGCCCGTTGTCTCGATGGTGACAAGGCTCACTACAACTTGCAGCGCGCGCTCCGTCACTCAACGTCTTACACCATCGCCATGGGCGGTCAGGGTGGTTGCTACTACAACCTGTTCGACGCACACTCACCCTTCCAGATTGACGGCAACTATGGTTGCACCAGCGGTGTGGCCGAAATGTTGCTCCAGAGCTACGACGATGTCATCACTATCCTTCCCGCCCTGCCTTCTTCATGGAAGAATGGTCGTGTGAAGGGTCTCAAGGCCCAGGGCAACTACACGGTTGACGAGGAATGGAGCGAGGGCAAGGCCACCGCAGTGCGCATCACCAACAACCAGGACGTTGACCGTCAGGTGTCAGTACGCTATGACAACAAGGTGGCTACTTTCGACATCTCTGCCAACGCCACTCTCGACATCGACCTCAGCGCTGGTCTGCCCACTGGTGTGAACAAGGTGGTTAATGTGCCTGTCAGCACCATCAAAACCATCTACGACATCAGCGGCCGTCGTGTAAACAAAGCCGAAAAGGGTGTTTACATTATCAATGGTCAGAAGGTTGTGTTCTAAGTCACGCGTCATCAGCATGAGTGTGGCGCCCATCAAGCACCGCACACATATTGACGGCTGACAAGCCACACAACTAAATACACATTAAAAGCGTTCCGAATGCGTCCGGCACAAGCCCGACACTTTCGGAACGCTTTCGTTATGTTTACACTTGACGTCTGACGCTGTCCAAGTCCCTGTCTAATACTCTGTTCAGCTCTCTGTTTAATTCCCTTTCCAAGTCTCCGTCTAATTCTCTGTCCAAGTCTCTGTTTAATTCTCTGTTCATGTCTCTGTTCAATTCTCTGTCCAAGTCGAGCTTTTCTACATTTCTGTAGCAAATGCTTTGTCCATTGCCTGTCAGTTTGTATCTTTGCACTACAATAGCGCGCCTGTGGCGAAATTGGTAGACGCGCCAGACTTAGGATCTGGTGTTTCACGACGTGTAGGTTCGAGTCCTATCAGGCGCACCATACAGAATCCTAACTGCTTGAATATGAGCAGTTAGGATTTTTGTTTTTATAAAATTGCCAACATTTTGCCAACATAATTCGTCGCTAATTTGTTGTGATTGGCAAAGTTCATGTTGTTTTCATCCGTATTTCTCATGATTTCATTGCATTTCACTTGACATCGCCAATTTTATGAGTCACCAAATGACAAGCTATAGTCAGGTAGATTAGCTCTCATATTCTATAAATTGATGTATATATCATCTATATAATACAAATATCACTATCTAACATAATAATTCAACACCTTTATTCGTTATTCTAACAGGGAATCACTACTTTTGTACTTTCCAAATAATTATACGCAAATATGAGTAAAGATATAAACAGACTAAAGGTCGTCCTGGCTGAAAAGAAACGAACCAACAAATGGCTCGCTGAACAATTGGGTAAAGATCCTGCCACTGTTTCAAAATGGTGTACCAACACCATACAACCGAATGTCGAGACATTGGTGGAAATCGCCAAATGTCTGAATGTTGAGATACAGGATTTGTTTTGGCCAATATATAAAAAAAATAAACGTATATGAACATAATTTTATTAATAATAACGATTTGCTATCCTTTTATATTTAAATATATTGAACAGTATTTTTCACAAAAGGGGAAAAATGCTGCTCAAAAAAAAGATGTTCGTGATATTCAATACGAATCAAAAAAAGGTGAAAATATCGCAACAAAAGAAGATATTAAGGAGATAACATCACAGATTGAAACAGTAAAGAATGAAATCTCGTTTGAAAAACAGCGCAGACATGAGTTTATAAATCAACGGACAGAACGCTTGATGAAAATTTTGTATCTTACTGAGAAGTTGAATGAGCAACAAGGAGTTTTGCTGTATACTTTGTATGACAAACATTCCTCTAAACGCCTTCTTTCTTTGATTGAGCAAATAAATGATACGCTATTATCATTCCTACATGAATGCAGAATTATCTATGTGACTGTTGAAGATAAAGATTTGACTTCACGAATAACGAATTTAATAAAAGATGCTCAAACTTATGCAGGTTATATGTGCTATATAGCAAGTAATGCTGCCAGCCATTTAACAAATTGGGAAGATTTCCTTGTATTGGCAGAAAAGAATGATAATGCAACTCAGCTACTGAACGAGGCTATAAAAAGCCAAAATAGTGTCGAACAAATAAGAAAAGAATTTGAAAATAATATAAGCGATAAAAAGGAGGCTTTGTATGAAAGCCAAATAAAATACCTATCAAAGTTGAATTTATTATTTGGTAGTGAATTTCATTTAAAAGAATAAAATACAATTATGAACAAGCAACAACTCGCAAATAAGATATGGGCATCTGCAAATAAGATGCGTTCAAAAATAGAAGCAAATGAATACAAGGATTATATTCTTGGATTCATTTTTTACAAGTTCCTTTCCGAGCAAGAAGTAAGAGTTGCTAAGGAATATGATTTTACTGATGCAGATTTACCTCAACTCAATGAGAAAAATGAGGAAATCGTCAAGTGGGCACAAAGTAAATTAGGCTATTTTATAGCATACGAAAACCTTTATTCTACATGGTTGGATAAGGATTTTGGTTTTCAAATAACCAATGTACGTGACGCTCTGTCTGCTTTTACACGTTTGATTTCACCAACTCATAAGAAGGTCTTCTCTGGCATATTTGATACTTTGCAGACAGGATTGAAAAAGTTGGGAACATCTGATGCGGAACAAACACGTGCTGTAAGTGACCTGCTTTCTTTGAGTAAAGATATTCCTATGAGTGGAAGGCAAGACTATGATGTACTTGGCTTTATTTATGAATATCTTATAAGTCAGTTTGCAGCCAATGCCGGCAAGAAAGCTGGTGAGTTCTATACTCCTCATGAGGTTTCTTTACTGATGTCAGAAATTGTGGCTTATCATCTTAAAGACCGTTCTCAAATAGAAATTTATGACCCGACAAGCGGTTCAGGTTCTCTTCTTATCAATATTGGTAAGTCGGTGGCTCGTCATATCCAGCAAGATAACTGTATTAAGTATTATGCACAAGAATTAAAGCAGAATACTTTCAACCTCACTCGTATGAATCTCGTTATGAGAGGCATCGTACCAGATAACATCATAGCAAGAAATGGTGACACATTGAAGGATGATTGGCCTTATTTTGACGAGAATGACAAGGAAAATACTTATCACCCTCTGCATGTAGATGCAGTGGTTAGCAATCCGCCATATTCTCAGAGTTGGACTCCTCCACGTAAATCGAAGAATGGAGATTTGGGAGAGATTGACCCACGATTTGACGATTATGGCATTGCGCCTAAGGGTAAGGCTGATTATGCTTTCTTGCTTCATGACTTATATCATTTGAAGACCGATGGCATAATGACCATCGTCTTGCCTCATGGTGTACTTTTCCGTGGAGATGCTGGTGATGGAACAGAAAGTAGCGTAGGTGATGGTTCGGAAGGAAGTATTCGCAGACAGTTGATTGAAAATGACAACATAGAGGCTATCATCGGTTTACCTGCAGACATCTTCTTTGGTACGGGTATTCCTACTATAGTCATGGTGCTACGCAAGTCTCGTCCAACAAGTGATGTACTTATCGTAGATGCCTCTAAGGGATTTAAAAAGGAAGGAAAGAAGAACAAGTTGCGTGCTTCTGACATCAAGCGTATAGTGGATACCTATATTTCTAAGAAGGAAGAACCAAAGTTCTCCCGATTGGTAACTAAAGAAGAAATTCGTGCTAATGGTTACAACCTCAACATTCCTCGATATGTCAATTCTTCGGATGATGCAGAAACTTGGGATTTATATGCAACAATGTTTGGTGGTGTACCAAAGGGGGAACTTTCTGCAATGGATAGATATTGGGATGCTTTTGCGGGATTGAATAATTCTCTTTTCAAGCAGACAGATACTCCACAAACCGAATTTAAGGTGACAGATATTCAGAAGACAGTAGAGAATCATCCTTCTGTAGTTGGTTTCAAGAACATGTTCTCTGAAAAGTTTGGTGGCTTTAGCGAAATGTTGCATCATCGTTTGCTCGACAATTTGCAGTCTCTGAATATTGCCGCAGAAGAGGATGCGATTACTTCATATATATTTAATCAGCTCGAGCAAATGCCACTTGTTGACCGCTTTGAGGCTTACCAATTGTTTGCAGATAAATGGCAGATAATTTCGCAGGATTTGGAAATCATTCAATCGGAAGGATTTGAGGCTACTCGCATGGTAGATGCCAACTGGGTTATCAAAAAGAAGGATGATAAGGAATATGAGGTACAAGATGGCTGGGTTGGTCATGTACTACCCTTTGAACTTGTACAGACTACTTATTTGAAATCAGAATGGCAAGCTCTTCACGATAAGGAAGAACGCCTAGAAATGGCTGCTTCCGAGACAGAGGAAACTTTGGGAGAATTAGCAGATGATGAGCGTGATGGTATTACCAACGATGATGGTGTGCTTGACAAGAAGGCTCTTGACGGAAAACTTTCTGAAGCTTTGGAAGAAGTGGAAACTCCTGAGATTTCTTCACTCAATGAATACCTCCTACTTTCAAAAAAGAAAGATAAGTTGGCTTTTATTGCTGTCCATGATGAGATAAGTTGGGAAAACGTTACTGCTGGTAAGGATGGTACATACGGCAAGGCTGCTGCTAATGCGCTCATTGGTCATTATCGTGCTAACTTTGATTTCCCAGAAAACTCTTATGAGGCACATCTGATAAGGATTAGTCGTCTGATGAATGAGACTAAAACCTTGAAGGCTGAGATTAAACTTGCTGCCGTAGCCTTGCATGAGCATACTAAGCTAACGATAGAGCAAGAATTATCCGATGAAGATGTGATGAAGTTACTATCCATCAAATGGATAGAGGGACTTTGTGCCCATTTGGCAACATTGCCTCAGACTATCATAGATGAGTTTATTGGCAGACTTATGGCTTTGCAGAAAAAGTACGCAACAACGCTTGTGGACTTGGAACATGACATTCACGATGCTTCCATACAGCTTGCTGATATGATAGATGAATTGACGGGCACCGAGTTTGATATGGCTGCTTTGCAGGAATTAAAGAAAGTTTTGGTAAATGTTTAAGGAGGAATAAATATGGATAAAATGAAGAAAGTTCCAGAGATACGATTTAAAGAATTTGAGGAGGAATGGGTACAGAGTAAATTAGGTGACTGCTTTCTAGAACGTGTTGAGAGATCTGCAATAGGCGAACTAATTTCTATAACAATTAACAATGGTGTAGTAAAAGCTGCTGATACGGGGCGCGCAGACAGCTCAAGTGCAGATAAATCTAACTATAAAAGAGTTGAAGTTGGTGATATAGCTTATAATTCTATGCGTATGTGGCAAGGAGCGTGTGGCTATTCCTCGTATAGTGGTATATTGAGCCCTGCTTATACTGTAGTAACTCCAACTAATGGGGTTGATGTGAAGTTTTATTATTATCTGTTTAAAAGAACAGATTCTCTTTATCAATTTAGAATCAATTCGCAAGGTTTGACTTCTGATACTTGGAATTTAAAATATCCATGTTTTTCTAAAATTAATTGTATGGTTCCAAAAGAGCCTGAACAAAAGCGAATTGCGGAGTTATTCTTGCATATTGACAATCTCATCAGCAAATTAGAACAGAAGTTAGAGAAGTTGCGTAATATCAAGCAATCGCTTCTTAATCAGATGTTTGTAAATGTTAATAGGGGGGGTACGCTCCGCTAATAAGATTTGAAGGATATGGTGAAAAGTGGCAAAAGTTTGCGTTAGGTGATTTGGTTTCTATTAGGGCTGGGCAATCTCCTTCGTTCTTTAATAAAGGAAATGTTCCTTATGTTAAAGTTGATGATTTAAATAACTCCTATTGGTTACAGATAAATACAAACTATAGAGTTGCTAATAATGACAGAGCAACTTTGATTGCAAAAAATAGTATTGTATTCCCCAAAAGAGGGGCTGCGATATTAACAAATAAAATAAGAGTATTAGGAGAAAATGCCTATATTGATACAAATATGATGGCTTTGGAAGTATCAAAGGAAATTTCATCTAATTTTCTTGGGTTTAATATTGAGAACTGTGGACTATTTAGAATTGCTGATACATCAACAATTCCGCAAATAAACAACAAGCACATAGAACCGTATATAGTGTATGTTCCTAAAACCCAAGAACAAGAAAGTATTGAACATACTTTCGTATTGTTAAATGGAATATTAGAAAAATCATCGTTCAAGCTTACCAAACTCCGCACAATGAAGCAATCTTTGCTTCAAAAAATGTTTGTATAACAAGTAAATATAAAACGATATGGGATTCGACTATGAACCAGAATTTGAGGATGCCCTCATCAAATTGTTAAAAAATAATGGGTGGTCTGGCAAGATGCTTAACTATCCTACAGAGGAACAGCTCATAAAGAATTGGGCTGACATCCTTTTTAATAACAATAAGGGAATAGACCGCTTGAATGGTCAGCCTTTGACAAAAGGAGAAATGCAGCAACTTCTTGATAAAGTAAAGGAGTTGCGTACTCCCCTTGCGCTCAATGGTTTCATTAATGGCAAGTCGGTGACCATCACTCGTGATAATCCTGCCGACAAATTACATTTTGGTAAGGATGTATCACTAACTATCTATAACCGTTTGGAAATAGCAAGCGGTAAAAGTTTTTATCAGATAGCTCGCCAACCAAAGTTTGAACATCATTCTTATATTTTGCCAAAACGTAGGGGCGATTTGGTCTTACTCATCAACGGTATGCCTGTTATACATATTGAGTTGAAAAGCAGCAAGGTTCCAGCTATGCATGCTGTTAATCAAATTACAGATAAATATATTCCAGAAGGAGTATTTACAGACAGCATTTTCTCATTGGTTCAAATATTTGTGGCTATGAATCCTGAGGAGATGATGTATTTTGCCAATCCTGGCATTGATATTAAATTTAACAAAGCCTTTTGTTTTCATTGGGCTGATGCTAATAATAACCCGATAAATGATTGGCAACAAATAGCATCTACATTCCTCTCTATACCGATGGCACATATGCTCATTGGGTTTTATACTGTTGCCGACCAAGCAGATGGTATATTAAAAGTATTGCGAAGCTATCAATATTATGCTGTCAGTAAGATTAGTTCCATTGTTGCAAAATGGGATTGGAAGAGTACGGAGCAGAAAGGTGGCTATATCTGGCATACGACAGGTAGCGGAAAGACTATGACCAGTTTTAAATCTGCTCAGTTGATTGCACAATCGGGGGATGCAGATAAAGTTGTGTTTCTTGTCGATAGAATAGAACTTGGAACACAGTCCTTGGATGAATACCGTTCTTTTGCTGATTCCGTGGATGATGTACAGGCAACTGAAGACACGGATGATTTAATAGGTAAATTATATGACGATACTCCAAGAAAAAATCTTCTGATAGTGACTTCCATACAGAAAATGAGCAAGGTGAATACAAAGGAGTTCCCCAAGAAAAAGACCGAGATTGAGAAGATTGTATCCAAGCGAGTGGTGTTTATCATAGACGAATGCCATCGTTCTACTTTTGGTGACATGCTAATCGACATTAAGCGAACTTTTCCTCATGCGGTATTCTTTGGTTTTACGGGTACTCCAATCAATGAGGAAAATCAAAAGAAATCGAATACCACGCAAACGATCTTTGGGGAAAGATTGCATACGTATTCCATTGCTAATGGTATCATAGACAAGAATGTGTTAGGTTTTGACCCATATATGTGTCCTACATATAAGGATAAGGCTTTGCGTCGTTGTGTGGCTTTGGAAAAAGCAAAAGCACAGACGGACGAGGAAGCCATGGCTGATGAGGCTAAAAAGAAAGTATATCAGCACTATATGAATCCAAGCAAGGTGTCTATGTCAGGAAAGACACTACCAAATGGTTCATATATAAAAGGTATAGAGGATTTCATACCTTCTTCACAATATAACTGTAAAAAGCATCATCTGAAAGTTGTGGAAGATATTAAGGAAAATTGGATCACGCTCAGTTTGAACAATAAGTTCCATGCCTTGCTTGCTACGGACAGTATTCCAGAAGCTATAGCTTATTATAGATTGTTGCGCAAGGAAATGCCAGCTTTGAAAGTGACGGCGCTTTTTGATCCAAACATTGACAACACAGGTGGTCAACAGTTTAAGGAAGAGGGACTTATTGAGGTGTTAGAAGGCTACAAAGAGCAGTTTGGCAAAGAATTTACGATGTCAACTCATGCAGCTTTCAAGAAAGATGTAGCTTTGCGTCTTGCCCATAAAAAGCCTTATAATGGAAAGGATTTTACAGAGGACAAGCAAATCAATCTTCTCATAGTGGTGAATCAGATGCTTACAGGCTTTGATTCCAAATGGATTAATACGCTCTATGTGGATAAGTTGATGGAGTATGAAAATATTATCCAAGCTTTTAGCCGTACAAACCGCTTGTTTGGACCAGACAAACCATTTGGAGTGATACGCTATTATCGTTATCCACATACGATGAAATGTTACATAGATAAGGCTGTAGCAATGTATTCAGACAACAAACCGCTGAAACTCTTTGCAGATCCATTGACCCATAACTTGCATCAAATGAATAGCATCTATGAAGAAATAGAATATTTGTTTGTTCATGCTGGTGTTAAGAACTTCGAGAAGTTACCAGAATTGGAAGCAGAAAGGAAACGTTTCGTAAAACTTTTTAACCTGTTTAATAAGCATTTTGAGGCAGCTCGCATACAAGGCTTTGTTTGGGAGAAAAATCATTATCATCTAAAACAACCACAAGGCAACTATGCGGATATTGATATGTTGATAAATGAAGAAACTTACAATGTGTTGCTAAAGCGATACCAAGAGTTGTTGCCTTCAGGTGTAGGAGGTGGTGGCGTGGAAGAACCACCATACGACATTGAGACTTATCTTACAGAAATAGATACAGGTCAGATAGATGCAGACTATATAAATGAGCGTTTTGATGTTTATCTGAAGTTAATTAACAAGGGAAATGCTTCTGAAGAGGAACGACAGATGGTAATGCAGGAACTCCACAAGTCATTTGCTCTGTTATCTCAAGAAGAGCAAAAGTATGCCAACATCTTCTTGCATGACGTAGAAAGTGGTGATGCTGTTCTTGACACTGGTAAGAGATTTTATGACTATGTCGTGGAGTATATGAACCAGGCTAAGAATACGAAACTCCACCAAGTGGCAGAACTCTTTGGTATCAATGAGCTGTTACTAAAAGAAATCATGTCTTCAGCCGTTACAGCAGACAACTTGAACTCGTATAATCGTTTTTCAAAGTTAACTGCAACTATTGACAAGGAAAAAGCGCAACAGTTCTTTGAAATGACTCAAGGTGTTAAGCTATTGCCATTTAAAGTTAAGCCAAAAGCGGAATTATTCCTGCGAGATTTTATATTGAGTAATGGCAATTTGGAAATACCAGAATATGGGCGGAAACTTTCATCTATGAAAGAAGACCAACGTATTGTGGAATTTGCCAATAACATTATGACCATAAATAATGGCATATCGGTTTTGTCATTGGAAAAAGAATGCATTGAACGGTTTGGGAAGAATATTCTGCAATGTCAATGTTTGACTGGTTCAAGGTAATAAATGACTATGTCCGCAACAAAACCCATCGGTATGACTTGAAACAAGACGAGGTTGTATATTGGAATGTTGCAGAAAATGATCCCAAATTATAATAACGATATGAACGAAAATATAGACATACATAAACTTCTTTCGGACGGTGAGCATGTAACGCTCGAATGCAAGAAAGCCACGAAAGGTGTGCCAAATTCACTTTGGGACACTTATTCCGCTTTTGCCAACACATACGGTGGAACCATTCTGTTGGGAGTGGTGGAACATATGGATGAGCAAGACAATACCAAGCGGTTTGAAATCGTTGGTGTTGAGGATGCAGACAAAATCCGCAAGGACTTGTGGAATACTGTAAATAGTCGTGAGAAGGTGAATATCAATCTTCTGTACGACGATGACATTCAGACGATAGATGTTGACGGCAAAAAGGTTATTGCCATCAACGTACCTCGTGCCGATTATACAGTCCGTCCTGTCTATATCAACAACAATCTGTCAAGAGGAACTTTCAAACGCAACCATGAAGGCGACTATCATTGTACGGAGCAAGAGCTGAAAATGATGCTCCGTGATGCCAATGAAGCCGGCAATGACGGATTGTTGCTGGAATACTACACAATGGACGACATCGATATTCCAACATTGGAACGCTTCCGTCAGATGTTTCAGAACTTGCATCCAGAGCATCAATGGAACTCGGCAGAACATAAGGAGTTTCTAACGAACTTTGGAGGTTATACACGAGACCGAAGGACAGGAAAAGAAGGACTGACTATGGCTGGACTTTTAATGTTTGGCAAAGGATTGCCAGTCCGTGAGCGTTTCGACAATCTGCGAATGGACTACATTGATAAATCCAATTTGATAGGCGACCAACGCTATAGCGACCGATTGACATACGATGGGACTTGGGAAAACAACCTGTTCAACTTTATTCGCATGGTCATTCCGAAACTGACACGTGATTTGCCTCACCCTTTCAGTATGGACGGTGTAGTGCGCAAAGACGATACGCTTCAAGCCAAGGCTGTGCGTGAAGCCGTTACAAATATGGTTATTCATTCCGATTTTATGGTGAATGGAGTGCTGAAAGTTGAAAAGTATGACGATTGTTTTGTTCTGACCAATCCAGGACTTCTGAAACTGCCTATTGAGCAGATTTACAAAGGTGGCGAGTCAAAGGCACGTAATCAGCGTATGCAAAATATGTTCCGCATGATAGGCTATGGCGAGAACCTTGGCTCGGGTTTTCCACTCATTCTAAACGCATGGAATGAAAAGCATTGGATAAAGCCTGAGTTATTGGAACAGCCTGAACTTATGCAAGTAAAATTGACATTACATATTCAAAACGATGTTTCATATAGTTCATCGAATGACCCAATAAATGACCCAATAAATGACCCAATAAACTTGACCGAGAGGCAGAAGATGATTTTGCGGATGTTCTCAGAAGAAAAGAATCTAAGCAGAGAAAGGCTTTGCGAGAAAACAGGATTGTCAGATGCCACTGCCAAGCGTGAAATAGCATTTCTTAAAAAGACTGGTTATTTGGAGCGTGTCGGCAGTCTTAAAACAGGGCATTGGATTGTTATTTCAAAATAATTGGTTGTAGGAGCAAACATTATACTACGACTCAAATGTTGTTGAGTATCCTTTGGTGAGCATTGGCAAAAAAGATCTGGATTTCGGTTCAGGATTCTATCTATCACCTTTGTTTGAGCAAGTATCAATTTGATTATTCGTACAAGACTAAGGAAGAATATTTACAATGATGTAAAAAGCAGGCTGTAAGGCACAAAGGAAAAGACAACGCTGGTGTGTGGGCGGTGCTTGAAAAGGCAAAAAGTAAAGATTGAAAGAGACCTTATCCAGAAAGAGAATATAGACTGACAAAATGACAACAAATAACAAGGATAATACACTTTCAATAGGAAGGAGCAATTATGCCGTGTTCAAATACTGCGACAACGTGTCGCAGTATTTGAACACGGCATTTGAACACTATGTGTTGCAAAGACATTCTAAATATTCTTTAGTTTTGCCCCAATACATGTGTCCGTTATAAGAAATGCGATAAATACAAAGTTTTGAAACAAAATTAACCCGATTCCTTGGTGATTTGTGAAATATACATTACATTTGTGCCATCTAACGCCACAAAAAGCCAACTATTACCGAAAAAGACATTCTTCGGAAATACCTTGTGGACTATTTCACCCAATGGAACAAACCACGCAGAGACAGAAAAGAACAGTAACCACATATAGAACGATAATCTGATATTAACCTATATATTAACCTAACGAAAAGAACATGAAAAAGGTTTTCTATTCATGTCTGACTTTAGCCTTAGTCGCATTGTCGGCATGTACAAGTGATGAACAAACAAGTTTCAATTTCAGTGACATTCACGGAAAGGCTGTAATCAAGGGCAACGTAACTTATCGCCCAGGTAATGTAACGAATGGCAATGGAACTATTTCGCAAAAAGAATATGCGAATGGCGCCGTTGTGACAGTTGAAGTGCAGAATGCCCAATATGTATCTGGTGCAGAAGGATCAAAAACCTACTCTGCCACAACCGACGAGAATGGTAACTACAGCATTGAAGTGCCCGCCGGCGTAAAACCTATCGAGGCCACTGTCAGTGTGAAGGACTATAACGGAACATATTCTGAGTACAAAAACAATGCCTTGCTTACAATCACGGGGGTTAAATACAGCACTTCCGATTATCCAGAGACAGTGAGCGATGGAAAAACTGTAACAAAGGACCTGGAACTTAACTTTTCTGACAAGCCTGAGGTTAGAAACCGTAATCTCAATGCCATGCTCAATGGTTCTGTTGTGGTGCCGGCTGAAAAGTTGGACAACAGCAATTCTACTCTAAACTTTGTAAGCACCACAGAAGCCTTGCCAAATGCAAAGGCGTTGCTTACATTCACCAACAGTTCTGACGACCGTAAAATTTGCTATGAAATGACGACATCAGCAGATGGCAAATTAAGCCTTGCTGCTAATCTTTTTGACACATGGGAGTTGAGCAACACATCTGTAAACGTTAAGGTGTATGGTTTGGCAGGAAATATTACCCACTACTATAGCCATTGCTCCGGCGGAAATTGGAACACCCAAACTGTACCGGTGTACTTCATGTCAAATGAAAAAACTTGCCAGCTTGAAGAAATGAACAGCAAAGTAGCTTGCAATTTCGGTAATATCTGCCTCGACTTCAAAACCATCGGCGACAAGAACGACATAAAGGGCATTGGCAACTCTATAGACATCCGCGACGGTGTGCCGTATTACAACTACAGCGATCCGTTAGGTTTTATGTACAAGTAAGATATAGGCTACAATGAAAAAGATATTTATAATTGCAGCTGCAGCATTTACTTTGGCTACTACAGCCAATGCGCAGCAAAAGGCAGACAAAATATATGGCCCGCAAAAGGGGGCCTGGTCGCTCAGCGTAGGACTTAATCCCGTAAGCGATTATCTGGGCAACCTCTTTAATGGCAAAACAGACAACAAACTTGAAAATCTGAATGGTGAGCCAGTGGCTTACGATGAAAAGAACGCGCCGCTGACAACCATTTCGGGCAAGTACATGTTTAGCGATAAATGGGGACTGAAGGCTAATATAGGCATGAGTTTCCGAAACGAAACTGCACGCACTTATGTTAAGGACGACTTGGCAGCCATGCAGGACCCATTTAGCAACAAAAAGGTCATTGACGAGCAAAAGACCAAGTCATCAGGCGCAAGCTTTGCGCTCGGGGCCGAATATCGTTTAACGTCCAACAAGCACCGCCTTCAGTCGTACATAGACTTTGGATTGGTTTGGGCCTTTGAAACGGAAAGTATGAACTATAAATACGGTAACCAAATTACCGAACTCAACCAAGTTCCTACAACAGGCTTCCAGGGTACTTCTCAGTACGTATCTTCAGCCATTCCGTATGCCCGCAAAACTTCGGATAATACCGACAAAACCATGTATCATAACTTTGGTGTGTGGGGAGCTATCGGCATAGAGTATTTTGTGTCACGTTCCATCTCTCTCGGAGCTGAAATGAATCTTTCTGCTCTTTACACCTACAAAGGTGACCACAGCACAAAGTATGAGGGATACAATGTACACACACAGCAGGTTGAGGAGTATGTTGATGTGAAAGAGCCCTCGTCGAGCGCATTTGAGTTCGGCACAAAGAATATTGGCGCCAATATCTCTTTGACGTTCTACTTCTAACACGACACCCGTCTGAGAAACATCAAGGCCGAGTTTGAACATCACAATGTTCAGACTCGGCCTTTTCGTATAATAGGGAAATTCTTGCTGTCCGGCAAAACACTACATAAAGGCTCACAGACAGCACTAATACACGCCTGTCTGTGAGCCTTTGCCTTAGACTCTGATGAACGCGGGACGAGGCTGCTGAAAAAATGCCCGACGCGAGACGCGTCGCCCCCATTAGAGCGCAATTTCCTGGCATAACAGTTCTTCCCATGGCTTCAAATCCGCTTTTTAACCAGTCAATCTGATAGAAAACGCAAGCTCTAATGGGGGCGACGCGTCCCGCGTCGGTTTTTTCAACAGCCTCGGGACGCGCCGCCACCATTAAAGGTAGCGTTTGGAGTTCGAGTTCGTTCGCATATTTACGTTTTACCGGACATCATTTATTATAACAACACAGAGCAGAGACTATTTATTCATCAACGACTTTACAACCTCGTAAGCCAATTCCACTCTGTCCTCCAGGTCGATGCCCTGTTCGGTTTGAGGAATAGGCATCTCCATGTCGATGGTTTCAGTTGTGTGGCCTTGCTCGTCCGGAGTTTGATGACAAATATATAGCTTGTCGTCGGTGAAGTAAAGATATTTATCAGCAAAAGTTAACTTCAACACGCTGCCATCACCTGAATAAGCATACTCGCCAAGACTGATGCCAAGATCGGGGAAATCGCACAGGAGCCGGTCGTTGAGAGCCTTTAAGAAGATGTTGTAGTTGCGGCCGCTTATGCTCTTTTCGGTCCACATCATAAGTATGGAGTAACCCCGTTTCTCGTGTGGATTCTCCTCATCCCAGAAGTACATGCCGTAGCGCTCGGGACGCATGGCGTCGTACTTTACAAGATAGTGACGCCAATCGTACTCACGCGTCTCGCGTAAATACCGGTCAATGACAGACTGTAGCACATCGTTGGTGAAATGCCGGCTCTGAGAGAGCAATGCCAGGAGAATGTCCCTCTTAGGCGCGATGCCTTGCTGGCTGGTGCTAAAGATGGCTCTCCACGACGAGTCGAAATCGGCCGAGCCCGAGCCTATCTGAAAACGGTTATTAACGAGCAAAGCGTAGTCGCCTATGCTGAGGAGGGCGCGGTTGACAAGCGAATGGTCGCAGGCAAACAACGAGTAAAAGCGATCAGTGAAATCGATGTGGTCGAGCCCTATCACGCGAATGGCGCCTTGCAGCAATGGGTGGTTCTCCAACCGGCATAACGTGTCGGCCTTGTCGGCGTGCGTTTGCAGCCATGCAGCCTTTTCGTGCTCCTCGGCAAGCTGGTTGGCATTGAAGCTCAGATAACCTTCTTCTATATCGCCATGGGCGAGGATATATTCCGTCTGGCGGAGCAGGTTGGGCATATTGTCTTCGCGCAATTCGTATTCCGACTGCTTTATCAAATTGGTAATGATGCGAATGCGGCGTGCAAACTGTATGTCGCTTATCGTCTCCTTGTGTTGCAAATAATAAAGGAAGGCATAAAGCATGACACTGCGCCCAATAGGGAACAGACGGGTGCGGCCATTCATGTCGCCATACGTGTAACAAGCCTGGGCAAACACGTTGACGGGGGCTGCCACTACACATTTTTGCGGGTCTGATGCCGTCGGGGTGGTGGTGAGGTAGGTATTGAACAGATGCTCTATGTCGACATGCAGCCAGCAGTCGAACCCCCGCTCAATGAACTCTAAATGTTCGGGAGCCTTTTCAGAGTCTCTGAACAGGTCCTCGACAATAGACAGTATATCTGAAGAGTTCTTTTTCAACTCTTCGTCTTTATAATAAATGATGTCTGTAAGGAAACGTAAGTAGCGTATGAATTTGTCGTCCACCACATCGTCGGCCGAAGAGCCGGTTTGCCCGTTACGGTAGGGCCACAGCAAATCTGTCCAGTCAAGGTCCAGTTTCTGCTCTATCTCTTTCTCTTGCAACTGCTCAGCATCTTGCTGCGACATAATGCTTGGACTGATGGCCCTGATACTTGCCTCCCACTCTGCCTTAACATTCTCAAACTCGGTGAGGGGTTTGCCTCTTGAGTTCATTTTGATGTAAAGCTCGTCGGTAGCACCGAGTTGCTTGATAGGAAGGAAATAGAAGGAGATGCACCCATTCTCAAGACAGGACCAAAGATTGTTACAAGAGTTATTGAACATAACATGTATGTAGTCAATCATTCTCAGCATGGCGCTGATGGTGGGATCGTTTTCCCAGTCAAGCGGCATCCAGTTTTGGTCTGTGATTTCTTCTGAAAGTTTGAAGCGGTTGAAATCGGGCTGGTAGTCGGGCGACACCAGGCGCTTGCAAAATTCGCGTGCACTGTAGCGTGTGGCATAAGAGAATTTTGTAAGGAAGGCCAGCTTGTCCTCGCTCACACCCTCACGACGGGCAATGTACCAGTGTAGCAGGAAGAGGGTTGTCAACCGCTGCTGTCCGTCGAGCGGAATGAGCGTACGGTTATTGTCAATTTCGCCATAAACGAAATCGAGCGTGACAGGCTCATTATTTATGAGTGCCTTTTTCAGCGCGCCAACAAAGCGTCTACGAATGTCCTCTACCTTAGGCATATCACGTCCCTGGGCATAATCGCGTTGAATGAGTGGAATTTCTATACCATTCAAAGCCTCGCCCCCACCCTCTGTGCCACGAAACAGGTCGATAAATGTATATTTCTTAGAATCTATAGTGTTCATCATGCGTTAAATTTTATAAGATCATAATAGGGTGCTATCACGTGCTGTATGGCTTGCAAATAAGCCTCTCTGTCCTTCTGCCCCCAAAAATGCACTTGCACATCAGACGAGTTTTCATAATATTTCAAGAAAGTCATCTTGGTGCAGTAAGGTATGAACTCGCCACTCTTGTCCATTTTGATAATCAAATTGCGCTTTACATCGAATGTGGAGTTGCTCAAACAGGTGTTATGGCCACAAGAGAGCAGGGCCAGGTTGGGGAGTGTATTGATATAATCCGTATCGGTAGTATCAGACAGATCGTTTACCACGCGGCGAAAGAAGTCTTCGAAGTCAGATCGTATAAAGCGGCCATCATCTATGGCTTTTTCCACGGCTCTAACAAGCTCATTGTCGGGCTCGTCACGATGAATAGCTTTCAATGATGGCAAATGCTTCTGGAGCCACTCCAGCTGAAGTTCGACAGTTTTCAGTCCCTCAGAGTTCTGTGCATGAATGTGCTCTATGCTCCATTTCTCGTTATTATATTCATTAAAGGGGAAACGCTGTCGCACGCAATACGATATAATAGATTGTACATTAAATAGCAGGAGTATGCGGCATATCCGGTTATAATCCTTGTGGTAGTCTAAATCCCAATAACTGTCTTTGTCGTTTGTGCGCCATGTAATGGATTCTGCAATCAACTCGTCTAACCGATCCTTAAACTCGCTCTTGCGTTTGCCACGTGCCTCGTCAAACAAATCGGCCATTGTATTACTGCCCGAAGCTATCAGATAGCCAATCTTGTGGTAGTACACATTGTCCTTGTACCACTCTTTCAGCTGCAAGAACCCGTTGATTACCTCTTGCCACACGCTGTCCCTGTCTGAATGTTTCAAGCGCTCCTCCATTTTGAAGAATGTGAAGAGGGGGTCCTTCTCTGCATCTTGCTTGTGGCACATGAGGTCGAACAAGATGTCTATTCTGGTAGGATAATCCTCTGCACGCTTACGCGTGATAAAAGCCCAAAAGGCACCATCGTCATCACGTAATTGTTTCTCGATGTCGTCCCATTGAATGGCCATTTCGTACTTTCTGCGGTTCTCCATACCATTGGGCGTATCCGAAAGGAAGAGCGCACGTATCAGTTCGGCATTGGTCAGCTGTATTTTGCCTATATTCAATCGCGTAAAGAGCGCTATGGGGTCGGCCTCAGCACCCACTTCGTACCATATCACCTTTACACTTTCGTTGACGTAGTTACAGAGTTTGTACAGAGCAGAACTCTGGCTGTACGTGTCGTCAGGAAAAGTCTCCTCCAGCCAGTCCTTAATGGTAGTATATGCCTGATAGATGTGGAAAAAATCTATATTCGTTTGGGCCAGCTGCGGGTCCATATTATCAAGAAAGGCTTGCGTCTTCTTCCTTGTTTCATACTCAAAACTAAATTCGGGTTTAACGAATTTGAAGAAGTTCTGCTCGACATAACGCAGCAGAATGTAAATGGTAGTGAGTCGTTGCTGCCCATCAATCAGGTCGTACTGCAACTCGCCTTTTTTCTGCACCACAACGGGCTGCAAACAATAATCTTTTTCCTGTCCGTTTGCCTCCATGCACTGATACAGGTCGTTGAGGAGCGTTTTAACTTGCGTCCGTTCCCATCTGTATCCGCGCTGATAGGCAGGAATGTGGAATGTGCCGCGTATGTCTTTAATAGGCTTGGCTTCTAATATTACGTAGTTTTCCATGTCATGTTATTTATTTGTAGTTATTGTATTCAAGCAGGCACTTTAACATAATAAGCAGAATGGCGGAATGTCTGAAAAGGCTATGCTATCTTACCAGTAAACTCGTTAACTCGTCAACTTGTTTACTGATTTCGCCAACGCGTATATATATAGTACTTTGCGCTCAGAATTATAAAAAAACAAGTAAAAAATTTAAGTGCTCAAAGTTTCGGATCTTGAAAGGACGGGGAAAGCCCAAGCTAAACCCGAAAGTCGAGCTAAGTGTTAACTTGCATAAGGTTCTTAAACTCTTGGACAAATATACAACCATTCTGCGTCATACTGTATTGTCCTATCTGTCCTATCTAATATTTGTGTGCATTTCGAAATGCGCTGATGCGCAGATACATACACTATTTATAACGCAAATATACACACGTTTTGCGGAATACCCATTGGGGGGGGTAAAAGTATGTTAATGCGCTTACAATTACCGCTTTTTGTAGTAATGGCGCACTTAATTACATAGCAAGGGCGTGCAATCACTCTATTGCACGCCCTTGTTATTATGAGGTTCACCCACATAAAGCACCAACGCCTCATCAGCACTTGCATGAACAGGCAAAGTGCTTGTGGCTCAGAGCATAAAGTCCCACGCTGCAACCACATTTATTTGCAAATCGCCATAATGAATGCTTTGCGCTTGATTGCATGTTATAATTGAAGCCTTTTTACAACCAGTTGCCGCAGAAGCTGCGCACAAGCCCCCACATTCGCGTGGTGTGTTAAACTCGTCAAGTTCCCAGCAAACCTGAATGAGTTCTTTCACACCCTCGTCATTTGCTATTACAAAGTCGCACTCTGCCCCCTCGTTGAAGTAATAAATCTGTTCATTTTCATTCAAATGTCTGGCAAGATGCATATAAACAGCATTTTCGAGAGCCTTGTCCTTCTCCTCGCTCTGCGGCAACAATACTGACTTGGCCAATGCAAAGTCCACCACATAGTATTTTGACAGAGAGGTGCTTTGCTTAATGATGGATTTAGAATACTTAGGCACTTTATGCAGCAGAAAAATATTGCACGCGTAATCAAGCCACTGGTAAAGCGAATCTTTTGACAATTTGAGCCCCTGCGACTTCAGGTCGTTGTAAATGTTATTCACACTGGAGGACTTTGTGATATTATTGAACACACGTTTCAAAAAATAGCGCACGACCGAGGGAGAGGCACTAATATTATAGTGTTCTATCATGTCGCGGAAAAGCATTGTGTTGAAATATGCCTGCAACAGCTTCACCCTTTCTGTCTCAACATTGGCCAATACAGCTTGAGGGAAACCACCTGTTAAAAGATATGACTTAAACATATTTGCCATCAATGCCGCCCCCTCCTCTGTATAGCGGTTGGCTTTTACCCCTTTGAAGGCAATGAATTCCTTGAAGCTCAACGGATATTCGGTGTACTCATCAGGCCAGCCGCGCAAAGCAGAGCTCATTTCACCCGACAACATCTGCGCCGTGCTGCCTGTAACATACACGTTTTTACAATAGCTTTTGTAAACACGCAGAACGAACAACTCCCAACCCTTCACTATCTGTATCTCGTCAAAGAACATATACACACTGCTCAAGGGACGGTCCGGATACATCAAGCGATAGGCTTGCAATATTTCGTCAAAGTCACTTACGTCCATATTGGCCAAACGCTCATCGTCAAAACCAATGTAAAGTATTTGCTCCTTATCTACGCCCGATGCCAACAAGCGGTTTATAGTCAAATGCAGCAACGACGATTTGCCACAGCGGCGCACACCCGTCACCGTCACAATACGTTGTTTATTTAACGGGAGTTGAAGTGAGCGCTCGTGCAGCGACAAGGGTATTTCCTCTTGATGCAACGCTATTATCGACTGAAATATGTTTCGCAAATTCATACGGCAAAGTATTTATGTTTGTGCAAATATAGCAACTTTCCGTCTCAGAAGGAAAATATCGGACAAACTTTCCTTCTGGGACGGAAAGTTTGGCGAAATCTTTCCTTGCAGAAAGGAAAGTTGGACCGAAACAACACAGATACGCAAATGAACTGATGCCGTAACACGTGTGCCAACTGCCAAGTGCTAACGCCTGACAAACAGGTGAGCAGAGGTGATATCGGCATCAAAAGCGAGACTATTTTTGGGCATTCAGAGTTGTATGAAACGCGCTGCAAGAAAACGCAAGCACTAATGGGACGCGTCCCGAGGCTGCTGAAAAAACCGACGCGGGACGCGTCGACACCAT
>OGJE01000216.1_pt1 | contig 29865 bp, 25 predicted proteins | sample 1571981 | NCBI WGS metagenome assembly OGJE01 (sample SAMEA2582118, study PRJEB24529) | metagenome | biome: Human gut stool | place: China | collected 2011
TTATCGAGCATTTTGGCAACGCAGATGCCGTGCCGCACACCGAGCCGCAGCGAGGCGCTTCGGAGCGCAACCGCCGCTTGCGGCGGCTCTTGGCGCGGAGATCCGCCGGAGCGGTGCTTAAGCCGTCAGGCGGGAATTGTGCGGTGTTGCCTAAGGCAGCCCTGATTGCCCCGGCACATCGAAGGTGGCTTGCCCGTCTGCAGCTTGTATCGACACGCAGAAAAAAGGAGATAGATCGTATGTTTACCCTGTTTGTCATTTTTGTTTTTGTCTGGCTTTTCGTCAAATCGGTCGGATTGGCGTTTCATGTCACCTGGGGCCTTGCCAAAATCGCCGCCACGCTGCTCTTCGTCATCGCACTGCCGCTGCTGGTGGTTTTCGCCATTCTGGGCAGCCTGCTGCCTCTGCTGCTGCCTCTGGCTCTGGTAGCCGCCGCCTTCGGCATCCTGAAAAACTGCGCCTGATCGCGCAGAGCCTTTGCCGCATCCATCCAACACAACGCCGCACGGTGTCTCCCGCCCCGGAAACCCCGCGCGGCGTTTTTGTGATGGTTTTCCCCGCCTATGCACAACATCAAACATACCTGCCGCGCCTTAGAAGCACCGCTCTCCCGCACAACGCCCGCCAAATTTTCCAACTTCCCGCCCCCGAAGAATTGACAACCCCCGCCGCAGCTGGTATAATACTATATGCACAATTTGCTTTGCACAGCAGCTCGCCGAATAAGCAGATGTACTCAAGCGGTCGTAAGGGGGAGCACTCGAAATCGCGCCTTGCGGGAATTTCCTTGCAACAAAATTCAATATGCAGATGTACGCAAGCAGTCGCAAGAGGAAGCACTCGAAAGTTTGCATCCGGCAGGTCACCTTGTCCGCAGGAAATCCCATAACGGCGGGCTTTATCGGGTGTCGCGTACCCAACCTTTCATCGTTATCTTGCATCGAAATCTCGCATTTTTCCAAACGCTGTGCGAGGCGGTGCGGTAAAAACTAAATAAGCAGACGTATCGAAGCGGTCGTAACGAGATTGACTCGAAATCAATTTGGCAGCAATGCCACGTGGGTTCGAATCCCACCGTCTGCGCCAAAGACAGCACCCTGCGGGGTGCTGTCTTTTATTTTTGCGGCAAACTATGCAAGGGTTGCAAGGTGGGATTCGAACAGCCCGTGCCCGGCGCTTTGCGTCCCGCCGGGCTGCAACAGTCCTGCGGACTGTTGCAAGGGCGCGGGAGAATCCCACCGTCTGCGCCAAGCATCACTACCCAATTCTACATTGGGTAGTGATTTTTTATTGCCAGTTTGCAAAATTCCGTTGCTTTTCTTATAAACATCTCCCCTTTATTTTCAAGTAGTGATTTTCGGGTTCGGTACAAATCATACCAGCAATCACAGCAAATAGCTATTCACAGAACTACACAAGATTCTTCCCGCAGCTTGGGTACAAATTGACAGCAAAAAGGCGGCACCTGATTCCTCAGATGCCGCCGCTGTTCAAATCACCACTTCTTTATGGGCTGCGCTTTCGGCAATGTCAGCGTGTTTGCCATTGTCCGGGCGCTCAAATTCTTGGACTGCGAATCCAGATGTGCGTAGATATTCGCCGTGGTAGAAATATCACTGTGGCCCAGCCACTCTTGAATCTGCTTCATTGGCACGCCCTCTTTCAGCAATAGGCTGGCACAGGAGTGCCGTTACGGTATAATAACGACAAACAGAAAAAGCCTTTATTTTCAAGGGGTTTGAGCGTTTGTCGTCTTTTATTCAATTCCTTTTCCAAGTTGAAAATTGACGAAAACTATAAAGAAAAAAGGAGGCTGTTTTATTAACGACAAAATTTAATAGTGCCAGCGGTCCGGCTTTATGTCTGACCGCTGGTTGCCGTGGGCGTTTCACTTTTATAGGTGGACGCCCTTTTTTCATACTCATTTTCGAGAGAAAGGAGATCCACATGGAATTAAACGAAATGGAAAAAAAGCTGCTCTTTCAAGTGGAGGGCGATTATCAGACAAAGATCCTGAATGAACTTTATATGACCGTGCGGTATTCAAATAATTCCGAACAGCGGGAGGCGGCAGAAGGTCTTATGGCAAAACTTCGTGTTCTGTCAAATGCAGAGTGCATGGACTTGGTAAAAGATATTCAGAAGAATTACCGTCTGCCCTATCCAGCCCGGACGATTGGAGAAAAGATCGCCGAGGCCAGACAACAATCAGGGGCAGAAAAATTGAAGGGGCATGACATCATGGCACTTGAACGCTTTGATCCAGAAGTAAAGCACATGATCGTCTTTGATGTATGTGAAAAGTGAAGAAATTTACCTATCAGATGGAGGGATGACCGATGAAAGGAAAGACTTGCTGTGTTACCGGACACAGGGATTTGCCGCAGAATGAGATCAACAAAATAAAAGCCGCTTTGGAACATGAGATCGATGCTGCCGTTACAGATGGATTTACCTGTTTTATGAGTGGCTTTGCAGATGGCGTGGATCAGTATTTTGCAGAGCTGGTGTTGGAAAGAAAGCAGACTAATCCGGCGCTGGAGCTGATCGCAGTGATCCCTTACCGCAAACGTCTGGACAGCCTGAATAAGAAAACAAGAACCCGTGAACTGCTGGAGGCTTGTGCGGATGTTGTTGTCATACAGGAAAAATATCTCCCAAGCGTCTACTCCCACAGAAACCGCTATATGGTGGAGCACTCCGACCGAGTGATCGCTGTATATGACGGACGGGAAACCGGCGGTACGGCAAAGACGATCCGCTTCACCCATCGGATGAAAAAGGAACTGCGGGAAATCCCGGTTGGAGAGATCGTCCTGCCGGATCACTTGAAACCAAAAACAAAATAGATACCTGTTGATGCGCTCACTTTGAAGTGGGCGTTTTTCTTTACCCATTTTTAGGAGGAATGCTTATGTGGAACCTGATTTCACATTTCCTTACCTTTGCCGGAGGAATGGCTTCCGGCGTTATGTTGATGTGTCTTATGCAAACCGGAAAACTTGCGGATAAAGAATTTGAAACTATGAAGGAGGAATAAAAATTGAAACTTGTGATTGCAGAAAAGCCCTCTGTTGCTATGTCACTGGCAGCAGTATTAGGCGCAACGGAAAGAAAAGACGGTTATCTCGAAGGTTCCGGTTATCTGGTGAGCTGGTGCGTGGGACATCTTTTGGAACTGGCACAGCCGGAGGCTTACAAAGAACAGTACGCCAAATGGCGGTATGAGGACCTTCCGATCCTACCGGAAAACTGGAAATATGAAGTTCCAAAGGATAAGAAAAAGCAGCTTGCCCTTTTGTGCCGGCTGATGAAGGACAAACGGGTTGATTCTGTGGTATGCGCTACGGATGCCGGGCGTGAAGGAGAACTGATCTTCCGTCTGGTCTATGAATATTGACCATCGTGTTCCACAGTGGTTATGTAGTTCGATAATACTATTTCAGGCGATTTTCTGAAGGATTGGGTTGCGGTTCAGAAAAAGTTGTATGCAAGAGAGACTATGCAGACTGAATATTTTTTAAAGGAAGATTATGTAAGCTAATGAAATATATTAAATACGAGGAACAAGACTGCGATAATCGACCGAATTGCTATAACATCCCATCTAGCAACCTGCATTTTCTTGATTTTTCTTCCATCACCAAAGTCGAGTAAATCTGTTCGAGATAAATTGTTCAGAATTTTATTTAGCCTTCCAATCCCCGCAGAAGACAAAAGAAACGCCTCCGCAGGATTACACAATTTACAATATGCCCAAAGCTGCCCCAGGTCGTGTAAATTTAGTTGCGTTTTTTTGCTTCGATAAAAGCAATTGCAGTTTTGTTTCCCTTTATAATTATTTCCAGGACATCGATCTGAATGTCTAGCCCAACTGTTTGAGGATAGTCGGCAATTATACAAGTTCCATATGCCGAACTATTGCTCGTCAAATGCAGCGGCCCAAGTCTCTCCGACCAATATTGGGTTACTCCCTGCGATGCCCCGCAAAGTTGGCATGCTGTCAATTTTTACGAAAACGGCTTTTCGGAAGATGTAGGCCGAGCCCTGTTTGGTTAGGGCGTTCTCTCTGCACAGCCGGATTTGTGCTCCCCCTGCAATACCTCGGACGGCTTTTTACAAAAGCGCTGGCGTATTGCAGATGGAAAACGAATTCTGTTAAAGGCTGGATCAGGCATTTATCAGCAAGAGCCTTACAATGAACTTGTGGCAACAGAGCTGTATGATAGCCTCGGTATGCCACATGCTCCTTACTGGCTTGTAGAGCAGGGGACACAAACTATGTCCGCTTGTGAATGCTTCACCAACGAGCATACTGAACTTGTCACCGCAGCTCAATTTATGCGGTTACAGCCGCAGCAGCAGGGGGTATCTAACTGGCAACACTTTAATGATTGCTGCAAGGCAGTGGGCCTACTGGGAACGCAAAAAGAGGTCTGCAATATGCTGGCTACCGACTATATCTTAGCTAACACAGACCGACATCTTGGAAATTTTGGCTTCTTACGGGATTCCGAAACGTTGGAATGGAAAGGGCTTGCTCCCATTTATGACAGTGGTACAAGCCTTTGGCAGATGACCCTTACTCGATCCATCAGCGCAGAGGCAATGGTTCCGGCTAAGCCCTTTGAAACTTCGCAGCAATCCCAGCTAAAGCTGATTGCACCCCATGTGGACTTGCCGCTGGAACGCCTTGATGGATTCTCCAACAAGGTGGAGAAAATTTTCCAATCTGCCGCCCGGTTTGATGATGGACGGGCTGAGAAAATCGCAGCTGCTGTTGAAGGCAGAATCCAAATGCTACGATCTAATAGGGAATAATCTGAAAAACTCTGAAATACAAGATATGAGAACCGACTACAAATTGTAGTCAGTTAGGAACAGCGGCAGTTATACGTTGATGTTTGTTGACTAATAGCAGTCATACATCAACTGGTGACAAATTGTCACCAGTCGATTATGAAGCGATAAAAACAGCGTCCCCAGTGAATTTAGGGGGACGCTGTTCCTATATATCCCATATGCACTACTTTTTTCAGATGGCTTTTCCTGCTGATTAAACTCTTTGTCAAGGGTGACCGTCTTTTGGAGGGCCTGTAACTATCTAGAACATGAGGACTATCAGCAATAGAAGCTGTAACTGTGGAGTTGGCCGCATTGATGGGAACACTTGCGGAATTGTAACTATACAAACAAAAGACCAGCTAGATCTCTTAGTTTACATAGTGGTAAGAGGCTTATCACATCATATTGAATTCATTATGTTCAGTAGGCTCTGGTAGCTGTCAACATCATGGTATACGACATGGCTGGTAGACATCTCGTTGAACAATTTCTTGGCGCAGGAGATTTTTGCTTGTTCAATGGGACGCAATTCAAGGGTCTCCATCGTACCTTTGGTTTCAGCTACAAAGAAAATGTGCTTGACGGTGCCTTCGTAGAATGCGATTGCCCAGTCCGGCGAATAGTTGCCTACCGGCGTGGGAATCTGGAAGGTTCGGGGCAGCTTGGCGTAGACACAAACTTCCTCCGCAGCATCCAGATCTTCGGCAAACTTACGCTCAATACTTTTTTCGGCCGAGCCATCAGTAAACACATAGTCTTGAATTGCCTTCTTGGCAAGAAACGCCTTATCAAAGCTTTGGATAGCCTTTTCTGCCGTAAAGATAGAGCTGTCGTATTCTCCCTCAATGGTATTGTAGGAGATATGCTCCACAATCATAGTGGCCTTCTGCTCGTTGATCAGCCGGATCACTTTAGAAATAAACTCTTCCGGGTTGTTCTTGAACATATAGAGCTTGTCGGCACGGATGCCTTGCAGGATGGCAGATGCCGATTTGCGTGTCAGCTTTGCGCCATCGGCAATTTTGCCAATCAGGTCATATTTGATCTGGCTTGTTTCTGCGTGCTTGAGGGTTTGTGTCCGGGTCTTTTCGCCCGTAAAAGAATCGCCGCGGTCAATTTCGTACTCATTCATGTTCGCCTTTTGGCGTCCAATGGTAGTCGTGTACTGCAGCTCCGAAACAAACAGCTTTTCATCAATGTGGGCAATGGCCTTGCGAATCAGCTCGGCGCTGTCGAACTCCACCGTGTAGGCATACTTGTGGTTAATTTCACGCCACAAAGCCTGAAACTCTTTCTTGGCAAAATTCTCATTCAGCGGATTTTCTTTCACTTTCGATTCATGACCATCGGTGAACATATCCTTAAGAACGCTGTCATCATAAACCGCCTGAACAAGCGTATGAATCCCTTCGGACATAGGTTTCAGCTCATCGGGCAGCTCTGCAACCTGATTCATTGCGACATCTCGGCGATACTTGTCCGTGACCCTGCGCTTCATATCCACATAGCCGTTCTGAATCAGATAGAACTCGATAGCATCGGCCTTCTCACGGTCAATCAGGGTGGGCACATCGTTTACCTTGACATACTTGCCCTTGAAGTACTCGCTCGTAGCAACCGTGGGGCGATCGTAAAGCACCGTTTTAATATCCGATTGCAGGTCCGCAACAAAGGTCTTGTAGCTCTCGCTGGCAATAACGGTCAGGGTGTTGATTTCATGCACGCTGTCGCCGCAGCTCTGCACATCCATACGGTTGCCGTTTTGGTTGACGCAAAGGCGCAGACCGCGACCGACTTCCTGCCGCTTTGCGGTATTGCTGTCAGAATGCTTCAAAGTGCAGATTTGGAACACATTCGGGTTGTCCCAGCCCTCACGCAGGGCAGAGTGGGAGAAAATAAACCGTGTCGGTTCTTCAAAGGACAGCAGCCGTTCCTTGTTTTTCAAAATCAGGTCATACGCTGATATATCATCGGAGAACTCGCTGCCACGCTTGAGCTGGCTGTCAATGCTGCGCCCGGTTTTCTTATCAATACTGAAATATCCCTTGTGTACACGGCTGACATCACTGCAAGTAGACTTCAAATATTTCTGATACGGCGTATCGAGCAGGGTTGTATACTCGTTCAGAACGCTGATGTACTCCTGCTCAAACATCTGGCCATACTCGCCCAGAACCTCATTGCCGCCAGCGTCATACTGGCGATACTTGGCGACCTCGTCAATAAAGAACAGGGACAGGCACTTGATGCCCATGTTGTACAGCTTTTCTTCTTTTTCAAAATGCGACAAAATCGTTTCACGAATCTGAATGCGGCGCATATCCTTTTCGGAAACATCGCCCACCACATCGCCGGCCTTGATAACCTCACCGTTGGTAAAGGTCACGGTGCTGCGCAGCGGGTCAATTTCGGAAATGGTATAGCCCTTGTACTGCTCCATTTCCTGCGAAACATAGTAGAGATCATCGCCGACACCAAGAATACGGGTTTCACGGTTGATGGACTTGTTGTAGGCAATTTCCAGTTCAATTTTTGCCATCGGCGGTTTTTTGCTGGAAAGTACGATCTGCTCCAAATATAAATAGCTGTCCGTGCCGCGGAAGTTCTTGACCTCAAAGCCCTTGACCTCGATTTTCTTGACCAACCGCTTGTTGAAGGCATCCAGCGCATCCAGCACATACACCAGATTGTGCCGTTTGGCGTGGGTGGCAGAATAGTTGAGCGCGAACAACGGGTTGAAATTTTTCAACGCCTTTTGCGTTACATCGCCGCCCATTTTCTGCGGCTCGTCCAAGATGATGATAGGGCGGTTTGCCTTAATAACATCAATCGGGCGGCGGGAACCGAACTCATCGCGTTTCGAGTAAATGATGCGCGCCTCTTTGCTGCGTCCATCCTCTTTCAGAGAGGATGCAAACGCCTGTGTGTTGATGATCATCACATTGATGCCGGAGTTGGAAGAAAAGTTGTCGAGTTGATTCAGGTTGGAGCTGTTATAAACGAAGAACCGTGCTTTCTTTCCGTAATACTCCATAAAATGGTCGGTGGTGATCTCAAAGGATTTTTTCACGCCCTCACGGATTGCAATCGAGGGAACGACCACAATAAACTTACTCCAGCCGTACTTCTTGTTCAACTCGAACATAGTTTTGATGTAGACATAGGTTTTGCCGGTGCCGGTTTCCATCTCAATGTCCAAGCTGCAGCGCCCCATGTCGTTTACCAACTCCGGAGAGAGCTTGATGTTGTTCTGGCTTTGCAGCGTGTGGATGTTTTGCAAAAGCTGATCATCGGAAAGCACCACAGCCTCGTTTTTATAACCGGAATCGCGCAGCAAATCTTCCAGTTCCATTTGTTCCGGGTTATCGGCGAGTGCCAAAAAGCTCAGCTGCTGCGGTTTCTGGCTCAGGGTGCCTGTGTCGCGGATATATGACACGCCGTTGCTGTACGGCTGCCCTGCAAAGACATTGGCTACAGCGTCAACCGCATCGGTTTGGTATTGCTGTATCTTGAAATTAAACTTCATAGGATGACTCCACATTATCGAATTGATTTTTCGATAAAATCTCTCATTTCTTTTATGATTTTTTTGCGCAGGTCTTCGGACTTGTTGGAAAAAGCTATTATATTTTCTGATATATCAACATAATTGACAGCTTCCATCTCGAATGGCGTTGAACCATTCACCCATTTCCCAGTATAGCTATTTCTGCGAATAACCTCTTGCAATTGCTGATAATCAGGGCTATCTGGATCCGCAGAATCATAATCTTGGATTGCCCTTAAAAAATCTGATGCTTCCTCATAGGTGTCATCCGTTCTTCGAGATTGAATGAAACTGATGAATTCATCTTTCAAGGCTTTATATCTTCTGTACTCGCTTATGGCAGCATCATATTCTTTTATTTTATTGCATATATCGTTCTCGAAAAGGAATTGAGCTTTAGTTCGATTAAAAGCAAATTCTCCACTTTCAACACTTGCTAAAATTTCTGTTCGCTGCTCAAATAGGGATACGCATATAGCACGGTTTTGTGCTTCCATAGTCTCTTTGAACTGTGCATTTGTAATAATCATGCCGACAACGGCGGCAAGAACTGCCAGAGAATTAACAATTAAAACCGCTATATCCATCTTACAGCACCTTCCTTACGGTGTCGGGGCTGTAGGTGGCGAAAATCTGGTCAAAATTGGTGGCTACGCTGTCGCTTGCCATGGAGCTGTCGCGCATGACAAAGTAGTAAGGCTTCTGTTTGGCGATGGCTTTGATGGTTTCCTCCGAAACATCGCTGTCGAAACAGGCAATCAGGTAGTTGTCCTCCACATTGAACACCTTCTTGCCGGCAATGGTGGTTTCCTCAATTTTGCTGGAGAGCAGCACACCCAAATCGAGCATTACCTGGAACAGCAGATCCTCCGGCGTTCTGTCCTCTTTGATGTTATCCTCAAGGCGGGAGAACATATTGACCTCATACTCCGCAGGGTTATAGTAGACATCCTTCATGTTGGAGGTATCGCACTTCAACACGCGGAAACCGGTGTCGAGATTCTGCGCAGCCAGTCCGGCTTCTTCCTTGATTTTTGCACCTGCACGGCGGATGCGCTCTTTGCCGATTTCACAGATGGTTTTGTAGCCGGCTTTGTAGGCTTCGGACTTTTCATCGCATTTTTCGGGAAGCTGAACCATAATAAACTTACGATGTCCGCTATCCTCTGCATTTAACTGCATGACTGCGTGGGCAGTGGTGGAAGACCCCGAAAAAAAATCTAATACATAAGCATTGGAATCTTGAACCAACGATATTAGATACTTTATCATTTCAAGATTCTTGGGGTTATTAAAGACATTACCTTTAATTAGTGAACTTAATTCGTTCGTTCCCTCGTTTGTAGAAAAATCCAGTATGCTTCTAGAGTTGGCTTCCACTGCGGACATATATACTAGTTTTCCTTCTTTACATATTACACAATTAGAATCAACAAATGTGCGTTTGCGTGCTGTATATGACCCCGGTTTTCCAGTAATTACAACGGAGTGTTTTTCTGCATTAAATTTATCCAGTGCCCATGTCCAACATCCTAGTTGACCTCTTACTCGTGGAGGTCGAACAGTCACATACCCTTTTTCTATTAAATCGGTATCAGTGCGATACACTATGTCTTCATTATTTTCGGTTTTCGCAAGCTGGATATTATAATCTGATTTTGCGAGAAAGTCACCTGTTTTGGGATTATAATAGATTGTGTAACCCAAATTCGGGCGAGCATTTAATGTTCCGCCTTCACCGCGCGTCGTTATCGGATCATTCAGATAGTAAAATTGACCGTTTTCCTCTAGTACATCTCTGTAGGTCACTACCCTTCTTGATAATGTTGCCTTTACCTTTGCACCATCAATAATTGTTGATTTTCGGTAAATCAGCATAAACTCATGATTTTTTTGGATGTTGACGGTGTCATTTTTCGCGTTCTGCTTATTCTGAATAATTGGACCAATTCTATTGTTGGGTCCAAATATCTCATCACAAACCTTGCTTAAGTTTACTTGCTCATTATCATCAATGCTTATAAATATCACGCCATCATCTGCAAGCAAATCTTTTGCCAATTTCAGGCGCGGATAAATCATGTTTAGCCAATCGGTATGGAAACGTCCGTTTGCCTCAGTATTCTTTTCTAATGCTCCGACAATTTGGTTCCCATCAGCGTCATAATTTCCGCTGATACCATTCCATTCCTCATTCCTAATTCCGAATTCATCATTATAGACGAAGTCGTTACCCGTATTATATGGAGGGTCGATATAAATCATCTTGATTTTACCAAGATAGGTTTCCTGTAACAGCTTCAGGACTTCAAGGTTGTCGCCCTCAATATAGAGGTTTTCGGTGGTATCAAAGTCCACACTTTCCTCACGGCAGGGGCGCAGCGTCTTGTTGATGGGCGCATTGGCAAGCAGAACGGACTTCTTTTTGTCCGGCCAAGTAAACTGATAGCGCTCCTCGTTGCCGTCCACGACCTTACAGGAAATCTCCTGCATCAGCACATCCTTATCAATCGCCCGCACAACCTCGCCGTTCTCGTTGATCGTTTCCGTCACCGCATCGGGAAACATCGTCGCCAACTTCTTGAAATTCTCATCAGCCTTGTTCGCTGTTTGCATCCTCAGCTTATCCATTAGGCTTGTCCTCCTTGATTTCATCAATGAACTTATCCAGCAAAAATGTCACTTTGGCTTCATCGTTTTTCAGATTAAAAAGTTCCTCAATCTTGTTTTTAAGCTCTATCATACTCGCTTTACAATGCTCATCGCCGTTCAGCACAGCCCCCATTTTCTTCGTATCAACTGCGCATTCGTGATACTTTGGATTTCCAAAAGAAAAGGAAGGCACATATATGTTAGTATAGTCGGTCTGTGTAACCCAAGCTGCTCCCATTTCGTTTAGGCACGCAGGACTCTCCAAATACTTGTCTGACCAAAGAATTATCATAAAAAGCGTACTGTTAAAATGTGAACGCAGATATTCATAGATGGACGCATCCAGTGGGATTTTGTGAAGTGGGTGAGATGTATAAACTAACTGATTATCTTTTACGCCTAATCCCGTTATAAACCTCTCAAGTGCATCTCCATATTTCTTGTCATCGGATTTATGACTAATAAAAATGACTGTATCTGTTTTGGGGATGTCAATGCCTGTATTTGTAGTTGGAACACACTCTTCTGCCTTCAAGCTAGACAGAATTTCCTTAATTAACTGCGTATTTTTCTGATGCGATGCAAGGTTAAAGACAAATTCATTCGATGCGATAGCGGTGATGTTTTCATCATACCATTTGTCAATGCCGGAAAGCGTATAGATTATCGTATCGTAGTCTGCATCTGCAATGCCTTCTTTCAGTTTGGATAAATAATTCATCAAATTAGCATCACTTGTGTATCCGTCTAGCGTTCCATATATGCCATCATATTCAAGAGAAAGTCTTTGAAAGTTATTCATTGTAAAGTCTCCTTTATAACACATCAAGTTGTTTTTGTAATGCTCTTACTCGCTGCACCAGCTCAAACTTCTTTTTTGGCTGCTTCTCCGCCCGTGCCTGCTTTTCCAGCTTGGCGATTTCCTTTTCAATCCTCTGTCGGCGCTCATCAGCTGCAATCTGCTCATCAAGGGTGTTGCCGTCTGCAATGTTCACCTCACCGATGTCCACCACGATATTTTCCCAGACTTTATCAAGGGTTAACCCTCGGAGCTCAATGGCGCAGCTTTCGGTGGGCTTCCAGTCCGTCTGCATCAGTTTGGTGCGGTAGATTGCCAGCTTACTTTGCCCTTCAAATTCCAGCACAAATAGAATATTCTGCGGAATCAGCTTCGATAAAGCGGCAATCGTTTTCTCGTCAAAGTTCTTTTTCTTGAGTGCAACAAGCAAAACAAAGAAACTGCCGACTTCCTCTCCGGCAGGGATGTTGATTCGGCTCGGAGAAATTTCGTTGACAATGACAATGCGGGATATATCTGCATCGACTTTGTCTTTGGCCGCTGTATTCATCTGAAATTTGGCATAAATCGCCTTTTTAGGCAGCTGCTTATTCATTTCAGTTGACTTTGGAAGTCCGAGCATGGTATCACCTCACCGCACGACTAAAAAGCATATCAGCTCAAAGTCGTCAAGTCCTTTGATTTCATTTGTCAGGAAGCTGATCTGTCCGCCGCCCAAAAAGCTGTCAATGTCGCTCTCGTCCTTTACCTCGATGATCGAGGCAATGGCGTCGCCAAGCAGTTTGGAAAGGCGGGACATATTTTTGCCGTCGCGGGTTTCTTTGTTAAACGGCTTATAGGCTGCAGGGATCGGCTCTGTCTGACCCTTGCAGAGAAAGCGCATTCTATCCAGCATCTGCTTCGGGGAAAGATGGTTACAGACAACCTCGCCGTCATCCCCGATATAAACCATATAGAAGGGATGCAATCGGTTCTGGTTGTCGATGTTTACGCTGTTGGAGCGATTCTTCAAAACGAAAATCACACCGGCAGGCGCGTCCTCACCGGCAGGAACAACCGAGTGCAGACCGAAAGGCGTTTTTTCGATATCCGGGTGGTTTTTGACATATTCCAGCAAATCCAAACGGAACTCGTTGAGCCCCAGATCCATAATGGAAATGCCGGTGGTCATATCCTCAATATCAACAACCTCGTCCTGCAGGCGCTTCAGCTGCGCTTTTCGGTATTCGAGATCGGTCTTTTCGTCATTGCTGAGCAGGTTATCGTCACCCGTGGCGGTCATATCCACGATTTTCATACGGGTCTCAACTCTGGCTTTCAGGTTGATATAATCGTCAAGGGTCACATCAGGCCAGAAATTCACAAGCTGAATAACCTTGTTGCGGCTTCCGATACGGTCAATACGCCCGAAACGCTGAATGATACGAACCGGATTCCAGTGAATGTCATAGTTGACGAGATAGTCGCAGTCCTGCAAATTCTGACCTTCAGAAATACAGTCGGTGGCAATCAGAATGTCGATTTTCGTATTGTCTCCGGGCATTAACAACTCTTTGTCCTTGGATATCGGAGAAAAACAGGTCAGAACCGTGTTTAAGTCAGACCGCAATCTCGGGCAGGTGGTGCGCCCCTCCACATTGCCGGTGATCATGGCGGTATTCAGACCAAATTTTTCTTTTACAAAGGGACCGACATTATTGTACAGGTATTCTGCCGTATCAGAAAACGCCGTGAAAATGATAATTTTCTCGTTTCCGGGATTGATAGGCGCAGTGATTTTATTGTTGATCACACGGAAAAGCTCACGCAGCTTCAAGTCGTGCTCCGGCGTGATGTCGCGCACCATATAAGTAAGCAGCTCCAGAACTTCGGCATCCTTTTGCAGTTCCTTGCGCCACGACTCATAGTCCATATCCGCAAGGTCGATTTTGACCTTTTTGCCAAACGCGAACAAATCATCGGTATCCTGATCGTCGCCGTCAAACTCGTTTACATTGGAAATGTCCGTCAAATTCAATGTGGTGCTCGTGTGGTGGTTAAAACGGTCGATGGTGGCGATTGTGCTGTCGATAAGCCCCTTGATTCGTTCCAGCGTTAAATTGAACGAATAGACGGAGCTTTCCATACGCTTCATCAGGTTGATGGCCATCAATCGCCGGATGCCTTGCTCGCGGCTGGCTTGCGTAAAGCCCACATTGACAGTGTTGTCGCCGTAAAGCTCCGCGTATTTTTCCATTCTGCTCGGCAGAATAAAGTGGGAAGGCGTGTAAATCGTCAGATTCAGAAGCATCAGCTGCTCGAAAATCTCGTTGTAGTTGATGGCATCCTTCAAATCCGTCAGGTGCGGACGCAGCGAGATAGGCTTTAGGCGCGTGGGGAATGTGCCGATGTCGCTTGTGTCATAGTATTTCTGAATGTGCTTGCGGGAACGGGCAATCGTGACGCTGTCCAGTAGCTCAAAAAAGTCGAAGTCTAGCATCTTGAGCAGATTTTCGGTTGTGCGGTCGCAAGGCTCCCACTTGCTCCATGTATTAAATGCTCGCTGCGCATTTTTGAAAATTTCGTCAATTGAACGGCTGGTATTGAGCTTTTCGTCAATATAATCGGTGTGCCCTTCATAAGCCAGGGCAAGCTGATTTTTCAGGTCATTGAAGCGGTTGTTGACCGGTGTGGCGGAGAGCATCAGCACCTTTGTTTTCACGCCGGCGCGGATGACCTTTTTCATCAAGGTTACATAGCGATTATCCTTGGTTTCTTCATCCGGGTTTTCAATCAGCTTGCCGCCGTTGCGGAAGTTGTGGGATTCATCGATCACGACAAGATCATAGTTGCCCCAATTCAATCTGCTAAGATCCAGACCGTTTGAGTTGCCGTGTGTGCGGTTCAGGTCGGTGTGGTAAAGTACATCGTAGCGGAGTCTGTCAGCAGCAATCGGGTTGTTGACATAGTTGTCCTTATAGGTGTTCCAGTTGTTCGTCAGCTTCTTGGGGCAAAGCACCAGAACGGATTTGTTACGGTTTTCGTAATATTTTATAACGGCAAGCGCAGTGAAGGTTTTACCGAGACCAACGCTGTCTGCAAGAATACAGCCGTTGTATTTTTCGAGTTTGTTTATGATGGCGAGAGCGGCATCCTTTTGGAAGTTGTAGAGCATCCCCCAAATCTTGCTTTCCTTGAAGCCGGTTGCCTCGTTTGGCAAAACATCCTCGGACACATCTTCCAAAAACTCGCTGAAAATATTGTAGAGAGTCACAAAGTAAATGAAGTCAGGCGAATTCTCATTATAGGCAGCCGTGATGCTGTCGATCACCTCATCTGTGACGACCTGAAGCACCTTGCTGTCGTTCCAGATTTCATTGAAGTCAGCAAGCAAAGTGCGGGCAAGGGACTCGTCCTTTACAATTGTGGTGCTGATTACATTGCCTTTTTCGCAACCAAGTTCAACCGTAGTAAAGTTGTTGATGGGGGTATAACCTACGCCGTCAACTACAATTTGTCCCTGAATAGATTTGTCACTGACATTTGATTTGAAAGTGACCTTCTGCCTGATCCACTCTGCACATTCTCGTGCAATAGCTTTTTGGGTCAATTCATTGCGGAGCTTAATTTCAAATTCAGTACCGTAAAGATTTCGTTCACGGGTTAAGCGCGGAATGTAAAATTCACGGCGTTCTTTTTTGGCCTTTTCTGTCACGAAAGTCGGAGATGTAAAAATAAAGCGGAGTTCCTCAATCTGTGATAGCTGCTCCTTCAACTCTTGAAAGGCATAGATAGAGAAACAAGCCGCTGCAATGGATAGTTTGCTGCCTTGCTTGATTTCTACGGACAAATCGTCTTTTAGAGTCTTTGTAGTATTGTTTATAAGCTCCATTTTTCTACACCCATCCTAATTACGGCAAAGTTTGTATCACATAAAGCATACTCTACTCAGCTTATGCGTCATAAAACTCCATGATTTCATCGGGCGTACAGTTAAGTGCCTTGCAAATGTTACCGATAATTTCGGTAGTTATATTTTCATCTCTTGCAAGTTTCATCATCTGATAATGCGTAATGTGTGCCGCTTCTTGCAAGTCTTTTTTCCTCATCTTCTTGTCGATTAAGATTTTCCAAAGTTTATTGTATCTGACAGCCATAGCGATTCTCCTTCGGCAATATACTATCATTCAAAGATAAAGGACAACCAATTTAACATATTATAGCATACTTTCCCTGAAAAATCATAAAAAAAGACGGAAATTCAAACTTATTTGCGGAAAATCAAGCCGCAGCGTTGAGCATTTATAGTTAAAAAGCAATTGAAACACATAAAGAAGATCAAGATGTATTTTTATTGGTTGTTATGGGGCAAGATATGAAGAATTCAAAAGTCAGACGGTTTGATATCATTGCAAGGAAGATGAAAAGCCCACAGGCTAGATCTTATATCCAGCCTGTGGGCCTTGTGTATGATTTGTCCTTTATCTTGTCCTGCGGCTTGACCCGAAGCTTATGCCCAAGTCTATTTAACAAGATACCCATAATGGCGCATCTGGCGGCGGATAAGGGCTTCACAGCGGTCGCAAATTTCTTGGCTATAGGCGGTTCGATAGCTATCGATGAGCGCCTTTACATCGTTTATGCTAAAGTTGAAGTGAAGCTGTATGCCGTATAATTCCTCGGCAGCATCTAACTGTTCGTCAAAATATCTCGAAAAAGGCTTGGCTTCAACGGCTTTTAGACAATCCTCTAAGCCGCGTTCAAGGGGAAAATCCATATTGGTATCCGCCAAAAGCGACAAGCCGTTATCAAATAATGGGCACAGTGCATAGGTATCGTCAGCGGCATTGTATTGAACAGCAATATTGTTGGTATGGCGATCTTCGTTTAGGAAGAACGCATCAATCTCCAACATTGAGGTCAGATATCGCCCGAACTCTTGCAGCCCGGTTGTTTGTTCAACAAAGTTTACCAGAAATTTTATCTGATCTGTGATCTCTCCCTGATGAGCCGTATCTACTGCGAGACTCCCGCCGGTAAATTTCCGATACAGCTTTTCCAACGGAATAAGATCATAGCCATCCGCGAGAAAATCAGCGCTTTTACAGCCACTATAAACTCGGTCTTTGTACTTGATTTGCGAATACTCATAAACGACAAAGGGGTACTTAATGGTTGACTTTGCCAGCATGGCAGAAACAATCGTTTCCGCCAGCCCCTCATAACCCATGTGGTCAGCCTTGTACCAATACCCGTCACATTTCCACTTTAACTGATTTCCCTTGGATGTATGGTTCAGCGTTTCTTGTGGCTCAAGCCTGCTTAAATCAATCATTTCCATAGAGTCCTCCTTACGCAGCGATGTTACGGATCATCTGCACCCACTGGTGGTCTCCTGCCATCCGTCCATTGGTTTTTTCAATAATCAGCAGCGGATCATAGAAAGGAACATCCATCTCCCGGAGGATACCTTTCAGACCGGCTCGGCTGGCGGGCAGACATCTTTCTTTCAAAAATTCCTCAAAATCTGCCCAGGACGGATTTTCTACAGCGCCAAACGCCCGCAAAGGGATTCGGTCGGTGTAGTTCTTCATGCGGACAACTTCGTGCTTGAAATCAATGTCGATGACTGTACATAGCTGTGAGCCATTCATAAAGTTCATCCGCATGGTGAAATCCGGATCCTTACTGAAATGCTCAGCATTATAGATATACTTGTATATGGTCTGGCGCGACACACTGAACTGTTTTGCAATCTCGGTGTTGCCGATGCCTTTTCTATGCAGTTCCAAAACCTCTACGGTCTGGTCGGGGGTCAGCTGTGCCTTGCGGCCCGCATTGCGCGGATTTGGATGATTGATTTTCAGCATCTTTGCAAGTTCTCGCAATTCATCCAAATCAGCTGTGCCAAAAATTTCTTTTATTTGCTTTTGGTAATCGCTCGGCATCCAGTATCCCTCCCAAGTCGTTTTCTACTATTACTATATCGTGATTTCGGGGAAATGTCAACAAATTAAAATATTTACACACAAGATGCGGCAGTTCTATCTCAGCAATTCAATTTTCCAGACAGTGTCTGGAAAATTGAATTGGTCGCACTACTGCGAGTTACTGTCCATCTCCGATAAGGAAAACCGCAGCTTCTATGAAAAGGAAGCAGTCAACGCCGGATGGTCTGTCCGTGAGATGAAGCGGCAAATCGATAGTTCTCTGTTTGAGCGTCTGCTCCTGTCCCGCGGTGATGCCAACAAGGAGCAGGTTTTGGCGCTGGCTGAAAAGGGCGTAGACTACACCAAGCCGGAGGACATCATCAAAGACCCGTATGTGTTTGAATTTTTAGGTCTGCCGGAGGAAAAGCCGTTCCTTGAAAGCGACTTGGAAGCGGCACTGGTGCGGCAAATCGAAGATTTCCTGCTGGAACTTGGTCAGGGCTTTATGTTTGTCGGCACGCAGCAGCGGGTCACTGTGAATAACACCCACTACTATGTGGACATGGTGTTCTACAACAAGATTTTGCACGCCTATGTGCTGATCGAGTTGAAAACCACCAAACTCACGCCCGAAGCTGCCGGGCAAATCAATATGTATCCGAATTATTATGCTGCGGAGGTCAATGACCCGGAAGACAATCCGCCCATCGGCATCATCCTCTGCACCGATAAGGACAGTGTAGCGGCTGAGTATGCGCTGGGCGGCTTGTCTAATGAAATTTTTGCTTCTCGGTATGTCCTGTACATGCCGAATAAGGAGCAGCTTATCAAGCAGGTGGAGGAAGTCCTAAAGCGTTGGCACTCCCACGAGGGTGACTAAGCGCATCATCTGGCTTTGCGTAAGTTGCTAATTTCTCTGATTGCGGTGTAGTGTTTTCCACATTTTCGGCTGATCTCGTTGAAAAAATCGGATGTCACAAATTCCAGCAGCCATACTTTGGGAATCATGTACTTGGGTGTCTGTAAGATGGTTTTCAGCAAGCCCTTGCTGCACCATTTCAGAATTGTGTGGCGTTGGTAGCCTGTCACCTCGCAGACTTGCGCAACGGTCAGTACATCCGGGTAATTTGCCAGTTGCTGCTCGTACCATTCCTTGGCCAGCAGCCGTTCTTCGCCCTTATAGTTCAGCTTGCGCTCCAACGATGCGGCAGGTTTCTTGTGTTTAGGGTAGTTGTAATACCACCCGCTGGGCGGGGTGTAGCGCATCGGGTCGGACTCGCGACGGTAGAGATACTCGGCAACATCTTTCTTAGCAATTTTATAGCAGCGGGTTTTCTTTCCGTTGTTTTTGCAGGGAACAAGTCCGCTTTGCAGGAGATAAAGCGAGGTTCGTGTTCCGATATGGCAAACGATACGGAAATCGTTGCGGCTCATCGGGTCCGGATAGGGCGTTAGAATTTCTTCAATTTTTTCTTTCAAAGAGTCATTACTTACAGTTTTTTTCTTCATTTCGGGTTCTCCTTGTTTGTAAAGTGAAACCCCGAAAAACCACTACTTCATTTTTCTGTTTCCTGCATTTTTTCTCATTCGTGTCCGCAAGGCCGCACCATTATCCGGCTTTTTGGGCAGGGCTTATCTTGCATCTTATCTTGCATTTCTCCCAAAAAGTCGCCATTTTTGATCCAAAACGGGTGATTTTGCTTCTTTTCGTACCTACATTGTTTTTTGTTTGTTTAGCCGCATTTTCTCTCCACACATCGCCCAAAATAAGCGGACAAACCAGCCTGTATCAGCCTTGGTTATCACCATATTGCCTTTTCAAAGATTAACTCGAAATGCGATAGGACGCTAAAAACGTCGCCAGAGTTCAAATCTCTGATGCTCCGCCAATTACGGTACAACGTGTTTTTTTGAGCACTTTGTACCGTTTTTTATGCAAAAAACAGAAATCTTGCGTTTGACAATTTCATAACAGGAGAGAAAACACCCTGTTTTGGAGAGAAATCACACTTTTTTAGGTGTCATTTTGCGGATTCGAACCCATTCCAAGCCTGTTCAGCATCGCTTCTGCCGAAGAAACCTTGGAAGCATATGTTCGACACTGTGGGAACTGAAAATCAGCTTGTATTCGCAGAAAAGTTACATTTTAGGGCGATAACCGCCGGGTGATTGTAAAGCGCTATTCAATACCACCCGGCTCGCTCGATGCAGGAGGCCACGCATCGGATATATTCTGTACTGACGGGCATACTATAGCAAAACAGGCAGCTTTCGTCAACCGTTGCGCAGAAATGCGGCTTCGGTGGAAAGCTGCCTGTTTTTTTGCCAGATACGATTTCTTACTCGGTCATCTCTGCATCGGCCAGATGGTAGTCCCTATATCCGTTTTCTTCGTAGGCCTGGAATGTGCCAACGACCGTGATTTCTGTTCCCGGTTCGGGATAGTCGGCAGGATAGCTATGCTCGCCCGCGAGGACGAATTCCAGCCCCTGCGAGCAGCAGGCAGTCGCGTCCATGATGATGCAGGCCGTGTACACCGCGCCGGTGTTCGGATTCTCATAGACCGCAAACTGCCCATTCATTTTGATGCGCTTTCCGAGATACCGCTCCGGCTCGCACATCATGTTATAGACCTCGGAGTAGACCATCGTGCTGCTGAGCGTAGTCAGATCGACATCCGGTTCGCCGGAGGTCTGTGCCGTTTCATAGTCCGGAAGCGCTTCGGCGGGCTGCATCTGCTCCGGTTCCGGAACGGATGTTTCCGGTGTAGTTTCATCCGAAGCAGGCTGCCGCTCCGGAATTGCAGTCGGCGGAGCGGTCGTTTCGCCTGTGACATTCGCCATCTGCTCCTGAACGACCTGCCGGGTCGCGCTGCCCTGCTTCGATTTGGACCGGATCGTCTGATCGCCGCAGGCGCAGAGGGAAACCAGATAAAGCGCGGCAGCGAGAATAAACAAAGCCTGTTTCATCTGCGGATACCTCCCAAACGGGATATACCCGCGGAAATCAGAAATGCAAAAATGTCCACGGCCACAATGGTCGAGCCGACCGGCGTTCCGGCCAGGATGGAGATCAGAATGCCCAGTGTGGCGCAGCAGACGGAAAGGACGGCCGCACAGATCGTCACCGCACGGAAGTTTTTGCAGACCCGCATGGCAGACAGCGCCGGGAAAACAACAAGGGCGGATATGAGCAGTGAGCCGACAAGGTTCATTGCCAGCACGATCACAACGGCGATCGTTATGGCAATCAGTACGTTATACAAATCGGCCTTTGTCCCCACAGCCTTTGCAAAGTTTTCATCAAAGGTCACAGCGAAAATTTTGTTGTAGCAAAGAACAAATATCGCCACGACCGCCACCGACAGCACCGCGCACAGCCAGACCTCGCTTTTCGTCAGCGTCAGAATAGAGGTTGAGCCGAACAGCGTACTGCACACATCGCCGGACAAGTTAGTGGATGTGGAGAACAAATTCATCAGCAGATAGCCGATAGCAAGTGCCCCCACCGAGATCATGGCGATGGCGGCGTCGCCCTTGATCTTCGTGTTCTGCCCGGTACGCAGAAGCAGCACGGCGCTGATGATTGTAATGACCATGACCAGCGGCATTTCGTTGGTGATTTGCAGCACAGCGGCAATCGCCATGGCTCCGAACGCCACATGAGAAAGTCCGTCACCGATGAAGGAAAACCGTTTCAGCACCAGCGTTACGCCCAGCAGAGAGGAACAGAGCGCAATCAGCACGCCGACCACCAGCGCATAGCGGACAAAGGGGTACGCCCAATAGAGGGTCAGTTTTTCCAAGATTGCGGTCATTGTTCATCACCGCCTTTCTCTGCGGCAAATAGCCGCCCTTGCGGGCTTTGGAGATACTCTGCCTTTGTTCCGAAGAAAACGGTGCTGCCAATATGCAGAATATGGCTGGCGTATTTGACTGCGGCGGCAATATCGTGAGAAATCATAATAATGGTGATACCGTCCCGATGGTTCAGTTCGTCGATCAGACGATACATTTCCGCTGTCACTTTGGGATCAAGCCCGGAAACAGGCTCGTCCAGGAGCAGCATTTTTTGTGTGGCGCACAGCGCACGGGCAAGCAATACCCGCTGTTGCTGCCCGCCGGACAACTCTCGATAACACCGCTTTGAGAGCTTATCAATCTGCATTTTCCGAATGTTTTCTTCGGCAAGCTGTTTTTCTTCTTTGTTATAAAAGGGGCGGCTGCCGCAGCGCCCCTGACACCCGGAGAGAACGATCTCTCTCACGGATGCAGGGAAATCCTTTTGTACGACGGTCTGCTGCGGCAGGTAGCCGATCTCATTTTTCCTCAGCCCGTCGCCTGTCAAAATTCTGCCGCTGATGGGCGGCTGCAAGCCAAGGATCGTTTTCATAAGTGTACTCTTACCAGAGCCGTTTTCCCCTACGATGCAGAGGTAGTCGCCTGCAAAGACCTCAAAGCTGAGATCTTGCAGAACGGACTTCCCATCATAGCCGACGCGGAGATTTTGACAAGTGAGCTGAGCCATAAACCTACCTCCTTACCCCAATGCTTCTTTCAGCACGGACAGATTCTTCTCCATCACGGAGAGGTAGGTCGTACCGTTTGCCACATCTTTAGAAGAGGTGGACTGCAAGGAATCCATGGTCAGCACCTTTTGATTTTTCTCAGCGGTGTTCTGGACAATGGTTTCGGCAATTTTATGCTGTGCGCCCTCAATGGTCAGAACGCAGGGCAGTTTCAATTCATCCACCTTCTTGGCAAGGAACGAAACGGTCTCAAAGCTGGCTTCCGTTTCGGCGGAGCAGCCCACAAAAGCGGCATAGTAGCTCAGACCGTAATCGTCCACCAGATAGCGGAACGGGAAACGGTCGCCGAACACAACGGTCTTATAGGTCGCAGCGTCCACGGCAGCCTGATATTCGCCGTCCAGCGCAGAGAGCTTTTCAATATAGGCAGCGGCGTTGGCAGCGTAGGTGTCCTTATTGTCGGGGTCCAGCTCCTGCAAAGACTTGGAAATGGCGTTTACAAGAGCCTCCGCGTTTTTCAGAGAAAGCCAAACGTGCTCGTCCTTTTCTTCCTCATGCTCGTGCTCTTCGCCTTCTTCATGCTCGTGGTCTTTGTCCTCGTCGTGGTCATGCCCTTCCATGTGTTCGCAGATCTCTTCGCCGGTCATATCGGCCGGGAAGAAGGTAGGCCAGGAGTTTTCGGGATCGACGATCGCGACGAAGCTCTCGTTGCTCATCCGGATGTGGAAATGTTCGGCGGCGGCCGGTTCGATCATGTGGTCATTGAACTCAATGTAGGCCGGCGCGCCGGAATCCTTGTCCTCCGCCTCAAAGCGATACATGGCCGCCTTCGTGCCGGTAGACCAGTTCTGAATGTAATAGCCGACATACTTGTAGTCAGAGCCAACCTTCTTGCCATCTTCGTAGGTGAACTCGATGTGGTCACCCTCAATATCAATGTTGGTAATGTCCGTTTTGTAGCCGTTCTGATAGTAGGTCTTGTATTCTTCGGCGGTCATTTCGCCTTTCTCTGCCATCGCTGCAAACGCATCATCCAGCGTTCCGTCCAACACAAAGGGATAGGCAGACTGCCAGTCGCCCGCCCAATCAGACAGGCTTCTGTCCTGAACCTCGTCATCTTCAAAGGTGGAGACTTCCTTGCTGTGGTCATGGTCGTGATCGTGCTCTGTTTCCTGCATACCCTCGACCACTTCTTCGGTCTTGACGCTGTCGCCAAGGACATCCAGCAGGTTGATGACCTTCATGTTCTTGTTGGTGGCATTTTTCAGAGCATCGTCCACCCAGCCGTCGGACTCGCCGCCCACATAGAGGAACAGGTCGCAGTCGGAGATTTTGACAATGTCATCGGCAGTGGGCTGATAGCTGTGCAGATCAACGCCGTTATCAAGCAGCATCGTGACTTCGGCGTTATCGGCTTTGTCACCTAAAACCGCACGCACCCAGTCATATTCGGGGAAAATGGTGGTGACAATGCTCAGTTTGTCGGTTTTGTTGGTATCGTTCTGCTTTTCGCAGCCGGCAAGAGCGCCGCCGAGCATCAAAAGCGCAAGCAGCGCAGTTATTTTTTTCATAGGGTTTGTTACCTCCAGATCATGATAAGAACTTAAAAATGGGCGCAAAAATACAAGGGCAACAGCAACGCCGCAAAAGTCTATCCGAAAACAGATAGACTACACCCTTGTAAAAAGTTCTTATGGCAATACCGCATAATTCTAAGTGCCGATACGGCGAGCGAGGTGCGGCAGCTGCTAAGCTAAAAGCGCAGGCAATACTTTGTGTATTGGCGAGCATTTTGGCAACGCAGATGCCGTGCCGCAGCCGCCGTAGCGGTGCTTAAGCCGTCAGGCGGGAATTGTGCGGTGTTGCCTTATGTTTAATCTGAAAGTTTGACCTTGAGAGAAACCAGCGTAAAGGTACGGGCAACCTCTGTGCAGGAGGGAATGATCCGGCACAGAATATATAGAATCGCCGCTGCGGCAGCTGCGGAGCCGGCAAGCCCAATGCTTTTGAGCAGGTTTTCGCAGACATTGATCTGATGGCAGATGGCGCAGTCCACGCCGGTACAGTCATGGTCGGATTCCGCTGCGATATAGGCAACAGAGGACAGCATAACAAAGGCCAGCACTACGGCCAGCAAGCCCGTCATAAAACGAAATTTCTTTGTCATGGTCTGTCCTCCTTTCCAATCGTTATTTTCCCTTGCAGTCCGAACAAGTTCCATAGAGGATCGTGTCAGTCGTGTCCAACATAAAATGTTCGCTCTGCGCCAAATGCTTTGCGAGCAAAGCTGCGTTACCATCTGCCATGTGAAAGGTCTTGCCGCATTTGATACAGCTCATGTGCAGCGCACCTTTGCAGCTTTCGGCATCAAGGTATTGATAGTAGACCTCGCGCGTGCCGCTCTTGCTGCTCCGACGCACTTTTTCCTCTGTCTCTAACTGTGCAAGGTTTCGATATACGGCGCTCAGGCTAATTTTTTTATCTGCCAAAGCGTCCTCAATTTGCCGTGCGGACAACAGCTCGTCCGGATGCTGGCTCAAATAGGAAAGCAGAACCTTTCGCTGCCGCGTGCTGTAGCTATGCAAGTCACCGCACCTCCAATTTGCATTTCATTCGCAAATAGTATAATCCAAGAAAGCAAGAAAGTCAATATGCGAGTTGTTCGCAAATTGCAAGTTTTCAATGAACACAGCTGCTCCAACACATCTGGGGATTTCTGACCGCGCTGCTGTAAAAAAGCAACAAGAAATAGGTTTATAACAAACAGGAGGCTATCATTATGAGCGAGTAAAGCAAAAGACCGAAGCTGCAAAGCCCTTTCCGGCTTTTCCCTTCGGTCTTTGTTTTTTGGGGAGGTGCAAGCAGCCCCTTTTTCAGCTCATCTTTTACAGTACGATACGGAAGCGCACGCTGCGGTCGCACTCGCCGCTCAGGCGGTAGGGCTCCTCCACATCGGTACCCCAGCTGTCAATACCGCCGACACCGCGCGCGGCACCCAGCACCGTAATGCTGGTGCGGCCGGTTTCGGGCAGCTCACAGGGGTGCTGCGCGGCCTCGATCTGCTGCGCCGTGTTGGGCAGCGCGCTGAAGGCAAATGCCTCGCCGGTCTGCTCGATCGTCAGCGTCTTGCCGTTGGCCAGCTGCAGGCACACCTGCTGGGTGTCCATGTGCAGGCCGCAATCCTGCGGCACCAGCGCCGGCTCGATGTGCGGGGTCTCCGCATGGCAGCCGAACACACCGCCCTTGCGGCGGTCAGGGTAGGTCTCGCCCGAAAGGCCCGTCCAGCAGGTGCGGACCACGGGGGCGGTCGTCTCAAACTTGACGCCGAAGCAGGGCAGCTCGGGCGCGCCGGGCACTGCATGGTAGACGGCCTCGACCTGCAAAGCACCCTGTGCCTCGACCGTGTAGGTCATCTCGACAAGCGCGCCGGGCACGCCGGGCACGCCGAAGCGGTACTGCACCCGCACGCGCTGCTCGGATTTTTCCTGCACGGTAAAGCCCATTCTCTGCACAAAGACATCAGCACCCATCCAGACAGAGGCCCGCTGCGGGAAGCTGCAGCCGCGGTCATTGTCGGTGGAGGCACGCCAGAACGCCGGGCGCGGGGCGCGCCACAGCCATTCGGTCCCGTCCCTGCGCAGCGAGATCGGGCCTTGCTCCGCAATGGAGAACAGCACCTCAAACCCGCTGCCCTTGACGCCGATGTTGCCGTCACCCTCGACCACCGTCAGGGGGTGTGCGGGGCGCTTTTGCCATGCGGCGGCCAGCGCGGCGGCGCTGCGCTCTGTAGCCAGCTTGTTGCGCGCATCGTGCGCGGCGCGGCGTTCGGGGGTGTCGTACCAGTAGCGCACCTCCTGCATGGCAGGCTTTTCGGTGCCGTCCGCATAGACGATGCCGTTGCCGCTGAAGTTGTAATCGGTCGTGCGCTCGTTAAAATCTCCGCCGTAGCCCAGCACGCGGCGGCCCATTGCATCGGTATGCCAGAGCGCCTGATCCATGTAGTCCCAGATGAAACCGCCCTGATACTTTTCGTACCGGTCGATCAGCGCAATGTAGCTTTCCATCCCGCCGAGCGAGTTGCCCATGTCGTGCATATACTCGCAGAGGATAAACGGCTTCTTGGGGTCGGCGTCCAGATATTCCCTGATGGAGGCGGGGCTGGCGTACATCCGGCTTTCCATATCGCTGATGTCGTCAAACGCGCGGCACTGGAACACGCCCTCGTAATGCACAAGGCGGCCGGGATCATTTTCCCGGAAAAACGCCGCCATCGCGCGGATATCCTCGCCGGCATAGCTCTCGTTGCCGCAGGACCAGATCAGCACTGCCGCGTGGTTTTTGTCGCGTTCAAACATGCTGCGCGCGCGATCGACCACGCAGTCCCGCCATTCAGGCAGGCTGCCGGGGACATTCCAGCTCGGCTCCACCACACCCAGCTTCTGCCAGCTGCCGTGGCTTTCAAGGTTCGTCTCGTCAATCATATAGATGCCGTTTTTATCGCAGAGGTCATACCACCGGCTCTGGTTGGGGTAGTGGCAGGTACGCACAGCGTTGATGTTGTTGCGCTTAAAGACGGCCATCGCAGCGTGCATATCGCTCTCGTCAATGGCGCGGCCCTTCTCGGCATTCCACTCATGGCGGTTGACACCGTTGAAGATGATGCGGCTGCCGTTTAAGCACATGATGCCGTCCTTCATCTCAAAGCGGCGGAAGCCGATGTCGTAGGGCACGACCTCCTGCACGGCACCGTCGGCGTCATACAGGGTCAGCAAGGCATGGTACAGCACCGGCGTCTCATGGCTCCACGGGTGGATGGCGCTCAACTCGATGGTGCTGCCGTCAATGTCCTCATCAAAGAGGGCAAACTCCTCGCCGTCGGTCAGGCGCAGATGTACCCGCGCGCCGTCCGTCTCGCCGTCCAGCTTGACGATGGGGGTCAGAAGGCCGGTGGTGTTGCCCTCGGCCAGCTCCGCCTTGAGCCAGATATCACGGATATGCACCTTGGGCTTGGCGTAGAGATAGACCGAGCGGAACAGGCCCGAGAAGCGGAAAAAGTCCTGATCCTCCAGCCAGGAGGCACTGCTGTGCTTGTACACCTCGACACACAGGCGGTTGCCGGTCTGCCTGATATACGGTGTCAGGTCAAATTCCGAGGGAGTAAAGCTGTCCTCGGCGTAGCCGACGAAGTGGCCGTTGCACCAGACATACAGTGCCTGCTCGGCACCCTGAAAGCTGACGCAGACGCGCTGTCCGCGCAGCCCCTCATCGAGATCGAACTCCCGCAGATAGCTGCCGACGGGGGTGTCGTCCCAGTCGATCTGCGGCGGGCGCAGATAGCTGCGGCCGTCCCACGGGTAGAGGGTGTTGGTGTACTGGATCTGGCCATAGCCCTGCAACTCAATATGCCCGGGCACGCAGATCGTGCCGAAGGCAGAGAGATCCGCGTCCTCACGGTAGAAATCCGCCGGGCGGGCGGCGGGGCAGGCGCTGTAGGCAAAGCGCCAGCTGCCGTCCAGACTTTGGCGCAGCGAGCTGCTGCCCAGCCGGATCTCCGCCTCGCTGCGGTAGCAAACATGGTCCGAGTGTGCATCCAGCCGGTTCACAGCAAAGACGGTCGGATCAGTCAGCCATTTCAGGTCGGGAGTCATAGTTCAGATACCTCACTTTTCAGTCGTTGTTTTTCAGCCCGGCGCGGCTTGGGGGGCCTGCTGCGGGCGGCAAGCATCGGCATTGCGTTAAGGCCATTGTCCCACAACCGGCAGGTATTGTCAAGGCATCTGCAGAGAGATTTACAATGTCGTAGGTAAATAATTTTTTGCCGTTTTCGGCAGCCTGCGGGCGCTGTGAATCACAGGCCGGCGGCCATCGCCTGCAGATAGTGCAGATCGGCCGTGTCGGCAGTCAGGATCACCTCATCGCGGATGAGCGGGGCGGCGGGGGCGCACGCAGCCAAAAAGGCTCGGATGGCCGTATAGTCCATATCCCCCTCGCCCAGCGGCAGCAGGGTCTTGCTGCCGTCGGCCTCGATGCGGCAGTCCTTGACATGCACGGCGCCAAGCTGATCGCCGATGACCTCCAGCCAGAGGCTCCAGTGGGCAGCCTGATACGCCCTGTCCTGCCCGTCCGCGGCACAGAACAGGTTGACAGGGTCAAAAATGACCCTGCAGTGGGCTTCGTCAGCGGCGGCGTCCAGCACCTCGCGCAGCAGCTCCGGCGTGCAGAGCGGGTGTACATCCACCGATTCCACCGCAAACACGGCGTCAAGGCGGGCGGCTTCCTCGGTGATGCGGGCGATGCTGTCCAGCATCAGCGGGCGGCGGGCAGCCTTTTCCTCGTCCGTGCAGGGGCCCCACGCGGTCTCGCTGCCCACCATTTTGGCACCCAGCACCTTGGCATAGCCCAGTGTGCGCTTTACGGCATCCACAGCGGCGCGGCGGGCGTCCGCATCAGGGGCAGACAGGTCCTGATAGCAGCTCAGCACCGAAATTTCCACATCCTGCGCGGCAAAGGCCGTGCGGATCTCTGCAAGCTGTTCCCCGGTGATATGGGTAAAATCTGCAATGCCCGCAATGCCGCGGGGCATGGCCAGCTGGGCGCCGGTGTAGCCCTTGGCGTGCAGCACAGCGGCCAGCTCGGCAGCGGGCAGCTTGCCGTAATCATGGGCGCGGCATCCGATCCTTGTCATGGTTCAGTCCTCCGTTCCCGCAATGCGGGGCAAAAATACAAAGTTGTGGCCGCTGTCCGGGTGGGCCTTCTGCGGCGTAAAGCGTGCAAAATGGCTTTCGGGGTCGGCGGCGATCCATGCGTCCAGCTCGGGGCTGTGCGCGCCCGGCCGGTGCTTGATGTTCACATTGGTGCGCGGCTCCTCAAGGTAGGAGAAAAGCACCCCTTCCTGCACACAGATGAGATGCCAGCGGTCCCCCTCGACCAGCCCCTCGATAACAATGCGCAGGTGATGCTCCATATAGCTGCACCAGCTGTCGGGCGGCAGCAGCGCAATGCGCCCGCGGCGGCGCTGCGGGCAGCGGCCCCGCTGCCAGTCGGCGGCGGTGGTGGGTACATCGTGGTAAAAATACGGCTGCATGGCGGCCCATGGGCGGGGTGCTGCCTCACCCAGAGCGGGCGGCCACGGCAGCAGCGCCGCGTCCAGCGCGGGGCAAAGCCCCTGCGGCGTGAACGGGCGATTCAGCCCCTCGGCATAAAAAAACAGGTGGTTTTCATACCGGAAAAGGCTTGCGGTCAGGATCCGCCCCTCCGCCTGTGCTTTTTGCAGCGCAGCGGAAAAGTCGGCAAAAACGGCCTCACCGGCTTCCCCGCCCAAAACGGCATGAAAGGAGCCGCGGCAGACGGCGGCATCGGCCAGCGATGCAGGCAGTGTGCAGGGCATAACACTTCTCTCCTTTATCTTGTGATTATTCTTTATTGTACAATGCCCGGGCAGCAAAAGATATGCGGCATAGTGCAGTATCCTTTGTGATAATTGCACTTTACATACCCCTGCTTCTGTGCTATGCTGAAGAAAGAATATAGGGCAATACCGCATAATTCTAAGTGCCGATACGGCGAGCGAGGTGCGGCAGCTGCT
>OGJE01000217.1_pt1 | contig 29755 bp, 33 predicted proteins | sample 1571981 | NCBI WGS metagenome assembly OGJE01 (sample SAMEA2582118, study PRJEB24529) | metagenome | biome: Human gut stool | place: China | collected 2011
TTTTGAGTATTAATAACTTATTTAATAATCGTCTCGTTTTAACGGGACACTAGTGCTTTTGGATATTATTTATTATCTTTGCACCAACAAAAGATAATAATGCAATGCATGATTCGGGCAGGCTTCGTGCAAGGCAATATATAACGATATACAGCTGTAATGGCTCGTGCTGAAGGACTGCCCTCTGGATGCACGAGCCGTTTTTTGTTAGAGAATGATTACAATAGAACAACTTAATGACTACGTTCAGAAGGTTCAAGAGTCAACAGGCTATTGGATGGTACGTACTATGGGCGGAGATTACTACGAGGAATTCGACAAGGAAGGATTCGTTGCCATTGGATATAACGAAATAACACGTCATGAGATAAACAAGCTGGATGCTGATTGGAATAAAGCAAATGTGCAACTTAGAGAAAAGGTTAAAAAACTCTTTCCTGATGTACCTCGTCCTGGGCATATAGCTTCGCAGTTGCTGAGATTTTGCCGTTCTATAAAACCAGGAGACCTAATCCTTGTGCCAAGCCATTCGTCATATAGAGTGAGTATATGCCGAGTTACTGGCTCCGTGTATGACGAAGCCAATGTAAAAGACGGAAATGGAAAATGCCCTTTCATCAAGCGTTTGCCGATAGAAGTAGTAAAACACACTACTCGACTAGACCTTCCTCCTAAAGCTCAACTTATGTTTAATTCCCGCCACCCGATATCAGACATTTCAGGCTACGCACCATATCTTGACAATGCAATATCTGATTTCTATAGCAAGAGTGATGAATTCCATTTAGTTCTAAAGATAAATACCACAGAGGATGTTTCTACCTACTCTTTTTATACTCTAGATAAGATATTCGGTATCATTGATGGCTTTTGCGGGGAACAAAATATAGCGAACCAAAAGAACGATGTTATCCTAAAGGTTCAGATGGAATCTCCGGGTAATCTCCATTTTATCTCAAGCAACAAAATAAAAATAGCCATTGTAGCATTAATAATACTGGCTATCAATGGAGGCGGCTTTAAACTTGATTACGGAGATATGCATATCGATTTATCTACCAATGGGTTCATAAAAAACCTCAGTGAGTACCTTGACCGAAAAACGGATAGGGAAACTAAAGAATCGATTAAAAACGCCTTAGACTCTTTGGAAATTAATACTCCCAAGGCATTCCAAGATGCAGCCGTAGAACTGTACAAGGCTCAAAATAATGCCCGCAATAAATACTAAGCAGGATAATAATAATAAGGAATAAGAAGAGAAGCTGCTATAATCCCAAGGATAATAGCGGCTTTTTTTTGCACGCTTGTTGTGTAACCGCAAGTTAGGACAAACAACATATTAAGTACGCTCGACGTGATAAAATATATCAGGTAAAACGTACAGCCAAATGCCAATATGTTTCTGAAGATGTCCATATATACAGTTTTATTTTCGCTGCAAAATTAGTGATTTTTGCTGAATTGGCAATGATTTAGTATGTTAAATTATTGCCTAATTCCATTTTTTCAAGCCTAAAACGTTAAATTTTAGTTAATATTTGCGCATTTTCAGTTATCAGAAATTAGCGTGTTCTAATCTTTATAACAAACTTTATAGCAAAGTTTATAGTTAAAATTGCAATAAAACTTGCCAATCTCAGAAAAAAGATGTATTTTTGCACCGTGTTAATGATTAACACGGTGCAAATACAACTTTTAAAATACGACAATTATGAGCAATACAACTACCATTTATACGATTTGCCAACCAGACGGTAGCTCTGTTGTTGCCGTCCAAGAAGACAACAGAGACAGAATCGCCATTGCTGGCACTGTCAATAAAGCTATGTTCTTTAACATAAGCACAGCAGACAGACTCAAGGAGCTGATGACTCGTGCCATTAACAATCGTACACGAGAGCGTAACTATTTCAAGCTCTATTGCGATATGCTCGATGGCAGTATCACAGAAGAGGAATTCGATAAGGAGATTGAGGAGAATGAGGACAGATATGTCATCAAACAAAACCAGGATGCTTCCGTAGAAGATATGGAGGTGGCCCTTGAGGTTAGTCCCTTACTTATGGATGTGAAATCTCCCGATGATATGGCTGAAGTTTTCTCGTTTAGTGAAAAATCAATGCAAAAATGTATTCAATAATGAATATCTATATAAACGAGGGCGAAACCGTAGAAGGAATCAAGGCAGACATCATAGCTAGAAGAGCAGAATGGAAGGGACTCAAGCAGGAACCCATAACCGGAAAACTGATGATGCTCTATGAGCTAGACAGAAATTGCTCTGTAGAAATCACGGAAGCTTTAGAGCTGGACGATGAAGGGAAAATGTTGCGCAAGCAGCTGGGCATACATGGAGAAGTGGGGTCCAAGATACAAGGAGATGCCATCAGGCTATGGGTAGATGCCAAGCGAAACATTCTCAGGTTTACAACCAAGGAAGGTGTATCGGGTAGGCATGGTGCAAACCTGGTAAATACCAACAGAAGAACTGTGGGCAAGATTAAATATTCCTTTGACAATTATAAACGACTTTTCAATCACTCGGCACAGGTCGGGTCAAACATTAAAGGACAAATAAAATGAAAATAGATATTCTTACATTGTGCGACTTTGCGAAAGATTACGCTGGAAAGCTGACTATTATAGGTATATTTGATCATTATACCGTTAAAAAGGGTCCGCTGCCTAAGAGTACGTTCTATCTGGTAGCGAAAGTAATACTGAATAGCGAAGAAAACAAGCAGGAGAAAGAATTTACCACCAAGGTGATTGATATGTCAACGGAGAAACCTCTATTCGGACTCAGCGGCAAGATAAATCCTACTCCTTCAGATGAACGCTCTTCCAGCAATTTTATCTTCGAGTTTTCGGATTTCCAGTTTCCTTCAGAAGGCGACTATAAGTTTTCGTTCAAGATTGGAGACATAGAAAACTCTGTTTTTCTGAAAGTTCATTTCCAAGAATAACCATAGCCCTCGGTGCTCCACGCATCGGGGGCTTTTTCGTGCCCAAATGTTAAAGTTTAGTTAATATAGCAAAAAAGCTACCTAAATATTTGGTAATTTGTAGCTTTTTTGCTACCTTTGCAGTGTCAAAATGACAAAGAGTTCATTGATTTTATGAAAACAAAAGATTTGATTATGAGACTGAGAGATGCGGGATGCGTCCTGTCTCGACATGGTGGAAATCACGACAAGTGGACAAATCCTAAAACGGGTGTGTCGCAGTTCGTACCAAGACATAGTGGAGAGGTTCCTACGGGACTTGCCAATAAAATCTTGAGAGACTTGGTTGGGGTTTAGCCCCAACCTTCCACCTTCAAATCCTTTTGTATTTTATGAGGAATATGGACTCTTTTTTATAAGGTAACTATAAAAATATTATATTAATATGAAGGTACAGATTATAGTGGAGCAGGCATCTGATGGCAAGTTTTGGTGCTATACAGAGCAGAGCATCGGAGATGTTGGTCTGAGTGCCATGGGTGACTCTGTGGCAGCAGCAAAAGCTGACTTGATGGAGTGCTACGAGGAAGCAAGGCAGGATGCTGAGGAGAACGGCAAGACGTTTCCTGAGGTGGAGTTTGAATATAAGTACGACCTTCAGTCGTTCTTCAATTACTTCTCGTTCCTCAATGTCTCGGACATCGCAAAGAGAGCGGGCATCAACCCATCGCTCATGCGGCAATATAGCAGCGGGGTCAAAAAAGCTGGAGAGAAGACATACCAGCGACTCAACGCTTGTATGAGCAATATTAGAGCGGATTTACAAGCAGCCGTCTTCTGATGGTTGTGTTTTCATAAAGTAATTAAATGAACTCTTGAGCCCCTGGTGCGAGATGCATCGGGGGCTTTTTCTTTCCGTTTTCATTCCTTTTCATTCCTTTTCGTTCCTCAACTTCTTGTTTTTATGCTCTAAAACATAAAAAAGTCATTTATTTCAAAATTTCTCGCTTTTTTTTTGGCGGTTCCGGATTTTCTTCTTACCTTTGCCAACGGTTACAAGATGATAGTAGTCTATCCGGCAGGGCGACCGTTTCGCCTATGGCTTCTCAGCCGCAGGCTTTTTTTATGCCCAAGAGTATCATTTTCCCGGCAACGGGAAAAAGGTGTACCGATATGGCGGCTGCATGAACCGTAAGATTTGATTTGTCCTCTCGGATAAGCCATCATCTTGTAACCAACGGGGAATGCAGCCGCCACCCTTTTCTCACGAAATCAAGTTGGCTGCTAATGGTTACAAGATGATGCAATATGCAGAATTCTATTTTATTAAATGATGCGCAGGTGAGACCTGTAGGCATCAACGTGAACGAGGGCATCCATACCCTCAAGTGTGCAATCAAGCGTGAGGCTAAGCGCCTCATGGCTACCAAGAGCGAGACCTTCAGCTACCTCTGCGAGGAGAAGGTTACGTATGGCGAGGTAGCAATGACCATGGTTGGCATAGTCAGCTTCGTGTGCGTGATGATAGTTGGTGGTTATCTTTTCGGAGGGGAGGTGATGTAGTTATGGAAGAGATGAATAAAAAGACTCAGGACGTAGCGGTTAGTGCATCACCATGGCAAGATATTGCCCAGGTTGAGGGCAATAAAGTGCCATCACCGGATAAAATTGAGAGCGTCGGCACGCAGGTTGGACAAGAGACAAGAAAGGAGGAATGAGCGATGAAGAACAATAAGAAAGTTACTCATGCTGAGAAAATAGGCGTGGGTACAGATTCTGAGATTCCGGAGAATTTCAGACCACTGGAATTCATACAGAAGGTGACTAAACTGCTGGGCGAATGGGCTCAGCAGGATAAGGAAAGAGGTTTTGTCCTGATAGCAACGAGTGAGTGTTATGATGGTGATGGTTGCGGCCTGGCATCAGGCTGCGATGGCAACGATGAAGTGCTCGCCAAAATGATGTGTGGAGCCTTGGAGCACGACAAGAACCTACAGAAAATCGTGATTGATGCCTGCAGATTAAGGGAGTAAGCCAATCATTAACAAAATAAAGATTTGTCATGAACACGAATATAACAACCAACCTGCACATGACAGCAGACGTCTGGAATGCGCTAGTAGATATGATGAACGTTGGCCAGCTGGACAACTTCATCGAGACTCTTGAGTTTGCTCAAGACAAGTTTATCTCAAACGAGGTAATAACCAATGCCGTGGATGATTTCGGCGGTGCCGGACAGGTTCTCCTGATGCTCAATGCATTCAAGCGTATGGAGAATCTCTTCAAGACCATCAACCAGGCACTGAAGGCGAAAGGAGGTGTGGCATAATGGGAGAACGCAAACGTATCGTGGGATTCTCGCCAAACGGCAATTCCCCGGAGCCATCCGTAGAGGAGAAGGAGACCAAGCCGGACTATACCCGCATGGCTCTGGACCAGTATCTGGCAGACTACAAGCCGTACAATCCGGAAGAAGATGATGTACATTGTGACTACAAAACCTCGAAGGAGATACAGAACGACCTCAGGGATATGGTTATCGCTCCCGTCTCCACCATCACCGAATATATGGTGGAGCGAGGTTTCAAGATGGTTAAGATAGAAGGCGGAACGCTCGCCTGGCATCTGCAGTACGTCCATCCCTTCTAGAAAAAATCAAGCTTTTGCATTAATAATTAAATACTGGTAAGGCTAAGCGTAGCCTGCGCTTCGTAAATTGTTTTAAGTTAATAAGCAGTACCCGGTCACCGTGAGGTGGCTGGGTATTTTTATATTCACCCTCCCTATCCTATCTTTGCACAAGTTTAATGAAACAAAGATATGATTACAGTTATCCATCAACCCATCTCGCCGGTATTTACCAGCGCCCTCGACACCTTCTCGTTCAAGATAGGCGGCGAGAATGCCACCGTCACCATCTCGTGCGACGGTGAAGAACTGCTCAGCGAGACCTACTACCCTGTATCGGGCAACATCACCATCTACGACCTCGGTACCCTCATAGCCGATGCAGCCAGAAGAACCGTGGCTGCCACCTGCAAGATCAGCATCACGGAACATACGGGAGACAAGAATGTAGATACCTGGAGCAAGGAGTTCAGCGTATATTATGCCACCGTTGACGTGAACATGAGCTGCCAGGCATTCCTGGATACATTCTTCCTCACCCTGCTCGACGGCACCAAGCTTACACAGCTAGGCCATCGGGAATACCTGCATGCAGCCGGCGAAGAGAGTACCACGCCGGAGGTGGTTGCCAGCTACTACAACAGGGAGTCGGGCAGCATAAGCACCGCAACCATCGATGCATCTGCCACCCCTACCCATACCGTGAACGGCATCACCACCTTTGATGTTTCGCCCGACAGATACTACGATGAAGCCAAGGGCAGCCTCTTCGCCTACACCGTGACCGTGGGCAGGCGAGTGCAGGAGTACCAGATAGACCATACCCGGGCAGTGGCAGACCCGGTGCTGCTCTTTACCAACTCGTTCGGATGCCAGGAGATATTCTACTGTCTGGGCAGAAAGAAGATAGCCCCTACCTTCGAGCGCAAGCAGGCGGTAATCTCCGGCAGGAAAATCAACTATGCCGTGAAGGAGACCCGCTCCTTCGAGGGCGACACCGGCATCATTCCGCCATCCATGGCACACTTTGCCGAAGACCTGCTCAGAAGCGATGAGATCTATCTTTTCAGGGATTATACCAAGGACAAGGAAATCACCTTCACCGACTCGAAGAGCGAACGGACCAACGAGGAAGACGACATGGCAGAGTTCACCTTTACGTATCAGTATGCCCAGAGAGTGCAGAACGTGATCTTCAGGGATGTGGAGAACACGGGAGGCAGAATCTTTGATGACTCATTCGATGATACGTTCAACTAGAAGTTTCACCCTTATAATTTTGTCGCAGATATGAAAGAAAAGACACCCAGAGCCATTCACATCAATGAACTGAGGCGTGCGCTGGATATTTCCCGCATCGACCGCACGCCCGTGGACCTGGACTGCTGGAAGGCAGCTGACGGCTCCATCATCCAATACCGGGGCTGGCTGGTGAAGAGCAGTTCCTGGCAGCAGGGAACCCACAACCTCTACAATCCGGTGAATCACCAGATACGCAAGGTGAGGGATATCTTCATCTTCAGATACAATGACCATCCAATATACTTATAATAATTATGGCAAGCAACAACAACAGCAACAACATAGACATCACCTATGCCACCATGGGCGAGGTGATGGATTATCAGACATCATCGCCCACGAGCGGTTTCACGGAGTCGTCCACCGTCTTCGATGATGATGATACCACGCCTCTCGTCAGCGTGGAAGTCGGGGGAAAGGAATATACCTATGTACCCTTCGGCTACGAGAACCAGCTGCCCTACGAACTGATCAGCAATATTGGCAGGAGCAGCGTGATGGCTCAGAACAAACTCTTCAACGTGCTCACCTGCTACGGCATGGGCTTCCAGTATAACGACATCGAGACCAAGCTGCCTACGAAGGACAGGGAGGTGAACCTGTTCCGGATGCACAACTCGATGAGCCGCTTCTTCCTGGAACAGATTACCGACATGAAGTATTTCTTCTTCTGCGTATCTGCCATCGTGCTCAACAAGAAGGGCGACAAGATTGTGGCGGTAAGACACAAGGAGGCGTGCTACTGCCGGTTTACCAAGAGCGTGAACGGACGCTCGGAATATGTGCTCTATGCCAACTGGAGAAATGCCACTGTGCCAGCCAACATAGAGGTGCTGCCGCTGCTCGACGAGCTGGATCCGCTGGGCGACCTGCAGAAGCGCATGGGGCTGGACGGCCAGAACGGCAAGGTGAAGGCAAGACAGTCGGGGCAACCGGGATGCAAGGACAGGGTCTTCGCCATCGTTACCCGCTTCCCTACCCCGGGCTGCCAGTACTATCCCGTGCCCTACTACTCCGCCATCTTCAGGGACAGATGGTATGACATCTCCCGTCTCATCGCCATCGGCAAGATGGCGAAGCTGAAGAACCACGCCACCATCCCCTACCTGGTAGAGATACACAACGACTACTGGCGCGGCATCTTCAAGGAGGAGCACATCACCAGTACGGAGGAACAGAAGAAGCGCAAGCTTGCCGAAAAGGAGAAGATACGCGACTTCATCTCGGGCATAGAGAACAGCGGCAAGCTCTGGATAGCGGGCTACTACACCACGCCCGACGGCAAGGAGGTGAAGATGGTGCGCATCACCCGCATCGATACCTCGAAGGACGGAGGCGACTACAGTGATGATATCGCCGAGAGCAACAACATGCAGTGCTATGCCGACAACATCCACCCCAACCTGGTGGGCGCCACCCCCGGCAAGAGCCAGAGCAACAATTCGGGTTCCGACAAGCGCGAGCTCTTCACGCTGAAGCAGAGCATAGAGAAGGCATTCCACGACCTGATGGAGACGGTTCACTGGGTGATCATCTACTTCAACCACTGGGAGGAGAAGGTTTATCCGGATGTGCCGCTCATCATGCTCACCACCCTTGATGAGAACAAGGATGCCAAGAAAGTGTCTAACAATCCAAATTCAAAGACAGATGATTAATATTACCGCAGAACAGTTTGAGCAGCTCCTTCCATTCGTGGGAGCTGCCACGGAAGACGTCTTCACGAAGATGCAGCCTGCGCTGGAGAACGTATATTTCGACCTGGTGGCTACGGTTATCGGTTCAGACTTCGAGGATGCCGCCTGTGCAGAAGGCAGCGCCTTACTGGGCAATATCCGCTCATACGTCATCCTGAAGGCATTCATCCTGCGTCTCCGTTCCAACGATCTCATCATGACCGACAACGGTTTCGGTATCGTTTCCAACGAAAACATATCGCCAGCATCCCAAGCCAGGGTGGATGCCCTGCTCAGGGAGCTGACCTACAAGCAGGACCTGCAGCTGCATGGCGTGCTGAACCGCCTGCGCACGGTGGAAGGCTGGAGCGAGACGGTGCAGGCGTGCAACAACATCGCCTCTTTCTTCTGGTCGCCATTGACGCTGAGGGCTTACTCGAGTGTACGGGGTTTCGTCACCTTCGACGACCTGGCAGCACACCGGAACGAAATAGGAATGGCAGAACTGGTGCTGCGCAAGCAGTTCTCCGACTCACTCATCGAGCAGCTGCTTGAGGAAGAGCGCAAGGCACAATATGAGCCATTCCATCGGCACGCCATCGTGAAAATGTGCCATTTCATCGGTGCTCACATTTCTACAAAAGAGACTCCTGCCGACCCTCGATACAAGGATCTTGCCTATGCTGCAGCAGCCAACTTCATAGAGGAGAACCTCGATAAATTTCCAAAATACAAGGATTCACCGGCCTACAAGGCCAATCACATGCAAGCGTATGAGAACAAAGCTGACGACCCGACCTTCTTCTTTGCAGGATGACGGAACACTGAACCTTCACGTTCCCCACTCCTGGAGTGAACTGACACAGGACCAGCTGCGCTATGTGCTCATCCTGCTCACCCAGGGATGGGAGGAGTGGCACGTAAGAACCTACCTTTTCGCCCGGTTTGCCGGCATCAGGGTGCTCAACGAGAAGAAGGACGGCTGGCTCTGCGAAGCCAAGACGGAGAAGGGCGGAAAGGTGAGATTCTTCCTGGAGCTGTGGCAGGTGCAGAGCTTCTGCGAGGCATTCGACTTCGTGTTTGAAGATACCGGGGCTGAAAACAGGCTCGATTCCATCGGACTCTACAAGGCGGCAGACCTGGAGCTCTACGACTATCCGTTTGAGTATTACATCTGTGCGGACAACTACTTCCAGCAGTATCTGCAGTCGGACAAGACGAGCGATGAGCCGCTGAAGGAACTGGCACGATATCTCTATCTGGACAATGAGGGCAACCAGGTAGCGCACATCAAGTGCTCTACCTATGAGCTGATGGGTGTGTTCCTCTGGTTTATGTGGATAAAGCACAACTTTTCCACAAAGTTTCCCCATCTCTTCAAGCCTGCAGCTGAAGGAGGCGAAGGAGAAACTGACATGGAGGCATCGATGAATGCGCAGATCCGGGCACTCACGGGCGGGGATATCACCAAGGAGGAGACAATCAGAAAAGCCAATGTGTGGCGAGCACTCACCGAACTGGATGCCAAGGCACGCGAGGCAGAGGAGTTAAACAAGAAACTGAATAAATCATGATCAAGACAGAAATCAATACCCCATCGGTACAGGTGGGCTTCGATGCATTCTCTTACTTCAGAGACCTGGCAAAGCGCAACAAGCTATGCTGCGAGCTGGGTTTCATTCCTACCACATGCTCTACACCACAGGCTTTCGAGGGAATGCTGGCCAATATGTCGAAGGGCAGGAACTTCATCGTCATAGATGACACCAACGACGGCAACGTGGCCATCAACGGCGACGGCAGTTTCCGCAAGGTTGTCACCTATACGGTGTGGATCCTGATGCGATACAAGTTCAACGACATGAACGACCGCCAGGAGAAGCTGAACACCTGCAGAAAGATCTTCCGGCAGTTTCTGAGCCGTATCATCATCGACAAGATGAAGTGGGAAAGCGACTTTACCTATCTGCTGAGCGACCAGGTGGACAACCGGGAGATAGGTGCATATTTCATCAACGGACTCACTGGCGTGGAATTCCACATCGACGTGAGCGAGCCATTAGACCTGGTATATGACAATGAGGAATGGAACGAATAACATCAAGACTCCCGTATCTCAGGAAGACATCCATGCCTACGAGCGTGGATGGGCAGAGGAGATGGTGAAGATCTGGAAGGAGAAGATCATGCACTACCGCATCCGCCATACGGGTGCTCTCTTCAACAGCGTGCAGGCTACTTCGTTTGGCGGATCATCAAGAGTCATCGCCCACAAGTTCCTGCTCTATGGTCTGTATCAGGAGGCAGGAACGGGCAACGGTTATTACCATGGCAATCCTGGAGATCTCCCGTTCCTGGATCCGAAATACCGTGCGCAGCATCATCTGGGCGAACCGAGACAGAGGCGTCCATGGTTCAACCGGAAGTATTATGCATCCATCATGAAGCTGAACGATATGGAGGGCTATTTCTATGGCGAGGAATACCAGGGCCTGATGGCAGACCTCTTCAAGCAGATGTTCGGCAAGATATGATGTATTTTTGTTAAGGGAATCTTATTTGTATTTTTGCTTCAAAATTAAAATAAAAACATGCAAAACGAAAATACCATACAGGAACTGATCAGCAGACTCACGGAAATTCGAGACGAGCGAGCCAAGGGAGCCAACACGGCAAGACGCGTGGGCAGCGCCATGCTCGCCCTGCTCAACTACGCCATGCAGGATAATGGAACCTATCTCTCGAAGGAGCATGATGATGCTGCAGATGGCGTCATCACCTTCCTGAAGGGGCTTATATCCGAGGCCAAGGCAGAACTGAAGGAAGGAGCTACGTTCGGCGACTTCGTATCAGGAATCAATGGCGGCAAGGGCGCACAGATAGACACTCTTGGTAATGCTGAGATGGAGAGCATCACCGTACGCTCATACATGAAGGTGATGGAGCTGATCGTGAACCGTCTGACTGCACTGGAGGGAGACCAGCTCTTTACAGAGAGCGATACCATCGAGAGTGTCAGCTACCTGGGAGACAACTGCTACGGACTGAAGCTCCGGTCCAAGTATAAGGGTTATTTCACTGCCCAGCACGTAAACAACGTGCTGAAGGGTATTGTCAACAACGTAGCCACGGCTGCTGTCAGCGACAAGACGGCACTCTATTACACCTCGTGGATGCGTGTGAACAGCGTGAATGCTGTGACCAACTACATAGAGATATCTCTGTATCCGGACAGCGAGGTTCCTGCCGGAAAGAATTTCCCTCCCTGCGAACTCATGAATATCGCAAGATGGGGAAATCAGACGGATGAGAGTCTTCAGCAATGTTTCTATCTGTCGAGTTCTGAAGGCAGGATCGTGAAGCTTACGGGAGTGACCAAGCCTATCCTGGAGAACTGGAACTACGGTATGGTGTTCGGAGATATGCCATCCTTCCTGAAGGAGATGAAGCTGCCACTGATGAAGGACCGGGACTATATGTACGCTGCCGGTATCATCACCCAGGACATTATACAGATAGACTATCAGGGCAAGCCAGTGGTGACCTACGTGGATAGAGGTCAGTTTAGCAAGACTGCCCAGTATTACTGTGCATCGCTGAACGCTGAAACCGGCAAATATGAAACATCAGACGTATGGTACACCGGCTGCAAGTGGAGATGCCAGAAGACGGGAACCCATGCGGAACCGAGATGGAACAATACAGACTGGGCAATGATAGAAGGCAATCCCGCCTTCTCCGTGGATTTCCGGGAAGCGGAAGCCATCTACGACTTCGACAACTTCATCGCCCCGCTCACCATCGTGGCAACCCTGTACGGGCAGGATATTACGGACGACATCCTCGATACGGACGTTGCCTGGACCCGATATACAGAGAACTCGCAGGGAGTGCAGCGCGTGACTTCGGACACCGTCTGGGCTGAGAAGCGGGGAGGTGCAGGCAAGTCTATCGTCCTGACACAGGAAGACCTCTCGCTGGACAGTGATGGTGTTCCGAAGAAAATCAGCTTCACCGCCACAGTCATCCTGAGGGACGGCATGGGCTATGAAGCAGACAGGCAATCCGTATCCTTAGATTATATGAAACCATAAAAAATATCATCATGAAACAGATAAGATTTGATTTCAAGTACCAGCCTTTGCAGGTCAATAAATCGGTGACGCTGGGAGGTGGCGTGCCGAACGAGCAGACCTATGATGCCGACTCGGGAGAGTTCTCGCCGGACTATTCTCTCGTACCGGTCTGCATCAAACCGACAGTCGGCATCATCGACAGAGACCTGATACTGACGAACGGCAGCGTCAATGCCCAGCTTACCGATGTAAGCTGGCGCAGGGTTATAGACGGAGTGGAAGAGAAGACACCCCTGGTGAACACAGCAGGGAAATATGTGATCACTACGAGTGGAGATGAGAACGGCAAGCTGCTCTGGTATGTCAATGCCGCACCGCAGAAGCCCATTCTCCTCAGGTTCAAGGCAACGTATATGGACCCCAGGACCGGACAGATATATAATATTGTAGAAGACGTCTCTATTACGTGCCGTAATGCGACGCATTACATTCCGGTGCTCCAGCTCTCTGGCGGAAGCAGTTACTATAACCCGACCCGTGATGAAGACAAGCAGACCATCACGGCATCTCTCCGTCTCGGAACAGAGGAATGCAGCGCCGGCAAGCGGGCCTTCGTGTGGGAGATAGCCCGCAGCAGCGGATACTTCACGGCGGTGACGGCAGACGACCTGGAGCTGAAGATATCCTCAGACGGGACCACAGCCACCCTGGACCGCTCCCTGATGGGCGAGCAGATTACGATAAGATGCAGGGCGAAATACAGCGCAGCCGGCAATCCATCTGCCGTGCAGCTCACAGATGCCTCTCCTTCCAAGGTGATCACGATAGCAAGAAGAGTTCCTCCTGTAGATGTCGAGATCCTGGACACGATAGATACTCTGCAGCCGGGAACCAGGAACTTCAATCCGAGAGCCTACATATATGATAATGTGGGCGAGATTCCTAATCCTACCAAGGATATCCTACCGATATGGTATTTCGGCACCAACAGTCATACGAAGGCGATAGACTTCGTCCAGCAGGGGCACGGGCTCAACCCTACCATCCCCACAGACCTGATGGATGCCAAGCTTGGAGGTATCCTGCAGATAGATCCGAAAATCCTCAATCCGCTGGCTCTGCTGGCAGACGGCGACGGAAAGGTGATAACAGATGGCGACGGAAAGGCCATCGTGTTCCATTAATTTTCAGAAAAACATCAATTATCAATATAACTATGGAAAGATATGTAAAAGCGAACCGCAAGGTAGCAGAGTTCCTGCACCTTGAGAATGACCGTACACAGTTCAAGGACGGCAATTTCCTGCTCTGGATGCAGGATATCATGGTATTCGGCAGTCTCATCAACTTCAATCAGATTCTCGCCCAGATTGGTGCTGTAGCCATGGACGGGGAATCTGCGAAGCAGGAGCAGGATGGTGAGTGTACTCATCTTCTGCCTGTAGCTACAGACGAGAGATTCGTCATAGAAGAGAAGTCAGCCACGGATGAAACCGAAGGTAAGGAGGAGTCTTCTTCCGGTAATACAGAGGGCAAGGAGGAGCCTGGCGAGCAGGTTCCCGGCGAGCAGGCAAGTGTTCAACCTGAAAACAAGGAGGAATAAGGTATGAGTAGCGCAAGTAAAACCGTCCATATCAAGTTTCTCAGCAAGCTTGGTACCTACACCCCGCTGATCCAGTCGCCAAGCGGAGACCTGTATCAGGAGTACCAGCAGATAGGAAATCAGGTGGTGACATACCCGGATTTCTCCAAGACCAAGCCGGAACTGTACTTCATCTGTACATCTTCGAGAGCGGTCGAAGGTGCGGTTACTCCGATAAGCATGAGATATTACTTCAACGATTCGGAAATCACCTTCGCTTCCAGCGGAGTTTCTGACGGGCTGTTTGCCGGAATGTTTGAAATCATCCGTCCTAGTACGAACCAGCCATACTTCGGTCTCAGAATCGTGAAGAATCTTGCTGAAGCTTCCCGGTTTGCATCTATCGTCATCAAGATGGTAGGTAAGATAACCGCAAGGGGGCAGCAGTCGGATCTGACGGATGACATCCAGGAGACGTACACGATATCCGTAGGTCCTTATACGGGAACAGCCTACAGAGTAACCATCATGGCTGGAGACAGCAAGATGTTCACGCTTCAGAGTCCGACAGACAGTTGTGTACTGAAGGCGAAGACCACGCAGGGCAACGAGACGCTTTCCAGCAGACTGTACTACAAGTGGTACAGAGCCGCCAATACGGCGAGTGGTTGGGAGCAGATTTCAGGGGCTAGCAGTGCTACCATAACCGTGAAGGCTACCGACGTGAACTGTACGAGAGAATTCATGGTAGAGGTATATAACAACAGCAGCATGAGCAAGGACAGCATGCTGGGATTCGATTTCCAGACAGTCATCGATACAAGTGATCCTTACGAGATAGAACCTCATCCATCTCCTTCGGACGGAAGCATCGATGAGGATACTTCGGGCAACGGATCCGTAACCTATACTCCCAAGCTCGTGACCAGAGGTACGAATAACGTAGTAGCCTCCAAGTTCTTCTTTACCCTGAAGTCGCAGTCGGGGGTGGTTCTCAACACGGAAGCAAGCAGAAATAATACCAAGGCGCTCAGTTCCTTCACCGTGACAAGACAGGATTGCATCAACGGCGGATACAGCGATATTGGACTCACCATAGATTCGGAAAAGTAATGGCATCAAAAAATGTAGTAATCAGATTCAACCGCATCGGTGTTGGCATTTCCAACACCGATGTGGAATATGCAGACTCCACGAGCAGTTCTACTGCCCCTACATCCGGCTGGCAGACCAATGCTCCTGCCTGGCAGAATGGTCACTATATCTGGACTCGCACCCATATCTACTATACGAATGGGAACGAGAAGCTGAGTGAACCAGTCTGCCTTCCATCCGGAAAGGGCATCGCCAAGATTGAGGAATGGTATTACCTATCCTCGTCGACAACCTCGCTCGCAGGAGGCTCGTGGGTAAAGGATAAGGCACCTACATGGAAGAACGGATATTACATCTGGACGAAATCCGTCATCACATACACCGATGGTACAAGCACTTCCACGTCCCCGATATGCACGGCGGGAAACAAGGGCGATAAAGGTGATAAGGGTGATAAAGGAGAAAAAGGAGACAAGGGCAACCAGGGCGAAAGAGGAAAGTACATGAACGGACCTCAGGACTGGGAATCGCTCCCGGATGGGACTACCTTCTATCCCCTGGCAAATAATGAGGTTGCTTTCTTCGATACCATCGAATATGAAGGTGAATACTACGAGTGCAACAAGAAGCACGCGAAGAATTCCTCTGTGACACCGCTTGCTGACTATAAGGCATACGGAGGTAAAGGAAACTGGAATCTCGGTATACGGCTCAGCATGGTGGCAGCAAAGATATTACTAGCGCAGTACGTCTTAGTCAAAAATCTGGGTGTTGAGACCATCGACATGAAAGATGCCAATGGCAACATTATCTTTCAGGCAAAAAACGGTGACGTAATTTGCAACAGCGGAACATTCAACAACATAAAAGTTACAGGTGATAGTGAATTTAGCGGAACGATGAAAGCCGTAAGCGGAAGTTTCAAAAGTCTAAATTGCGTGGATAATAACGGCAAAGTCGTGGGTAATATTACCTTTGGTAGCGATGGGCGAATGTGGTTTGATGGCGATATGTACAGCCAGGGCTACAACAGTGAAAAAAAGCGAAGCAACCGATTTTACACAAGTGACGTACTTTGCCGTGGAATGTTTGGGCACAGGGAAAAGATTATGGCCGTCGTTAAAGGTACATATATGTATGTGTATTCAAAAGGAGCGGATCAGACAGGAACGTATGTAAGCCTCAAAACAGGCAAGATCTCAGATAATAAGACTTTCTACTACGTACCGCTGTACAGCCCATCAAATACTGATGATTTGTCGGGTTTGCCAATCGACGTTGTGGTTTTTAACACATCAAGTGATTACTATTATGCTTTTTCGGACATGGGAAATGGTAAGGAATGGCGAGTTATTAACGGAAACAACAACCAGACAGTACATTTTTGTGATGTTGGCGGTTGGCACTCATTATTGGGCGGTGCCTCAGTAAATTGTATGTATGTAAACCCAGCATGGCTAAATCCAGTACCGGGCACATCTAATATTGGAAGAGGTGTATTTTGGACTGGAGAGACGGATTTAAATTGGTAACAAACTTTAATTTTATTGATTATGGAAGTAAAGACATTAAAAACGGTTAATGCCGTATCAACAGTTAACAGCAATCAGACATTCCCGATTGTTGACAGCAACGGAAACATAACCCGCATCACCCTCGATACACTTCGCAAGGTGATTACCAGCGGACTGGATCTCAACGCCATCGAGGATGGTATCTTCATCATGTACCATCGCGCTAGCGATAACTATCCGCTGATGGTGAAACCGCACCAATGGCCATCTCTCGAAAAATCGGGAGAAATTGCAGACGGAGTCGTGATCTTCGAGGGTGGCCGTCACCTGGTTGTGGCTCCAACCCAGGCAGATGCGCTGCCATGGTCGAGTGCTGCCGTACAGGCAGATTCGCCAAATTACGGAAATGATGATAATTATGCAGCAGAGGTTAGCGGAAACAACCGTCTCGCAGCCATGCTCGACTTCAATGGCCGTCAGCATACGGATGCGGCAATCAAGGCATCATCCTCCGCGCACGTCACCAATACGGCATCGTACGCTCCAGGATATTGCAGGGCATACAGTCGTGCGAACAGCAAGGGCAAGGGTCTGACAGCCGGCTACTGGTGGCTGCCATCTGTCGGAGAATTACTGATGATGTATGCCAACAAGCTCAAGATCAACTATGCTCTGTCACTCATCAAGGGTGCGCAGCTCCTCGATAGCAGTTGGTACTGGTCCTCAACCGAGTACAGTTCTGCGTACGCGTGGAATCTGTTCTTCGGCGGCGGCTTCCTCAGCAACTGGCTCGATAAGGTTGGAGACAGGGGTCCCGTTCGCCCGGTTTCAGCATTTTTACGATAGTTAGTTGTTAATAGTTAATCGTCCTCGACCTTAAAGTCGAGGACACCCCAGAAAGGCAAATTAGAATATCAATCAAGAGAGATATGGCAGCAACGAAGTTGGCAAGTAAAACGAGAATATACATCGATACCAAGCAGATGCTTGATATCACGATTGGCGTGGTTAGGGATTTCCCGAAATCGCAGCGTCCGATATTCGGAGACAGGCTATGCAATATGCTTATTGATAGCCTGAATCATATCGCCAAAGCGTATATGCTTGGCGACCTGAATGTCAGAATCGAACATCTTGCACAGCTGCAGACGAACCTTGAAGTCATATCAACCTTGATTGATATTGCAGGTGAACAGAGGTGGATAATGGGTACGAACAGACTGGCAACTCTTCTCCGGTTGCGCGAGAGTGTTGGCAAGCAATGCACAGCATGGAAGGGATCACTCCTTAAAGTACAGGCTACCGAAAGAAGTTCCAGACAGTAGCCCGTAGCTTGAGTGGTTTAAGCCAGGGTCGGTAAGATAAGTCAAGCCGAGAGAGCATCCTTCCTTATTAAATGGGCCGCATCCTATCATGTATAGTTAAGAACAAGAAATTTGCGGCGACAACCGAGAACAGTTCTGCGAACGCGTGGAATCTGAACTTCGGCGACGGCAACCTCAACAACTGGAACGATAAGGTTGGAGACAGGAATCACGTTCGCCCGGTTTCAGCACTAAATAAGGAAGATAAGTTATATGACAAGATAGAAAATGATAGATTTTAACATACTCTTAGATGCATACTTCGACTGCCGCCGTCACAAGCGGAAAACTGTCGGCGCTACGGAATTCGAGATGAACTATATGAGCAACCTCGTTCAGTTGCTCGATGAAATCAATTCACGTCAATATAAGATTGGAAAATCTATCTGCTTTGTTGTCAAATACCCTCGCTACAGAGAAGTGTTTGCCGGTCAGTTTCGTGACCGCATTATCCACCATTACATTGCACTGAGACTCGAACCTCTGTTCGAGTCTCAGTTTTCTGACCGTACATACAACTGCCGAAAAGGCAAGGGCCAGCTGGCAGGTATCAGGCAGCTTCAGCAGGATATCAGGGAAGTGAGCGAGAATTACACGAAGGATGCCTACGTGATGGGAATCGACCTGAAGGGATTCTTTATGAGCATCTCCAAGCCACTTCTTGCCAAGATGGTAGATGATTTCATCGTAGAGAATTATCATGGGGATGACAAGGAAGACCTCCGCTGGTTGTGCAATATGGTGGTCATGCATCATCCAGAGAGGGATTGCGAGAAGAAAAGCGCAGATTATCTCTGGGAGTTCCTACCCAAAGAGAAGTCATTGTTCACGAACGGAGAGGACAGAGGTGTAGCAATCGGTAATCTTTTTGCCCAGCTCTTTGCAAACTTCCTACTATCAAAACTCGACTGGAAGATAAACTACTACTGCAAGCATCATGTGAGATATGTAGATGATATGGTGCTGGTAGCAAGAAGGAAAGAGGCGCTCCTTCGCTTGATGCCGATGATAAGGGAGACGCTTGCATCCTTAGGTCTGCGACTGAATGAGAAGAAATTCTATTTCCAGCATTATTCTAAGGGAGTAAGGTTTGTTGGAGCCATCATTAAGCGGGATAGGATATATTCGGTTAACAATACCGTCAATAACTACAGGAAGTCTGTACGCAAGCTCAATGAAGCTGCAAAGGCTGGAAATATTGAAGCTATCAACAAGGCTATCCAGTCGGTAAATTCATACCTGGGAATCTTCAGTCATTATAACGAATATGGTATGAAGAGGAAAATCATCAAGGAAGAACTGAGCAAGGAATCCTGGCAATACTTCACGGTCAAGGGGCATTTTCAGTCGATTCATCTGAGGAAGAAGTTTAATATCGATATAAAATATAAGAATATGGCAAACGAAATTTTAAATAGAAAAATAGAAGAGAGAAAGGAAGTTCCGAGTGAAAGCGAAATATCCAGGATGCTTGACGAAGGGAAAGAACTAGAGATTTATAAAACTCCAGAAGGGAAAATACACATCGATATCACACCAGCCGAATAGTATTTTTATTATAGGGCAAAACATGTTATCTTTGCCACAAATAATAAAAAGAATAACATCATGCAGAAGAATACAAAAGAATGGATTCAGTACGGATCGGCAGTAGTATCACTACTCCTCGCTATCATACTGGTTTATATTAGTTACTTCACATCGCAATCTCGTGACGTGACAGACAACGTGCTCTGGTATTTTGCCCAGACACTTATGTACGCAGGCTCCATCTTCGGAGTTGGCATCGCCATCGATGCGAAATTCGCCGACTTTAAAGACAAATTTTTAAATCACAATAAAAATGAGACAGATTAAACGTATTTTCGTTCACTGCACAGCAGGTTCGCAGAAGCAGACTATCGATGACCTCAAGGCTGAGTTCTGCCGGAAAGGGTGGAAGAATCCTGGTTATCACTATGTCATCACTACGAATGGCGGTACCCACCAGCTTCTCGCTATCGAGGAGGTAAGCAATGGAGTGCAAGGCTACAACTCCACAGCTATCAATGTGGCTTATATGGGCGGCATCGATGCCAATGGCAAACCTATAGATAACCGCACACCGGAACAGAAGGATGCACTGACCCTCCTGCTGCATAAGCTTAAACAGATGTTCCCTGATGCAAAGATTATGGGACATCGGGATATTTGGGGCACAGATAAGTCAAAATGGAAAAAGATGTGTCCTTGTTTTAACGCCATCGAGGAATATAAAGATATCGCATAACAATGAAAAATCAAAGAACCATTATCATGTTTCTGGCAGCCCTGTTCATCATAACAGCGGCTGCCTTTATCCGATCAGCATACAAGAACGGAGAACTACAAGAAGAGATCGAACGGCAGAAAGGAAACGTGGCAAGCATCAGCTATGATATCCAATACGATAAATTGGGTGACACTCTTCCGGTAGCGCAGAACACAGCCATACAAGCTAAGTATAAAGAACTGCAGCAGCTGCACCTGGCAGATACCAAGCTGATCAAGGAACTCAAGATAAAGCTCAAGGATGCTAAAACCATCCATACCCTATCCACCTCTACGACAGATACGGTAAGAATAGAACCTGTACTCAATACGGTGGATTCCGTATTTTCATACCATGATAAATGGCTATCACTGCATATAGACATCCCTGGCAGGTTATGCCATTACGCCAGCCGTGACAGTCTCACAACTATCGTGAGCAGAACCTACAAGCACAAGTTTCTGTGGTGGCGCTGGGGGACAAAAGGATATAAGGTTCAAATCGTCAACTTCAACCCTCATTCCAGGATTAACTACTCGAGATACATAGATGTAGTTAAATAACAAGGTTAAAGCAAAGATTTAACATAAAAAACTTGCATATTCTGATTTTTATTATTATATTTGCAACAAAGATAATAACAAACTTTAGAATTATGGTAGGTATATTGATATTCTCAGCTATTGCAGCTTTCATCACTCTAGGTGTTGGCCATACTCTTAACAGGATGGGGAAGCATGTTTCTTCTTATCCTCACAAGGGTATGGAAGATGAGCCAAAGCTTACAATAGAGGATATGTATAGCCCAAACAATAACTTGTCTTTATTCTTCAAGGACGGCAATTCATATTCAGTATTGGTATCAAATCATAGTATTGATAAAGAAGAATTTGTGTTTGCTGACAATACAATTAACTTAAGGAATAAAGTTGCAAGAGTTCTCAGAAATTATGCAGCTCTTGAAAAATCCCAAAATAAAGACAGCGTAATACTTTAATATATACACAGCCATCGAATACAGTTGCATTCGATGGCTTTTTTATGGTATTTTTATAGCTTTTCAGCTATTCTTATCTTTGCAGAAAACTATAATAAATATCATTTATGGCAAACAGTACACAAACATTCATAGGCCGGGTTCTGCTTGATGACAAACAAGCAAAACAGACTATCGCATTGCTTGAAAAGCAGCTCGAACAAGTTAAGCAAAAAAAGACTGATGCATTCAAAAAAGGAGATGACACCAAGGCTTTCGATAAAGAGATAAATCGAATAAATGCTTCACTCAAGACATTGCGAACCAACCAAGAGCAGGTGAATAGAACATTCAACAATCTTTCTTCTGCCTCATATAAAGAATTGTCTGTTGTAATGAAAACAGTACAAAAGCAGCTACGCTCAGGAGCTGTCGAGCGTAATTCTGAGGAATGGAAAAAGCTTCAGCAAAAGCTCAAAGAGGTTAAGCGAGAAATGAATGCCATCAATAGCGAGTCAAAAGAAACAACAAGTCTTTGGTCTCGTTTCGTTAACGTGCTCAATACCAACTGGGGAGCTGTATCGCAGATTATCGCTGCATACGCAGGACTCTCTATGACCATCCGAAAATGCGCCCAAGCCTATGCCGATATGGAGGAATCCATGGCAAACGTCCGCAAATATACAGGTCAGACCGATGAAGAGGTTCACCGGATGAACGAAGATTTCAAGCGAATGGACACCCGTACGGCTCGTGAGCAGCTCAATGAACTGGCTGGTTCTGCCGGTCGCCTGGGCATCACCAGTAAGGATATGATTGAAGAGTTTGTTGATGGAGCCGACAAGATTAACGTTGCGCTAGGCGATGACTTGGGAGAAGGAGCGGTTGACAAGATTGGCAAACTTGCTCAGATGTTCGGGGAAGATAAGACCAAAGGACTCCGTGGTGCAATGCTCGCCACTGGTTCTGCCGTCAACGAACTTGCACAGAATTCATCAGCCAATGCCGGATATATAGTCGATTTCACCGCCGATCTTTCCGGTGTAGGCATCCAGGCAGGCATGACTCAAGCACAACTGATGGGTCTCGCTTCTGCACTCGATCAGAATATGCAGGAAGAGGCAACCTCTGCTACTGTGTTCTCTCAGCTTATAACCAAGATGTATCAGGAACCGGCTAAATTCGCAAAGATTGCCGGTGTAGAAGTCACGAAGTTCTCAAACTTGATGAAGACCAATGCAAATGAGGGATTGATGACATTCCTTTCTGCCATGAAGTCTAGAGGTGGGTTTGCTGAAATGGCTCCTATGTTTGAAGAGATGCAGCTGAATGGTACTCGTGCCGTTGGCGTTCTCTCTGCAGTAGCTTCACACCTGGACCAGGTAAGAACTGCCCAGGATCTCGCTACCCAGTCATACGCTTCAGGCACAAGTGTCATCAATGAGTTCAATGTCCAGAACAATACTGTGCAAGCCCAGCTGGATAAGGCAAAGAAACGTTTTGAAGACCTCACTGTAGAACTGGGTGAACAGCTCATCCCAGTAACCAGATATGCCATCTCTACCCTGAGCATAGGCATACATGTGTTATCAACATTGATAACTTTTACGTTCACCCACGTCAAACAGCTCACAATAATAGGTTCCGCCATCGCTGTCTGCACGGCTCTTTGGTATAAGGAAACTATAGCCATCAAGCTAAAAGCAGCAGCTACTACATACGCAGCTGCCATAGACAAAGCATATATAGCTACAACAACCCTTCTGCGTGCTGCCATGGTAGCCCTGCAGGCTACATGGGCGTATTTAACAAAGGGCGTGCAAGGCTATATCGTTGTAATGAGGGCAGCCCGCTTAGCCAGTCTTACTAATCCATGGGCCGCACTCGCCACCGTTCTTACGGTGGTAGGAGTTGCGGTTTATGGAGCTGTTAAAGCCTTTACTTCGTATAATGAAGCTATGCGTAACAGCACACAAGAAGCAAAGAACAACAGGGCGGTTGCGGAAGCACAGGCAAGTCTCGCCAAGAAAGTATCTGATGCAACTCTTGATGAACGCAACAAAGTGGATATGCTTAACAAAGTTATCCATTCCAACGCCTACACCGTAGATGAGCGCAGGCAAGCTATCGCAGCCATGCAGAAACTGGTTCCGGAGTATCATGCTTCTATATCCAAGGAAGGAAAGCTGTATAATGACAACCAGATTGCAATCCAGAACTATATCAAAGAGCTGGAGAACGCGGCGATGGCAGAAGCTATATATGAGCGCAAGGTTGAAATCAACAAAAAGAAACTGGAGCTGAAACTTAAAGAAAGTAAAATACGCCACTCTCTTAAAGCAGTTGATGCCGAACGTAAGTCACATCCTGAACGATATGAAAGCGAAGCTGTAGCAGATGCATTTACCGGTCAGCTCATTGAACAGAATGATGCATTAAAGAGTAATGAGAAGCAGAAGAAGATTCATACACGGAGACTCAAGGAAAACCTGAGCCTGCAACAGCAACTCAATGCAGAAGAGTCCTATTATAACACAGAACTCAGGAAGAATGCAAATCTCCAGAAACTATATAAAAAGAAAGAAAAGAAGAGTCTACAAGGCGAAAGCACAGGAACGAACAGGACAACGGGCTCTACCGGTCATTACACAACAGAGAAGGAGCGTAAAGCAGCCGAAAAGGAGCAAAAGAAGCGTGAAGCTGCTGCACGTAAAGCAGAAATCAAGCGAAAGGCAGACCTCAAAAAAGAGCTGGATGATGCCAAGAAAAGTACCGAGGCTCAGCAGCTGGAAGCCACTACCCTCTACTCTACCGGTCAGATTCGCCTGGCAGAATACAACGACCGCATGGCGAAGATTAAGGAGCAGGGACTTCAGCAGCGCATGGACATCCTTCGCAAATACGGAGAGGCTGAGAGTGAGGAGTACAAGCGTCTGAATGCCCAGAAAGAGAAGATCTCTGCCGATTATGAGCGCAAGCAGACGCAAGACCTTCAGGACCTGGAGTACGACCGGCAAGTGGCAGAACAGGCCATCACTGCCGAATATTACAATAAGGACTCCGACCTCTATCATAACGAGAGTGCTATCAATGAGGCGCTTTTTCAACTCGACCAGACGTTTCTCAAAGAGAAACAGGCACTCTATCTGAAGTCCTCTGACGAGTACTGGCAGATAGCCCGAGAGATTGAGCGCAGTGAGCAGCAGCACCAGTATGACCGCCAAAAGCAATACGATGACACGCTGATGCAGCTCAAGCAGGAGTATCTCACCCTCGGCAATGAACAGCAGATGCAGCTGGAGCTTGCAGGACTGGATGAGGTTCACAAGGCTGGTCTTGTAAGCGAAGAGGAGTATCAGCGCATGAAGATGGGCATCGCTAACAAGTATGCATCCTACAAGCCGGACGCCAAAGATCAGGCAAAAGACGATGCAACCACCGCTCTCGATACCGCCAAGAAGATGACTAGACAGACCGATGACCGTAGCGGTTCGCTCGGATCAGATAATCTCGCCACCATTGCGGGAGGCGCCATTGCTGCCATCCAGCAGCAGAAGATGGTTAATGATAATCTTCAGAAGCTTCGAGAAGAAGATATGATCAGCGAACAGGCATACCAGGATGCCAAGAAACAGATGAATCAAGAGACCTATAAGAATATTGCAGCCATAGCAGGTGCAGCCTTCAGTAGTATCAGCAGTATGATGGGAGCAGCTTCAGCCTACTCTCAGGCATGTTCCGACCTGGAGGTAGCCAAGATTCAGGCGAACTACGACAAGCAGATTTCTGCGGCCGGCAATAATTCTGCCAAGAAGAAGCGACTCGAAGCGAAACGAGACAAGGAGATTTCTGCGGCAAAGACTAAAGCTAACAAGAAAGCGATGAAAATAGAAATTGCTCAGGCAGTCGCTTCTACCGCTATGTCGACTATCAATGCCTACTCTTCAGCTGCAGCAATCCCTACAGTGGGCTACATCATCGCCCCTATAGCCGCCGGACTCGCTACTGCTGCAGGTATGCTTCAGATTGCCACAATAAAAAAACAGCATCAGGCAGAGGCAGCAGGATATTATGAGGGCGGTTTCACTGGTCCCGGTCATTGGAAGAAAGAAGCTGGCGTGGTTCATGCAGGCGAGTTCGTGGCGAATCATAACGCTGTGAATAATCCTCAGCTCCTTCCTGCCCTTCAGCTCATCGATGCAGCACAGCGCAATAATACCGTGGCATCGCTCACAGCCCAAGACGTAAGTCGTGCCATGGGAACTGGCAGCGCTGCCGTTGTTGCACCTGTTGTCAATGTTAATGCAGACAACGAACAGGTAGGTGCATCTCTCGATAACGTGAGTTCAACCATTGAAAGGCTCAATGAACAGCTCAACCTGGGCATCAAATCATACGTGGTCATTACGGGTCCAGATGGTTTCGACCGCAAATGGAGTCAATACAAGAAAATGAAATCAAACAAATAGTCTATGATTACATGTGTTATTAATGGTATGGCAGCCTATCCGGCTGCCAGCCAATCCATCAAGTTAACATACGCCAACCAGTACGTCACGGACGATGGAGAATATTCATACGACATTAACTTTCCGATGTCGATTATGGATAACCGTAGAGTTTTCCACAATGTGAGCCGCTTCGATGTATCTAAGGTTACCCAGAAGTTTGATGACTGCAAACTGTACGTGAGCGGTCGCCTGATTCTATCGGGTGTAGGAACTATCATCAGCGTAACGGAATCAGAGATAAAGCTGCAGATTGTTGGCGGTAAATCCCGCATCAAGTTCAACGACAAACTAACCAAGCACTACATCGATGAGATTCCATTTGGCACAGCAGACAAGCCTGGATATACCGTTGACAAGGGCTTTTCACAGAAGTTCAAGGATAAGATTAGTGAAATCTATAGATTGAATGAAGATAAGTCGGAGTTCCTGGGAGCAGAAGGAAGATGGTGCTTCATGCCAGTAAGAGACGAAACAAACGACCTTATCGCCAATTTCGTTGGAGTAGATAGAACCAAGCAGTTCATCGGCTACAATGCGCCGTTTATCATGAATCTGGCAGTTCAGCCCAACCTGATGTATATCTTCCGAAAAGTGGTAGAATATGAAGGATACTCTCTTAAGCGCAACGACTTCGACTGTAAGCCATGGAACCTTCTGTATATCGCTTCTGCCTACAAGACCCGTGAGCTATGCAAGGCACTTCCCCATTGGTCCAGCTATACCTTCATCGAAGAATTCCGGAAACTCTTCAATGCCACCATCGTTTTTGACGATATTAAGAAGACCTGCTCAGTCATCAACGCTTCAGAGCTGACAACTGCAGATTCCGTAGAGATCGAGACTTTGGATGAATACACTACGGATTACGATGAAGATGGCTCCTTCTCCACGTCATCTACAGCGAACCTGGAATATAATCTTGGAGATTCTGCCAATAGAGACAACTACGAAGTTATCCCGAAAAAGGTTTTCGATAGTTTTGAGATTGTTCATAGCGAAGAGCTAATGGGTTCAGATAGGCAATTTGCTTCTACCACGTTGTTATGGTCTGAAAAAAAGAAACGGCAGACCATTATCGAGAATTACGGTGACTACTACATATATGTGGAAGATGAAGACGGGAATAAAAACTGGAAGCTTGCTGGCATCTGGTCACCATTAATCAGGGACAGTGCGTCTGATGACTATGTCGATCTGAACATTTCTCCTGCTGCGCAAGTTGTAGAAAATATCAATTTCAAATCGGGATTACTGGAAGACAAATACTACGAAAAGCGATGTCTTCTATCAATTCCGAATGATAAAGAACCCGATTCAAAGGAATGTGATATAGATGAAGACGGATATAGCTATACGTCGGTGCAAGATGCACTCGATGATGAGTCCATGCTCGACACCTCAGAAGATGACCAGGAATGCATGAATATATTCTTCATTCTTCCGGGCAGAGTGCAAACGGGCGACGGAACAAATACAAGACTATCTTGGGTTGGGAATAAATCCAGATGGCCGCAGTTTATGACTGATTATCGCATCAACTATGGCTACAGATTCAGCGGCATAGCATCCATTGACGATGCCTACTATTCGTTGGCACTCTGTATGAAGAGCGAAATAGGTACGACTTGCTTGGGAAGCTTACATGATAACGGTCTCAAAATCGACAACAAGAACTGTCTCCAGATTAAGTTCAAAAGCGAAGTCATCCCTGACCCTTCCAACACCTACATCATACATAACAAGAAATATGTATGCGAAAAAATCGAGTTGGAAGTCAAGGATGACCAGATTGAGCCAATCTTCGTTGGCTACTTTTACATGATGTCGTAATCTTCGAGGAGACTAAAGCCCACCTTTAAAGTGTTTAGTCTCCTCGTTTACTTTCATCTGATTCTTGATATAGCGATTAGTCACCGATATATCAGAGTGTCGTGCCTGCTCCTTAGCAACAACTATACCTTGAGCATTGGCCAAGTCTCTAATGCCGGTATCTTTCAGACTGTAGAACTGATACTCCTTAGGAAAGCCTATGGCATCACGCATCTTGCCCCACTCTACTCGCAACTGATTATAAGCCGCTCTCTTTTCACCAGGTTTCAGACTCTTTCCGAAAATGTAGCAATGGCTAGGATGCTCGAAGATCTTCAGTTCTATCATCAGCTTCAGGATTTCATCGTTAAGTGCAACCATTCCGTCCTTGCGGTTCTTACTGATGGCAGAACTGATAAAGACAGTCTGATTCTTGATAGATACATCTCCAATCTTTATCTGGGTCAACTCATTCGGACGGATGAAAGTATAATACTCAAACAGGCAAGCCAGAAGGAAATGCTTGTCATGAGTATAGAGATAATCCTTCATCTTCTTGAGGGCTCCAGGAGTCAATGGGTCCCGGAACTTCTCCGTCTGCGCAATATTGCGAATATCGATGGCAGGATTCTCAGAAATATATTTTCGATCCATCAGCCAGGTTCCGAACGAGACAAACCAGGAACGGTAGTTATTCCTGGTTGTAGCTGATACATCACGATCATACATCAGATGATCCAGGAAGTCTATGGCAAAGGCTCGGTCTATCTGATAGGCATACTTAATGCTCTTACACTCCTCTATGAAGGTCTCAAGCATCTTGAGGCGGCTGAGATAGTCAATAGAGGTTTTTTCCTTCATCGACTTTTTATTAGTCATCGACTTAATATAATCTCTATATCTACTAAAAATTATTGGTATTTCCGTAAATTGGCGCGACTGGTCAGCATTCACCCATGGGTTCCATCCTGCTGTCAATTTCGCAGTAATATTGTGAATAAGAAGACTGCCCATCATACGCTTTTTATGATCAGACTTATACTTGTTGAGCATATACTTCTTGCGCTTCATCACACCGGAAACTGGGTCACGAGCATAAAAGTCAACATACCAGTACCCGCCCTTGGTATGCAACACAGGAAGCGTGAATCCTACTATTTCACGCGAACTCAAAAAATCGATTTCTTTTGCATTCATTTTTTTTCATTGTCCGTTTTACTGGCCAATGATATTAAACATCTGCTAAATCTAAAAAGTCCCGTTTCTAAAACGGAAAATCGGATAAGAATGTTGAAACCAACTTCTTACCCGATCATTGTTGCGGCGGCAGGACTCGAACATGCGACCTCCAGGTTATGAGCCTGGCGAGCTACCAACTGCTCCACACCGCGATATTATCAACTCATTTCTGAATTGCGAGTGCAAAGGTACTACTTTTTTTATTAATCACCAAACATTACTAGCAAAAAGTTATCTTTTTAACGCGTTTTTAACATTTAAAGGCAAAAAAGTGTGATTTGGCAGATAAAAATAGAGAAAAAGTATGATAAAAAGCAGAAACTGGAATAAAAGTGGGAAAAGAGAATGAGTATAGGGAACAAACAAAAATCCGATCCATCCTGTAAGGATAGATCGGACATATCAAAAATCAATTACTTTTTCAAAAGATTCATGACCTTCTCAAAATAGCGCTGTGTTCTCTTCACACTATAATGGTTTCCACCATTCCAAGCACGAATTGCGTGCTCGATGCTATTCAGAGGATTGTGGACAGACTGAATCAGGAGGAACATCTCCTTAGACTTTGCAATACTGAATCTATCAGACAATGTGAAACGCTTCTTGCTCTTGCGTCTCTTCAAAATGTCATTACACTCTGCCACTAAGATAGGAGTAATCTGCATAACACCAACAGAACTTCCACTCTTTGCTTTGGGGTTACCCTCACTCTCTACCTGGATAATCGCTTCCATCACTGGAG